>Ga0066376_10002157_pt1 | contig 18527 bp, 19 predicted proteins | sample Knorr_S15_td_Bot_FD_77009 | JGI IMG/M metagenome (GOLD analysis project Ga0066376, IMG submission 77009) | Marine microbial communities from Southern Atlantic Ocean transect - Knorr_S15_td_Bottom_ad_5009_LV_A | ecosystem: Environmental > Aquatic > Marine > Oceanic | place: Southern Atlantic... | reverse complement strand
ACACGACCGGCGTCGCAGTCGACCCGTCTGGAGCTTCCTGGACTTCCGATGCGCAGGCCGACATCGCAAAAATCGCCAGAGCGACAACCACCCAGAATTTGTATCTGGTGAGTTTCAAATCACTCTTTTTGACCGAATGCCAGGCACATCTGGGAACTCCGGCATCTGCCGCTACGGTTATAGCTTTCATTTCCGGATTCACATTTTTTGTTGTTCACAAAGTTGTGATGTAGCTCCGCAGATCGGCCAGCGGGGCATTCGCTTGCAGCTTGTCGGTCGAATTCACGCACGGTTAACTCCTGTCAAAAACACCTCGCCAGTTACCCTCGATCGGCCATGTGAGTTGCTCGGCGATATCGTCGTGCGGCGCGTATTCAACACGAACGGCTTCGATATCCGCTCCCACAATTTCGATATCGTTCATTGACAGGTTTCGTAGTTCCATCGCATAACGAAGGTAGCCGACTTTCTCAAGTTCGAATCCCATGACCTGGAGACCGACCACGTCGGCCGCAATTCCGTGGTGGGCCGCGACAACCACATTTGACGGCATCTCGTATCCCGCGATAGGTCCGTTGCCCTGCATGCCGATCACGCCGTCGATGATCGTCAGGTCGGGAGTCACGTGCTGTGCCATCTTGGCGAGAGTGAGGTTTATCGCCTTGCTGCCTTTGTGAATTTTCCTCTTCTGCTCGACCCCCGACAGCGTTCCCACCAGTATGTTTTTCAATCCCAATGTCACAACTACGTTGTTGTGGGTTTTCATCGGCCACACAGAAACGACATAAGACTCTGAAAGTCGCTTCGACATGTAAAGGGTTTGTGGGTTCAACTGGTCGTCGAACGCAGGTACAGGTACGCGGGCGTCTGTGTTCAGGTCGAGAAACTCAACACTGAAGTCATTCGCAAGGGCCCTGTAGTCGTAATTGTCGAGACCGGAATCAGGAGTACCAATCGCGGGGCCGACGGCGATCACAAATTTGCTGACCCCTTTTTGGACAGGTATTCGAGAGTGGCCCTCGTCGCGTCGACGTGCGTCGCAGCTAACTGGTTGCTGGTGGTAACGAAGTTTGGCTTGACCATGACCGGCCGGTCGGGAATGCTGACCTGATCGTCGATCAGGCTGAGCGAGTCCAGCACGCCGCTGACCCTGTTTGCTGAACTAACGAGACTGACTTTTATCATCGATAACTCTCGGTGTTACGGACGGTGAGCCGGCCTGCCTACCTACCATTCGAATATCCCGTGATGATAACTGAATTATCGGCAACATTGTTCTGGAATAATGGAAACAACGACACAGGAATTAACGCCGCAGAACAATAAAGATTCTCCAATCCAGGTTCTAATGCGCCGCCGCCGGATAGACGGTTAATCGCGTTGTGTTTTTGTACCCGGCGTCATCCACCGAACTGCCTTACACAACAGGGGTGGGGGCGGCAATGTCGAGCGAGAAATTCTTGGTCGCCATTTCGGCAATGTAGTTGCCAATGACCAGCGACGAAGTTGCTCCGGGTGAAGGTGCGTTCAGGACATGTATCGCCCCGTCCGACTCCTCGATCCTGAAATCGTCGACCAGGTTCCCTGCCCGGTCAACGGCTTGCGCGCGGACCCCCGAGCCAGTTCCGCTCAGGTCGCTGCGGGACAGTTCAGGCACCAGCTGTTGAAGACTGTTCAAAAACATGCTCTTGCGCAGTGACCGATTGATTTCCCAAACACCGGTTTTCCACTCCCTGAGCCCCATTTTCCAGAAGCCGGGGAAAGTAATCGTGCGAAGGAAATCGCTGAGGGAAAAATCCCGTTTGCGGTAACCCTCCCGCTTCGTGGCGAGCACGGCATTCGGACCGGCCTCGACCCAACCTTTCATGGTCTGGGTCAGGTGCACACCCAGGAACGGAAATGCCGGGTCAGGAACGGGATAGATAAGCCCTTTGACGAGGTACTCGCTCTCTTTGCGAAGCTTGTAATACTCGCCGCGGAACGGAATGATCCTGAGACCGGTATCGACCCCCATCGTTTCCGCCACCAGATCGGAATGCAGCCCCGCACAGTTAATGACGGCCGCGGTTTCGTAATCGCCCGAAGTCGTTTTCAGCACCGTCTTCCCCGAAACCACGTTCGATCCAACGAGTTCGGTATTGAAGATAATCTCGCCGCCGGCCGACCTGACCCTGTCAGCATAGACGGCTGTCACGATGCGGAAATCGACAATCCCGGTGCCAGGGGCGTAGAGCGCTTTGCGGCCCGTGACATGGGGCTCGATTTCGGATATTTCGTCTCCTTCAATAAGACGCAGCCCCTCGACTTTATTCGCCGTCCCTCGCTCTTTGAGGGTAGCCAGCCGTTCCTCGCCCGCGGCATCGCTGGCAACGACCAGCTTTCCGCAGGTCCACACCGGTATCTCATTGGCTTCGCAGAAACGGGTCATAGCAGCCCGGCCCGTTACGCAGAATTCAGCCTTGAACGACCCCGGTTTGTAGTAAATTCCCGAGTGGATAACGCCAGAATTGTGACCGCTCTGCTGTGTGCCTTCTTTTTCGTCTTTTTCTACGACGGCCAGTTTGAGCCGGGGGTGCATTTCCAGCAATTTCATTGCCGTTGCCAGCCCGATAATTCCGGCCCCGATCACTATCACATCGAATTTGGTCGAACTCACCGGCTCTGTCTTTCCCATTAGTTCGGTCTATTGAGCAAAATTATCACAGCTGCAATCACTCGCAACTGCCCGCGGTCACACATATTCGCACGTAATCACGATGGGTCGCCGTATTTTTCGTTCAACCGCAACGGGAATCTGGTAGCGTCGTGTGATGCCTGAAGACCCGTCCACCCAACCCCGGCCCGAGCATGTAACCCTGTTCGCAACGTGTATGGTCGATCAGCTTGCCCCCGGTGTCGGTGAAAGCACGGTGGAAGTGCTCGAATACCTGGGCCTCGAAGTCGATTTTCTGGACGACCAGACCTGCTGTGCCCAACCTGCATTCAATAGCGGGTTCAGATCGGAGGCATTGCCCGTTGCAAGGCGGTTCGTCGAACTATTCGAAAAGGTCGAAGGACCCATCGTCGTACCTTCCGGATCGTGCGCCGCAATGGTCCGAAACTATTATCGAGATCTTTTTCGCGACGACCCCGACCTTGTCGAGCGCGCAAGGCGGGTAGGGGACAGGCTCTACGAATTCACCGAGTTCATCGATCGGTTTTTCGGTAACGATGCCATCACTGGCCGGGTGAACGACACTGCTACGTACCACAAGTGCTGCCATCTGATCCGTGAACTCGGCGTGGACGGCCCGCCGCTGGAACTCCTCGAAAACGTCGACGGCCTGGAAATGAGACCCCTTGAGCGGGCCGACGTCTGCTGCGGGTTCGGTGGTGCATTCTCGGTAAAAATGGCCGATATCTCATCCGCCATCCTCGATGAAAAGCTCGACAATATCGAGGCGGCCGGCGTGAACACCGTGATTGCCGCCGATACGGGTTGCATTTACCAGATGCAGGGCGGTCTCCGCAGGCGAGGGTCGGACGTGCAGGTGGTGCACATCGCGGAAATACTGGCGAAATCCATAAGTGGACCTGCGCAGACGGGGACTCGAGCACGATGAAACCCGAGACGACACAGTTCAGGGTGAAAGCGGCTGCAACCCTCGACAACAAGACTGTTCTGCAATCCCTCGAACACGTATACACCGGGTTTCACGAGGGGCGACTGACCGCTGCTGCCGATACCCCAAATTGGGAAGAACTCCGAACAAAAGGCAAGGCGATCAAAGACCACACCATCGCCCACCTCGATTACTACCTCGGACTACTGGCCGACAATGTCGAGAAAAATGGCGGGCATGTTTTCTTCGCTGAAGATGCCGCTGAGGCCCGGGAACACGTCGTAAAACTTGCGCATGACCGCAATGTGAAAACGGTCATCAAGTCCAAGTCGATGGTCTCTGAAGAAATGGCCCTCGCAGATGCCCTCATCGACGCGGGCATTGAGGCCGTTGAGACCGATCTTGGCGAGTACATCATTCAACTGGCGGGCGAAACGCCTTACCACCTGATCGCCCCGGCGATCCACAAGTCGCGCGAGGATGTGGCGGCGCTGCTGGACGATGATTTCAAAAACGGCGATCCCGTTCCGGGCGCAGACGAACTCACGATGCTCGCCAGGGCCAAACTCAGAGCGGTGTTCGAACGGGCCGATATGTCGGTGACCGGGGTGAACTTCGCGGTCGCCGAATCGGGCTCGATCGCGCTTGTCACAAATGAAGGCAACGGCCGAATGTCGACTTCGGTCCCCCGTATTCACGTTGCGGTCATGGGCATGGAAAAGATCGTGCCGTCTATCCAGGACCTGAGCACCATGCTCCGAATCCTTATCCGTTCGGCAACGGGTCAGAGAATTACAAGCTACATAACGATGGTGAACGGTCCACGAAAACCCGACGAAGAAGAAGGGCCCGAAGAATTTCACCTGGTGATAATGAATAACGGGCGGGACAAATTGCTGGCCGACCCGCAAATGCGTGAATCGCTGAACTGCATCAGGTGCGGCGCGTGCCTGAACGCCTGCCCGGTTTACAGAAAAGTGGGCGGTCACGCCTATGGTTGGGTCTACCCCGGGCCTATCGGGTCGGTGGTATCGCCAGTAATGACCGGTCTGAAGGATGCCCACGACCTGCCCAACGCTTCGTCGCTGTGCGGGGCGTGCCATGAAGTCTGTCCGGTAAAGATCAACATTCCGCGCATGCTGCTGGAACTCCGCTGGCGAGCGGCCGAAGGCAAATCCGATTCTAGAGAGCGAGCGTCGTCGGTGAAAGAGCGAATGCTCTGGAAATCATGGCGCATCGGGATGATGGGGCGACGACGGTTCGATCTGGGCGCCCGGATATCCCGCTGGCTGTTGCGACCGATGTCTAAGCGTGGCTGGATCAAGAAGGCCCCACCGCCGCTTTCGGGGTGGACAACGACCCGTGACTTTCCGCTCGCAGCCTCGAAATCGCTGAAACAGCGACTTGCCGACCGCAAAAAGCCCGGCGGTACGAATCGAGACCGGCCATGACCGACCGCGCAAAATTCATATCTGGCGTAACCGCGTCTCTCGGTCATTCCGAAGTGCAAACTCCGGCACCGGATCTTGCGACTGCCATCTTTGAGAGTGATGACGATGCAAAACTCAAAGCTGCTGAGGCATTGGCGGTCGCAGGCGACCGGGCGACCGACCTTATCGAGCGGATGGCCGAGGCAGCGGAGGCCACCGGCTGGCGCGTCCACCGCGTTTCCAACCCTGAGGACGCGGCAGAACTGATTGCCGATATATGCCAAGGATACGGTGCCAAACGTGTTCTGCGCTCGACTCACGACGTGCTGACGGATATTCCGCTGGACCTTGCGATAAGAGATACCGGGGCGAGCATCGACTTGACCGAATTGACCAACCAGGCTGACACGACCGAACCATCGGAGCGTGAAAAAGCCAAAAATGCTGCGTTCAGTGCCGATGTCGGCATCACCGGGGTCGATTACGCGATTGCTGAAACCGGCACGGTCGTCCTTCACCCCCGCAAAGGTCTGTCACGGTTGGTCTCACTGGCCCCGCCCACCCACATTGCCGTACTCCGCCCCGGCGAGGTGCTCGAATCGCTCGACGAGCTGTTCGCAATCGAACGGGACGACTTTCTATCGGGAAAACTTTCAGGTTCGATGAACCTGATCTCCGGACCAAGTAAAACAGGCGATATCGAGGGGACGATAGTCACCGGGATCCACGGCCCTCTCGAAGCCCACCTGGTGATCCTGGGCAGCTCCTGACCCGGGGTCAGTCGGCCCGAATCCCGAGCTTAATCGCCCGGCATGCCTCTTCGGTTGCGATGGTGACAAGACGCTTCGTGTCTTCCATCGCCGCCTTGAGCGACATGGGTCGGTTGACCAGGCTGAACACGGCATCGATCCCGTGCTCATGGACCTCCCTGTACCCCGCGCCCAGCGAACCGGCGATACCGATGACCGGCGTGCCGTTCAGCTTGGCCCTCTGTGCCACCGCAACCGGCGCCTTGTTGAACACCGTCGAACGATCGAACTGGCCCTCGCCAACTATCACGAGGTCGGCATCTTTCAGGTGCTCGTCAATATTCACTGCGTCCAAAACGATGTCCGCACCGAGTCGCAGCCGTGCGTTGAAGAACCCCATAAGTCCTGCTCCGAGCCCGCCCGACGCCCCGGCCCCGGGAATCTCTGCGACATCGGTATGGAGGTCCTTTGCAATCACTTCAGCGTAATTTGCGAGCGCGGCGTCAAGTTCCCTCACATCGTCGGAAGTCGCGCCCTTCTGTGGACCGAATATCGCCGATGCACCCCGCGGACCGCACAGCGGGTTGTTCACATCACACGCAACGACCACGTTGGCCCCGGCCATGCGGCTATCGAGCCCCGAAACATCTATTTTCGCCAGGTCCGCCAGCGCGATCCCGCCCCTCGGCAGTTCGCGTCCGCTTGAGTCGGTCAAACTGCCACCCATAGCCTGGACCATCCCGGAACCGCCGTCGTTAGTGGCACTGCCGCCCACACCAATGATGAATTCGGTGAAACCGGCATCAAGGGCTTCGACGATCAGTTGCCCGACGCCAAAAGTCGAGGCTCGACGAACATCGCGCTCATCCGGTGCCAACCGCGCCAACCCGACCGCGTTCGCCACTTCGATCACGGCAGTAGTGCCGTCGCCCAGTGCTCCCCAGTCTGCGTCAATCCGGCGACCGATCGCATCCTCGACGTTTGCCGTGCGTACCTCGCCGCCCGAACTGTCGACAAGCGCCTGCAACGTGCCGTCACCACCGTCGGCCACCGGTATCAACACCGTTTCGGCTTCAGGCCATACGCGTTTCACACCGGCTGACATGGATACGGCGATTTCCATGCCCGTCAGGCTTTCTTTGAACCCCTGCGGGGCGAGTACAACTTTTTTCATGGTCGCCCAGTATAGGCGAGTTCCGGCGTTCATTTCGCCCTTTCAGCCATCTTGCCCCGGGGGTGACTGCTACACTCGCCGCCGAACACCCGTCCGATGGTTCCTGTCCTTACCCGTGGCGAATAACCGCCCGTACTCCGACCCGAAAAAGACGCAGCACACGTAATGTCCGACCGCTCCGACCTCAAAAGTTCCTTCAACCGGGCGATCAACGGTAGAGCTGGGGAACTCGAACGTATCGCCCGCGACATTCTCGATCATCCTGAGAGCGGCTTTCGCGAAATCCGAACGTCGAAATTGGTCGCTGACTGGTTCTCGGAAAACGGCCTGGAAGTACAGACGGGGGTGGCAAAGACCGGCGTTGTCGGAACCTACGACACCGGCAGACCGGGACCCCATATTGCGGTAATGGGCGAACTTGATTCGCTGATTGTTCCTGGCCACATAAACGCAGACCCGGACACCGGCGCGGCCCATGCCTGCGGTCACCACGCCCAGATCGGGTCAATGCTGACAGTCGCGACCGGGCTGCTCGATGAATGGGTAAAAAAAGGACTGAGCGGCAGGGTCAGTTTCATGGCGACACCCGCCGAGGAGTACATCGAACTCGAGTATCGAGAGTCACTGCGCGAGAACGGTGAGATCGAGTTCTTCGGCGGCAAGCAAGAATTCATCAGGCTCGGTCTCTTCGACGCCGTCGATATCGCCATGCTCACCCACACCGGCAGCGAGACTGCTGGGACGTTCGGAGTCGGTGGTTCAAACAACGGAATGATCGGCAAGACCGTGCAGTACATCGGCAAAGCTGCTCATGCAGGCGGCTCGCCCCATCTCGGCATCAACGCCCTGAACGCCGCCCAAATCGGACTTGCGGCAGTCCACGCCCAACGGGAGACATTCCGGGACGCAGACAGCGTGAGAGTCCATCCGATCATCACCCGTGGCGGGGACGCCGTTAACTCGGTACCGGCCGACGTGCGGATAGAAACGTACGTCAGGGCTTCAAATGTTCCAGCGATCCTGAGTGCCTCGGAAAAGGTTGACCGTGCGCTCAGGGCCGGTGCACTGGCAACCGGGGCATCTGTGCGCATTAAGACGGCTCCTGGATACCTGCCAGCACGGTATGACCAGCGGCTGATCGATGTTTATCGGCACAACGCAGCGTCGTTGATAGGCGACGACAACGTGATCGAACTTCATCACAGTACCGGCTGCACCGACGTTGGCGATGTCAGCCAGATCGTATCGACAATCCAACCGACCGCAAACGCAACCAGTGGTAACGGTCATGGCGTCGATTATTTGGTCGAAGATTACGAACTCGCAGTAATTAAGGCAGGCAAGGCGATGGGACTGACCGTTATAGACCTGCTGGCCGATGGCGGCGAAAAAGGAACCCGGATTGCCGGTTCGTTCAATGCGCCGATGACGACCGCAGAATACGTCAGCCGAATGCGCGGTTTTCGTTCAGATATGACTTTTGTGGAATAACCCGTATGACCAACGCCGAAAACACCGAGCTAATCGCACTTGCACTGAGGTCGGTTGACGGTGCCAGCCGCCGATTGATTTCCGCCGCGAAAACGGTATATGGCACCCCAGAAACGGGATTCAACGAACACAAGACCGCGCAATACGTTCTTGAGCAACTCAGTGCCATCGGGCTGGCTGTCGAAACTGGTATTGCGCGCACGGGCATGAAGGCGATACTGCGCGGCGGAAGCGCCGGACCGACCGTCGCGGTGATTGCGGAACTCGATGCCCTCCGGGTGCCCGGTCATCCCGGTGCGAACGCCGATACCGGTGCGGCACACGCCTGCGGTCACCACGCCCAGATCGGCTCACTGCTGGGCGTCGCAATGGCACTGAACACACCGGAAATAAAAAAAGCGCTTTCCGGAAACGTGGCGTTCATCATCACCCCTGCCGAGGAGTTCATCGACATTGGCGAGCGACTCGACTTGAGAGCCAGTGGGGCTGTCGAGTTTCTATCAGGCAAGCAGGAGATGATCCGACTGGGGACCTTCGACGATGTGGATATGGCGATGATGGTCCACACCTCGGCGACAAACGGCGAATCCACCTTCAACATCGGCGGCACGTCAACCGCTCATGTTTCCCACCAGGTGCGTTATATCGGCAAGTCGGCCCATGCTGGAGGCGCGCCGGATCAGGGAATCAACGCTCTGCAGGCGGCCATGCTCGCGAATCTCGCCATCAACACCCAGCGGGAAACGTTCCGCGAGGCCGATGTTGTGCGTGTGCACGGGATCATTTCCAGCGGCGGAACTTCGGTGAATGCAATTCCGTCCGAAGTCCTCTACGAAGGCCGGGTCCGGGCCCGCACCGTCGAGGCCATTGCAAAAATCTCAGAACAGGTCGTTCGTTGTTATCGGGCGGGCGCACTTGCGCTGGGGACCGCAGTAGAAGTGCAGACGATCGCCGGATACCACCCGCTGCAACAAAACCTGGCGATGCAAGAAGTGTTCGTACAAAACGCCGAGCGGATTATTGGCCAGGATTCGATCAGTGCCGTGCCGGGCGACCGGACGGCCGGCGGCTCCACCGATATGGGCGACCTGAGCATGATAATGCCGCTGATCCACCCGTATGTGAACGCGGCGTCGGGCGTAGGGCATGGTCACGATTACCTGATCGAAGATTACGATCGCGCCGTCATCGCGCCGGCAAAGGTGATGGCCGCAACGATAATTGATCTGCTCAGCGACGGCGCTCAGACCGCGAGAGCGGCCCTGGACGGGTACATACCGCCGATGACCGCCGACCAGTACGTAGCGGCGCAGCGAGAGCAATTTACGACCGAGATATACGAACCCCAACAGGCCCGCGGCAACAAGGCGACTGCCAGGACCGCAGGCGACGGTGAAGAAGCCGGCTAACGGGAGGGCGGAAAGGATTCCCGTCCATCCAGCCGGGGTGTAACCCGCTCCCAAGTGCCGTTCGCCTGCTCCTCGTAAAATGTGTGAGTCGGAGTGACGTTGGGAGTAACCAATAGCCAGACCTCCAGGCGCACATCACCCACGTTAGCCAGCTCGTGCTTTTGCTCGGCGGGGACATAGAGGACGTCACTCGGGGCGAACCGCTCTGACAGCCCATCGACCTTTGCCTCGCATTCACCCTTCATGAACACGAACACTTCCGCAGCCGCATCGTGCGAGTGGTACGCCGCGGTTTTTCCTTCGTCGAGAAAAAACATTCCGCCTCGCACGGATCCGGAATCGGGGAACCGGTCGTAACGGTCGGTCCTGAGTATCGTCACCCCACCGGTCTGGGCCTTGGGGTCGTGGCCCTTTACCACCTCTAACCCTGATGCAGGGCAGGTCGCGATCAGATAGGAGACATCATCACGCCCGGCGGTGATCTCGAAGACTATGCCCGCGTTGACGTATGCATGCGCCGGTGCCGTCACTTTGTGAACTCGGTCCGCGGTCGACAGTGTGAGATCCCCTCTGAAAAACAACAGAACGACATCTGACCGACTGACCACGGTGTCTGTCGATTGGCCGGATTCGAGCCGCCCTGATTCCAGCCGAAAAGTTTCGTCGCTCGCCAGCACGCCCGTATCGCGCAATGACGAGCGGTGCATTACAGGATGACCACTTTTCGAGGTGGAATTTTTGTCGCTTCGCTTTCGATGATCTCGACGACTCGTTTCACCGTTTCGTCCAATTGGTCTTCCACGTTCGTGACCGCGAAGTCGAAAAGATCCGACTTCTCGATCTCTTCAGTGGCGGCTGCAAGCCGTTGTTCCATCTCTGTATCGGAATTTACACCCCGTTTCACAAGGTGTTTCCGCAGTACCTCGAGGGAGGGGGGGATGATGAAAATTAAAAGCGCTTCTGGCATCAGTTCGCGGAGCCGTTTTGCACCCTGCACGTCAACCCGCATCACAACGTGTTTGCCTTCGGCCAGGGCGTCGCGCACCTGTTTTTTCGGCACACCATAGTAGTTGTCGTACACCTGTGCCCATTCCAGCAGTTCACTGGCTGCAATCATGTTGATGAAATCGTCAACCGCGACGAAATGGTGATTGACTCCGTCTTGCTCACCCGGTCTCGGGTGACGCGTGGTGGCGGTGACTGTGAAGTGGATTCCGATCTGGCCGGTCTCGATCATGCGGTCGATCATTACATCTTTGCCGACGCCGGATGGGCCGGAGATCACTACTACAAGCGCATTCTTTGTGGACGGTGCTTCGTTATCCAACCAACCCGCCCAATCGCTCGATAGTTTCCCAGAAATCCGGGTAAGAGATTCCGGCTACGTCGGGGTCCAGAATGGTGATCGGCGCGTCTGATACCAGCCCGGCGACGCCCAGGCTCATTGCGAGTCGGTGATCGTCATAACTCTGGAACTGCCCGCCGCCGATCGAACCGGCACCCGTCACGGTCATGCCATCGTCGGTTGCGGTTACATCGATCCCGGCGCCTTTCATCCAGGTCACGCTGGCATTGATCCGGTCGGACTCCTTAACCCTCAGTTCAGCGGCGTCGCGAATGATCGTTGTGCCCTCAGCAAGGGCTGCAGCCACAGCTATCACCGGTATTTCATCGATCAGCAACGGCACGATGTCACCGGAGAGTTCTACGGCCTTCAACTGGCTTGACTTGACTAGAACGTCGGCGACCGGCTCACCCGCCACTTCCCTTTGATCCACGAGGGTCAGATTCGCACCCATCTGCTGGAGGACCGTGATAATTCCCGCACGGGTCGGGTTTATCCCAACGTTCCTGATGAGCAGCTCGGCATCGGGGTGGCAAATGCCCGCAACCATCCAAAAAGCAGCACTGCTGATATCGCCGGGGACCTCGATGTCGATAGTCTCGAGATCGGACGGCTCCAGCGTCAATTCCAGTCCAGTCTTTACCAGCTTCACGCCCATTGCGGAAAACATCCGCTCCGTGTGATCTCTCGACTCGGCCGGCTGGGTGAGCCTAGTGATCCCGTCGGCCCTGAGCCCTGCCAGCAGAAGGCAGGATTTCAACTGCGCCGAAGCAACCGGCATTTCGTAACTCGTGCCCTTCAGCGACCCGCCGTAAAACACGAGAGGCGCCAGCGTGCCGCCTGCACGTCCGGTGATTTCAGCACCCATATTTCGCAGCGGTTCAACGACGCGGCCCATAGGTCGTGATTTGAGCGAATCGTCGCCGGTAAGAATCGTCACGATATCCTGCCCGGCCAGTATTCCCGACATCAGGCGGGTGGTCGTGCCGCTGTTGCCCGCATCCAGCACATCGGCAGGTTCCACAAGCCCGTTCAGTCCGACGCCCTTTACGGTCAGGCTGTCGCCCATTCCGTCCATTCCCGTCTCGCGGGTTATTTCAACCCCGAGAGAGCGGAATATTTCAACCGTTGAAGTGCAGTCGGCACCCGGTGAAAAATTGGTTATGCGAGCAGTTCCCGTGTGCGAGAGGGCGTTGAACATGATCGCCCGATGGGAGACCGATTTATCTCCCGGGGCAATGATTTCCCCGCGCAGCGCACGCGGCCGTGCAATCGTTACTGGCATTCGAGTCCCGTCAGCGCATTCTCCGGCGATCGTACTTCGTCTTGTCTTTTTTCTTTTCTTTACCGCCGCCCATCACCCTGGCGACGCGGTTCCCGAAGAAAAGCCCCATCATGCTCTCACCCGACGACGGGAGCTCTGCGCGCTCGTCGCTAACCGGACGGCGGTCGGCAATCCCGGCTTCGAGTCGTGCACGCTGTTCCCACGCTTGCACAAACGAATCTGCGAGTATGCCGTCCGATGAGAATCTTTCCTCTTCATCAGCAAGTCCTTCCCGCACAGCCTGCAGGCGCTCGATCAGTTGATCGATCCAGTGGACCAACATGTCGGAGTTAGTCGCGGCCGCGCTCTGCGATGAGGAAGGATCGGTTGACGCGGGTGTCGTGACCTGGTCGAAATCAGCCCCGACAAACCGACTGATCTCCGACCACGATGGCGAGCTGCTGACGGCGTTCATGACAACGGTCGCGACAACCGCGGGCAGCCCGGTGGTAGCCGCCGAAAATGAGTCATGCTCATGTGCGTCCATAAAAACCGGACTGGCACCGACGGTCTCGATCAGGTCGGTCACGGCACGGATCGCGTGTTGGGGCGCGGTAGGTGGGGCGACTACGGCCCATTTCGAGTTATGGAATATGTGACCTGACGCATTCTTTTGCGATGAGATCGATGCGCCCGTCAAGGGGTTGCCCCCGACAAAACTGACATGGTCTGGCAGGAGTTCCTCTGCCCACTTCAGCACCGCGCGCTTGGCGGGCGAGGTATCGGTGACGACAGCATCCGTTTTCAGATGCGGTCCGATCGCCTCGAATACGTCGAAAAGCGCTCCGGCAGGCGTCGCCACAATAACCAGATCGGCATCTGCAACGGCCTTGTCAAGGTTCCATTCGACCGCGTCGACAGCGCCCATCTGCTGGGCAATGCTCTGGGTCTTGTTATCTGCGTCGTAACCGATAACCCTGGACTTTCCGCCCTGTCGACTTCGTATGGCCATTCCAATGGAAGTGCCTATGCGTCCGAGTCCGATGATCGTGTAGTTGGGCATTGTTTTTCCTGTCCGATATGTTCTGTTTCAGAGTTTTACGCTCGAAACCGAATTCTAGCTTTCCGGTTCTACTCCCAGTCCTCGTCCTCGTCAGGATCGTCGAAGTCAGCCTCATGCTGGTGGGCAGATTGATCGCGGCCAGGCAACACGGCACCACCGGTCGAGGCGCGATGTTTTTTCGGCTCCAGTTTGTCGATTATTTGCCGCAGGCCTTCCAGGTCGTTTTTTCCGGCCGAATCGGAATCGTAAATCAGGGCGGAAACGCCCATGTCCCGAAGCGTCTCCAGGTCGGATTTTTCAGGCATCCCTTCGAGCTTCAGAAAAATGTGTCTCGAATACCTTGAAAGCTGCTCCCGGATATCGAGTGTTGCGCCGACATCCAGGGGCATCGCAACCCTCGTTCCGCCCAGGATCAGAAAGTCGAACGGACTTGAATCGATTGCCCTCGCCCGGTCGTCCGTGACTTCGCTGCCGACAACGAACCCGCGTCCGATATCTTCATCCAGCAACGCAGCTCCGGGAGCCGATTCGTCTTCAATGACGACGAAGTCAGCCCCTGCCTTTGTCGCGGAACCGATCGCATCACCCGTACCACCCGAAACTGCCACACCCCAAAGGTCGACCCCCTTGACCGGGTGGGTCTGCGCGGCTCCCTTTGAGCCGGGCGCAAGTATGAAAAAATCGGCGTTCAAACTGCCGGCATCAGCGGGTTTTTCTATCCTGACGCCAACAAGTATTACGGGTACTTTGGGGCCGGTCGAACGTACCCCGAACCCAAGTCCAGTCTGTTCGACCTGACCGAGTTTCGCCAGTCGGTCTGAAATCTTGCTCAATCGTTGGTTTCTCCGTCCTCAGCCGGACCGTCGTTGTTCCGCTGCTGACGTAAAAAGTCTTCAAGTTCTTTGACCAGGGCCGCAGGCTCCGGGCTCTGCCGCGACTCCTCTTCTGAGTCGTATCTTTCCTCGAGCCGTTTTACGTAGCCTTCAATTTCCTGCTGGTCAGAAAGCGCCCGCACCAGGTTTTCATCAAATTCTTCAGCCTCTTTCGCAAGCCTGCTCAGATCGATCGGTGCTGAAATGAACTGCTGTAGTTCCGAAAGAATTGCGTGTGTCAGCGTGGGATTTTGCGCGACCTGCAGGTAGTGGGGGGAGTGGCCCCAAATGCTTGCCGCGGGTATACCGTCGCGCCCCAGCCGGTCTATCAGCACCGATGTGAGCCCCGATGGTCCTTCGTAGTTCGGCACTGCATACCGTATGTGCTCAAATCCCTCTCCAAGGAACTCGGTTGAAGAAGACCCGGTAACCCTGGGCGAACGGGTGTGGGGAACGGAATCCAACAGGGCACCGACAGTTATCAACAGCTTGGTCTCACCCTCGTTTGCCACCTTGTAAATCAGGTCGGTATAGGTCCTCCACTTCAAGTTGGGTTCCACACCGATAAAAATCAGCAGGTCGTGCCCGCCATCTTCGGCTTTCCAGTAGAAAAACTCGTTCCTGGGCCATCTCAACTTGCGCGTTCCGTCGGGTCGGCTCGATATCACGGGCCGTTGTTCGGCAAAATCGTAAAAATCCTCGGGGTCGATCGAAGCAAAACGGGTGGCAGAGAGTTGCCGGACCAACTCTCGGAGTGCTCGCGTCGCCGATTCGGCTGCATCGGGCCAGCCACCCCACGCGGCGAGCAAGATCGTGTTGTTGAGAATTGGTTGTTCGGTGTGCTGAAGTGCCGACAAGAATCTCGCCTGTAGCGCAAATAAAGTGCGCCGGTTGGTCGTGGATCAAACGCATGGTCGACCAGGTACCCCCCGCGCGGGTACGACCACATAATCAGATAAACAGGCCCGCAAGTCTAGCACCCAATCGGGGCATCATCCCCGCAGGTAACGTACCAACTCTCCATCGTAGGGCAGGGTCGAAGTATCGAAGTGAGCGGGCGATAAGAAACCGGGCACCGCCATGGGTGTGCCTGCCGAGTTCTGCCCGTAGGCATACTCGGCCAGCAGCGGGAGCGAGGCCACGTCCTCAGCGTTGTACCGGATCAACGTTTCAAGCGCCCGCGGCTCACCTTCCTGCGCCATGTTCCAGAGTGTGACCGCGTCCCGCCCCGACAGCATCGAGAGGTCATCACCGCGGTCCAGGCCGATTGCCCGTTCAATCTTTTTCAAGCCGCCCCTGAATCCGACATTGCGCAGAACGTGCATCATGTCGACGTGGGCGGCGTCCTCAAGCAGTGGGCCGAGTTCCTTGCGGAGCCAGGGGACATCGAACGAAATGCCGTTGAAAGTGACGACCAGCTTGTACCGGGCGAGGTCGGCGGAAAGCTGGTCGAGGTTGTCGCTTCGTACATACGCCTTGAAACCACTGGCATCCAATACGCCGCACATGGTGATGTACGCCTCGCCTCCAAGACCTGTCGTCTCGATGTCAAGGTAGGCCGTCTCATCGGCGAAGTCGGGCAGTAACCGCCAGCGCTCGCCCGGCCGGTATTGTTTACCAAAGTAAACCGAATCGCGCTTCTCAAGGGCAGTAACCGAACGCCGAAGCGCTTTTTTCTGCTGTGCATCGATGCGGCCGGACGCCAGGGCACCGGGCCAGTCTTTTACGCCTGCCGCCCACAGGTCTTCTTCGTCATCGACGCTGATACCGGGAAGATGTAGAAAGGAATTGCTTAGCAATCGTGGTAAGTCGTTCGGATAGCGCGCCCGCCCGGGCAACGACCAGCAGGACCGGTCGAATTCTGGAACCCTGGGTTCACAGGCTAGAGTAACGCTTTACCGGCCGACCGTTCTACGCGCCGTCGGGCTTTTCGCCGGCAAACTGCTCACCCATTGCGGCAATGAGGGTACTGGTGACCAGCGATTGCGATCCGTCGTACACCACGATCATGTTGCCGTTCTTGAAGTACTGGGGCCCGACAATCCAGTTGATGTATTTCAGGCCGATCCCGTAGCCAACATCCGAAATAAGTGCTGCCTGCTCGTCGGTTTCTTCAGGGGTAGTGAATTGGAATGCGAGGATCTGTTCGCCGCTGGCCGACAGCTCGATCCCGGGGACAGAGAACAAACCTGAGAAAAGGAATTTGTTCTCGCCGTGGTTTTCAACCTTCATGCCGGCCGCCTCAAGCGCGTCCGAAAGCGAGTCGTACGAAACCGCGGGTTCGATATCGTTGCCACCGCCCGAACAGGCGACCGCAACTATCGAGAACGCCGCAAAGGCAAGTAAAACGTATCGACGTAGCATCATCTCTCCCGTTAGTTCACAGGGGCCGGTACGCACCTGGCCGGTAAGTATTGGTTCGATAGTAGGTGTGCCGAAGGTGGGGTAAACCCGCAAATCTTCTACTGGCGAGCGTACATGCCCGAGAACGAACCTGTGCCGAGCACTAGCCCGCGTATCGCCGCGGTCACCGCGTCGGGGTCGGCATCGACAGGTAATTCGAGCTGCTCCGAGAGCGCGTAGATGAAGAACACGTATTCGTGCTCCTGGCCCGCGGGCGGACACGGACCGCCATACCCGAACTTGCCAAAATCATTGAGGCCCTGCCGGATTGTGTTTTCCAGCTGGGGGCTGTCAGCCAGTGCCTCTTTGAAGGACCGTGTTTCCGACGGAATGTTGAAGATGGACCAGTGCCTGAAGATCCGACGCGGGGCGTCCGGGTCGTCGACGATAATCGCCAGCGCCCTCGTCCCGGCTGGTGGATCGGACCAGCGCAGGGGTGGCGATATGCCAGCGCCGTCGCATGTGAACTTCACCGGAATTTGCTCGCCATCGGCGAACGCCGGGGATGAAATCTCGATAACACCCAGCGGTGAGCTCTGTGGGTCGAACGGTGCGCTCTCAGGCGTGTCACCGCCGCATGCAACTGCGATGAGCGAAATGAAGGCGACCGCTGCCAACAGAACGGCAGTCCGGAATCGGAGATGCGTGGCGGGGGCGGGTAATTTAAGGGAGGTCATAGAGGTGTAAATCGGGAATTTGAAAAAAACTGGTTTGACGATTTTCAACGTGGCGAAGTCAACTCTGGTCCGACTTCGTGAAATGAATGTGTGCTTATCGGTCGGATCGCACAAAGTCGCTACAATCCAGTGACGGCTGCAAGATTATTTCATATCGAAGCGTCGGACTCTTGTGAATATGATCAACTTTCGTTGCCGAAGGAAAACACAATAGATGACCGTACTGGTGGTTGGAGCGACGGGTAAGACGGGTCGACTCGTTGTCGAACAACTGTTGTGCAGGAATTACGAAGTTCGCGTCATTGTCCGCTCGCCAGACAGCCTCCCTTCTCGAGTTTTGGAAAACCCAAACACGACTGTCATCGAAGCCAGCATTCACAAGCATGCAGCACGACGTTTCTTGCGGCGTCTGCTCGATACTGCTGGAGAGAAGCCACTGCGGATGACGACTGACAAACATCCGGCATACACGAAGGCAATTCGCTGGATCGCCGGTCGTAAAGTTCTGCATCGACACAATCAGTATTTGAATAATCGTATCGAGCAAGATCACAGACCGATCAAGCAACGCTATTATCCGATGCTCGGCTTCGCCAAATTCGAATCAGCGAGCCGATTTTGCAGCGCGTTCGACGAATTGAGAAATTATCTGAGAGCCAGGGCCGTGGCCGGTCAACAAATATCAGCATCCAGTCGGAGAGAGATATTCACAGATAGGTGGTCGACTCTAATGACTGAGCTGTCGGCTTAAATACAGAGACCGATGATGTATTCAAGTCGATCTGTTTTCGACTGCAGCGCTGAGTTCTGACAGAACCCTACAAACCAATCGATCGGCTAAAGTGCACTACGCCAGTGCTCAGGCACGATCGCCGTGGCATCTGCGCCGAACAACTTTTCGGTGATCCATTTCTCAGCGAAAAGTCCGTCCTTGAAGCCCGACCTTTCCGATTCGTGTACGGTCACGTTTCCGGCGATGCCATTCTCGAGATCAGAAAGTACGTCCGGGTTGTATATACCGCTTGAGTGATCTGCCCTCAGCAGAGTT
>Ga0066376_10002156_pt1 | contig 18535 bp, 18 predicted proteins | sample Knorr_S15_td_Bot_FD_77009 | JGI IMG/M metagenome (GOLD analysis project Ga0066376, IMG submission 77009) | Marine microbial communities from Southern Atlantic Ocean transect - Knorr_S15_td_Bottom_ad_5009_LV_A | ecosystem: Environmental > Aquatic > Marine > Oceanic | place: Southern Atlantic... | reverse complement strand
TGGGTGAGCGGCCGCCAGTTGCGACATCCCCAAGAGAGACACAATTGTCAGAAGTGAAAGAACTTTTCTGAACATTATCCCTTTAACCCCTTTGAACCAGACACAATAGACCCTGGTTCAGGTCCCAATTGTGTCTCAACGGTGGTATTGTGTCAAAGATCTATGACATGTCAGGCCCCCATTTCAGGCATTTGAAGGATCTCCGTAACTCCGTATCCACCTTGACCTAAGCAGGGGCTTTGGCTATAAACTCTACTCCTGAATGCTCCTCAGTAGCTCAATTGGCAGAGCATCCGGCTGTTAACCGGAGGGTTGTAGGTTCGAGTCCTACCTGGGGAGCCATATTTTCAACGGTTTACGCATTCCTCCTAAACTTCAAAACACGGACTGTGTCACTAGGTGTGTCACCGATTCTTACTTAGAAGTAAACACATAGATGGAATAACCCTTGGCCAAGACACGCAAGAAGTTTTTCAAGATGAGGCGCGGGATTTTAATTTTCCCGAATTCTACAGCTCTTTCGACAATCGAGATCGTTTCTGTGCAAGAGTAGCCGTTTTTAATGAATATCTCTTCAGGGCGGTCAGCCACAGTCTTAAAAGAGGTTCCCATGGCTTCAATCGTCTTGTAAAGACTTCGACTGTACTTCTCAAAGAAATTGCGAGTCATAAGATCGCAAATGAGCTGATGCTGCGGGAAGATCTGGCGTAATGTCCGAAGCAAAAGGCTGATTGCAGGTTGCTCCAAATACATAAAGACCCCTTCTATAATCACTACAACCGGACTCTGGTTGGAGAAAGAGGATAGCTTATCAGCTAACGAGTCCGTCGAAAAACTAATAGGGATACGGTGAAGTTCGTTCACACAGGCAGAGGCAGGAAGCCTCCCATTCTTGTAGGTAATTACGGGTGGCTCATCTAGCTCTACCCATATGCCTCCCTCCAGGCGATAAGCACGGCTATCAAAGCCGGCACCGATAATCACTAGACAAAGGTTTGAATGAACAGAGAGAGCCTGACGCAGGAAGTCGTCAATGATGCGATGTCGGACGATATTGCTGGTGTCAGCCTTCCTTTCCCCCCGAAAGGCTTTGAAGATTTGAAGTCCGGTTTCATTCATGAACACCTTGGCATAGATGTCGCCACACACAGGGTGGACATCTTGAGCATCCTGCATGCGCACTCCACAGCAATAGAAGGCCATCTTTGATATCGGATTCATAGCATTCAACAGGATCCAAGACGATCGGATGTGAACCAGGCTTCGAACCGCATCCAAAGATGCTACCTCACTTATCTGGGAAAACTGACCTGGAAAGTTCGAAAAACGTCAAGAATGGGGAGCCAGAAATTCGTTGGGTTCCTCACCCAAAGGTCTCAAGCCGTGCTCTCAGCCACGTAGCCGCGATCATCTGCGGGACGCGACCGTCTAACGGCCTCGACAGCCATCGCATCCTTCACGGGCCTCATAGTCCACAACCCCGCCCCGACGATCCAGCTCAACCCGACAGCAATTCAAAAGGACTCCGCGCAGCATCTTGCGAGCACGCTGCACCCGAGACTTCGCTCCAGATAGCGAGAGTCCCAGCCGCGATGCAGCTTCCCGTTGCGTGACACCCTCGAACTCGGTGAGCCTCAGCGCCTGGCGATATGGCTCGGGAAGCGCGTCGAGCAGCGGCACGAGGCAACGCGCCAACTCCCACTGGGCGCGATTACTCTCCTCCCTTGTGTCCTTATGAATGAGTTCGTCCGGAACCGCCTCCGAAGGCTTCTGCAATCGGTAATAGTCAATGATCGCGTTGCGAGTGATCTGGTACAACCATGGTCGCAACTTTGAGGGCTCTTTGAGCGTCCCTTGCCGGGTGTACGCCTTGACGAGGACATCCTGCACGATATCCTCGGCGGCTGCTTCGTCGCGCACGCGCTGCAGAATGAAGCGGTACAGGGCGTCCCTATGCGCCCGCCAGGCTGTGGCCTCTGTGTTGTTGTGACGTGCTTGCATCGGCTCAGTGACAACCACACATTTCAGGTTGTGAAGCATCGTAACAGGCAGCCTTCCGACTCGGCTCGCAGCAGGACTCTACAGCGGGTCGCGCATCCGACTTGCTCCTGAAGAAGCGTCGCAGGTTCTCCGGTACTCCGCTGTATACAGGCGTCTCACCAATGTACTCACGGCTGCTATCTAAGATGTCACGCAGTATGGATTCTACCACCAACCCCACCGGCGCTTCCATGTACTCCTCTCCTCGGTACTGCCAAACACGGCAGCTTGTTCCTTCGTCACAGCCACACAGGTCGGTACAGGACTCGCACTCGCTCTCCAGCGTCTCGAAAGCAATGTCTTTGCCGTTGATCCGAACGGTTGGAGAGGCGGCGAACTGGTACTGGCGTGCCTGTTCTTCCGATTCTATAACATTCTTTCTCACGTTCACTTGCGCTTCCATCACTTCCAGTACCGGGCGGATGATGTCGATCGCCTTCTCGATGTGGTCCAGTGTTCCCACACAACGCGCGCAACGGTTCAGATCGAGCGCGAGTAGTTCTATGTCGATCACGGGGGATGTCGAGATCTCTCTTTGCTTGGATGCCTGAGTGTTGATCTGCATGGTTCATCTCCTTTGGTCATGACCCCGGCCCCATGCCAAGTCTCACCATAGGAGACGAATCAGTTTCGAAAAGGACGCAGCCATTTGGCTGCCTAAAAGTCCTGTGCAGGACCTAGTTCCTACCACATTTCTAGCACAGAATTGCCCGAACAACAGAGAAAACCATGGAACAAGAAGGACGTAAATCATTGAGCAGAAAAGACGATCCAATACGCGGGTAGGTTCACAGCCCAACGGCTTCAAGTCTGCCACTTTGAGTCACGGAGCCACCTCCCCCACGTCTTGACTTTCTGACCTCAGGGGAGTAATAGAATAAGGACTATTTAATCCTGTGACGCACCCTGGATTAATCTGACTTTATTTCCAGTAGGGAAGGGGACCACAATGATAAAAACATCTCATTTATTCGCACTTGCGATGACTATGATAGTTGTTGGATGTGCTCCTGAGAGTGGTGAGCCGATCGATCTTGAGACGGAGCGCCTTGCCATCCTCGAGGCCGACCGAGCCTGGTCTGAAACACCTCCAGATGTTGAAGCCTTTGTCGCGGTTTTTGCCGACGGCGGTCGCTTTCTTCCTCCGGAAGCACCCGAGGCACACAGTAGAGAGGATATTCAAGCAGCCGTTTCCGGGATGTTCTCCCTGCCCGGTTTTTCGCTGAGCTGGAGTCCCAATTTTGCCGGCGTGTCCCAGGCTGGGGATCTGGGCTACTCCATTGGGGCCTTCGAATTCACAATGGATGATGCCGAAGGTAATCCTATCACCAGAAATGGTAAGTACACCTCGGTGTGGAAGAAACAAGAGGACGGCCAATGGAAAGTCGTCTCGGACACATTCAACTTCGACAGTCCCGCACCAACGAGTGGAGATTAAGAACAACTGGCGGCAAAAGGGTCGCCATCGGTTCTAGGTTCCAGCCTGATTGAGAAAGTTCGAAAAATGGCAAGGATTGGGGAGTCCTATCCGTTCGACTTCTCGTGGGCTTTCTGACAAGCCATTCACCCATCATCTTTTATCTGACTTGAAGGGGATAGGTACCAAAGGCAAAGTCGGAAGAGAAGACCTGGGCCGCCCCGCGTACATTGGCTGCCCCAATCGTAAACTCCAGGGTGAGGTTTCCACCGTCCGTCGTATAAGGCGTCGTTATCCCCAGAGGGGTCAGGATGTCTTCGACTACCTTGATGTTCACGGCTGATCGGGCTCCCAGGCTGCCCAGATTCAAGGGAGTGCCCAACGCCTGGGCGGTGCCTGTGCGAAGGGGAAGCGTGAACACCCGCACTTAGGGAAGGGTTAAAGAGATAAACACGAGAGTTCAAGGTCGTGTTGTTGCCATTGACAAAGTTGGCGGCCAAAACCGTAGGACTTGCCCCCGAGATTCCGGGAACTTCCGCCAGGGGATAGGTGCCAAAGGCAAAGTCGGAAGAGAAGACCTGGGCCGCCCCGCGCACGGCAGCTGCTTGAATTGTAAACTCCAAGGTCAGGTTGCCGCCGTCGGTGGTGTAGGGCAGTGGGATCTGCAGGGGAGTAAGGATATCCTCGGCCAATTTGATATTGAGTGCCGAGCGGGCACTCAAAGTTCCCAGATCCAGCGGTGTGGTAGTCAGTTTGTCAACCCCTCAAGAAATCGCGAATGAGGGTTTGTAAGTGGTGAATGGTAGTTAGATCAGGCTCCCCATCACTACTCGACTGCAACCACTTAGAGTGGTGAGAGGCGGGGAACTCAATCCAGCTCCATCCAAAATAGAGGGCAATTCTCATTGCTTTTACGGCACCCAGGATTTAACATTGGGAGAAACTGCATGGAACCGTGAGAGGTAGTCAAGAACGTCAAGATACAATTCTAAGGGAGGATATGATGACATTGCGAATAAACAACGAAGCGCCAAATTTTGTTGCCGAAACGACAGAGGGAACCATCGATTTTCACGAGTGGATTGGGGACGGATGGGCGATCCTGTTTTCCCATCCGAAAGACTTCACTCCGGTCTGCACAACCGAACTCGGCGCAGTAGCCGGTCTCAAGGACGAGTTCGAAAAGCGCAACTGCAAGATCATGGGCATCAGTGTGGATGGGGTCAGCGATCACAAAGCCTGGTCAGCGGACGTCGAGGCCTCCCAGGGCCACGCCCTGAACTACCCGTTGGTCGGGGATCCCGAGCTAAAAGTGGTCAAGCTCTACGACATGTTATCGGATGAGGCGGGCGACACATGCGAGGGACGAACGGCGGCCGACAATGCCACGGCCCGTTCGCTGTTCGTGATCGGCCCCGACAAGAAGATTAAGGCGCCGCTCACCTACCCGATGAGTACGGGCCGCAATTTTGTTGAGATCTCACGTCTTTTGGACTCCTGCCAACTGACGGCCAAGGAGCAGGTCGCGACCCCGGCCAACTGGAAACAGGGCGGGGACGTTATCATCCTTCCATCGGTATCCGACGAGGACGCCAAGGCTAAGTACCCAGGCGGCTGGCAGCAGCCCTTGCCTTATATCCGGATCGTACCTCAGCCGAAGTAGTTCACAGCCCGCGAACTACCGGCCGAGACAACCACGCTTCGCAGACCTGCTGCGACGGGTGCAGGCAGAGCAGGGATTCCTTGGTGAGTCAGATGCTACTTGCCTTCAACTTTCTGCAGGTTGAACATCCGGGAAAGCCTCGAACTCAGCTTAGAAGTCCCAATGGTCCTGTGACATGATACTCAAGCAGTTTTACCTGGGGTGCCTTTCTCACGCCTCCTATCTGATAGGAGACGAGAAGAGCCACACAGCTGTGATTGTGGATCCGCAGCGTGATGTCGATCAGTACCTGGATTATGCCCAACACAACAGCCTCCGGATTCGGCACGTTTTCCTAACCCACTTTCACGCTGACTTTCTAGCTGGCCATGTGGAACTAAGAGATCGTGTAGGAGCTCAGATCCACCTGGGCTCCCGGGCCAAGGCGGAATATGAGTTTACTCCCATGGGGGACGGTGATGCATTGGAGTTTGGCCAGGTCTGTATCAAAGTTCTCGAGACACCGGGCCACTCGCCCGAGTCGATATCGATTCTCGTGTACGATTTGGAAAAGAGCGAACGTGATCCCTATGCAGTTCTAACAGGAGACACCCTCTTTATCGGTGACGTGGGTCGACCCGATCTGAGGGCCTCGCTTGGCTGGTCAGCCACGGAACTCGGAGGCATGCTTTACGATTCACTGCATCAGAAGTTACTGACTTTGCCTGATGAAACTCTGTTGTATCCAGCACATGGTGCAGGTTCTATGTGTGGCAAGAATCTGAGCCAGGATACGGTTTCCACTATCGGTATCCAGCGTCAACACAACTACGCCTTGCAGCCCATGAACCCAGAAGAGTTTGTCGAAATTGTTACTGCTGACCAGTCCGAGGCACCGGCCTACTTCACGTATGCTGCCATCCTGAACACAAAAGAGCGCCCAACCCTTGAGAAAACGCTCGAGAAAAGCCTGAAAGCTCTCACTCTTGAGGAGGTTTTTCGGTTAAAGGAGAAAGGTGGACAACTTCTTGACGTGCGCGACCCGGCAGACTTCGCCGGTGCCCACCTGGAGGACGCCATTAACATAGGACTGGGTGGAACTTACGCCACCTGGGCCGGAACTCTTCTAGACCAGCAGAAGCCCATTGTCCTTATCGCCGACTTGGGCCGTGAGGAAGAGGCAGCAATGAGGCTAGGGCGTATTGGTTTTGACCATGTAGCGGGTTACCTTAAAGGTGGAATGCTGGCTCTGGAAGAACGTCCTGATCTCATACGGCAGACGGTTCGAATCACTGCCACGACACCAGCTGAACAGCTGCGTTCATCGGAACCGCCCGCTGTCCTCGATGTTCGAGGAGAGCAAGAATGGCAGGACAAGAGGATCAGGGGAGCATCAACATTCCCGTGAACGAATTGTAAGCACGAATCGGTGAGGTGCCAACCACACAAAGGGTCATGGTCTACTGTGTCAGCGGTTATCGTTCTTCGATTGCGGCAAGCCTTTTGGCCATTCATGAACGAGAAAATCACACGGATTTGATCGGTGGCATAGCTGCCTGGGAGGCGGCAAAACTTCCCACGGTAAGGCGAGAGGAAGAATGACACTAATCCTGTTGAATGCCCACACTGTCGCCCGGCGCCCTCCGTGACGTTCCTCACCTCCACGATTCACTGGTCACAATTGAGAGCATATCGGATAGAATGGGGATTACTCCCTTTCAAAAGCCAGGAGGTCGTACCATGAGTTCAACCAAACCAAGCATTACCCCTTCTCCCAACGGGCCCTACATGGTGAAGGATTTGCAGACCCTTCAAAACTCCAAGGGCGAACAGCTCGAGACTCAACCCACTCTTGCCCTTTGCCGTTGCGGAGGCTCGAAGAAGAAGCCCTTCTGTGATGGGACTCACGCCAAGATCGGTTTTTCCGACAAAAAGGAGGAAGGACGGACTGGGGACCGGAGGCACGACTACATGGGTAAGGCCGTCACCATACACGATAATCGTGGGATCTGCGCCCACGCCGGCCTGTGCAGCAATGGACTTTCCGCAGTCTTTCAGCTGGAGCACGAGCCCTGGATTGACCCGGATGCAGCCCGGGCCGAAGAGATCATTGCCATCGTCAAGAGATGTCCTTCCGGGGCGCTCAGTTATTCCGTCGACGGTGAAGAGCAACGAGACCAGGATCGGGAGCCTGCAGTTACGGTATCCAAAAACGGGCCCTACCTGGTTACCGGTGGCCCTGAGCTGGTTGATGTGGGTAGGGGAGAAGGGGCCTCAACGGAACACTTCACCCTGTGTCGCTGCGGAGCTTCAAAAAACAAACCGTTTTGCGACGGAAGCCACTGGTCCAGCCGTTTCGAGGATGAGAAGAATTAATGGTTAAGGACTGTCGGCAATCTCGGATTCGGGGTAGCCGCTCACCCACTCGTACCATTCGGTGAAGTAACCATCGGCTACGGCAAGATCGCGTTGCTCCCCTGTCTCATTGACGGCTTTTCCGAATTCATCCCACAGACCACCTGACTCGTCCCCAAGTCGGAAGGGACTATCGCCGACCTGCTGAAAGTTTCGTTCTTCCTGATCTTCGTCCAAACGAAGGGCCACCACCCCAAACTCGCCAATTTTCTTGAGCAGGTAAACTTCATCGGCGAATCGGTATTTTAAAACGTCTTCATGTTTCTCGAGAAGATCCAGAGGAAAGGCGATCGATTGGTCTCCTTTCAGGTTGGTCACACCAAAGACCAGAGCGTTGCGCGCCAAACGAACGTCATCCATGTTGGCGACGTTGGCGAAGCCGTCGGGAATATATTCCGCTCCGATCAGGTTATTCTCTCCTCGCCCATGCTCCCGCTCCTTGAATTTGGTGCTGGCGAACACGACGTCGGTATCCGGGAAGCGCTTCACCCAGTCTCCCCAGGGTTCGACAATCAGAGGAATTCGATCCATGCGCGCCGGATTCAGCTTTCCTTCAAGGGTTCGCCCCGTAAAAGGAGACCAGACGGTTTGGGTTTGATAGTCATAAACGGTGAATGTCCCTCTGGCGATCCCATGAATCTGAAAACTCAGGGAATTGTCTTCAAACCCCTCCACTACGGGACGAAAGGAGGAGGCTCCACTGCAGATCTCGCAAAACGCGAGCATGATGGGAGCACCGTCGAGGGTGTCATTGACCACGTGGTAGGCCACCAGAATCCATAAAGGATAGGCTCTTGCCTTTCCATCGACGGACACACCTGCAATAAGATCCTCTGGCTTCATATGAGAAGCCAGAGATACAGGCACCACCCCAGGATTATTCAGGGGGAGGTAAATAAATCTTCTTCGGCCATCCAGGGCCAGGGTACCACCGCGGGGTGGAAATTGAACGTCCTGACTCTCTGCCGAGAGCTGGGCATCTGTGTCCGACCCCGAAAAAGGCGAATAGATTCCGACCGACACCCCTAGGCTAAAAAGCACCAATAACGCAAAAGATTTTCCTAGAAACGACATGTGATCCCCTCCATCCGGTTAGGGCTAGAATAGTGGAGTTTTTCAAGAATGACAATTATGACTTTTTCAAGAGTGGAGCCGGGGCAGAGAAGCCTCGAAAGAGTGAGACGGCTGCTTGTTTTGTCCGAAAGCCCTCTTTGCATAGAATATGTTGTAAAACATTAGTTGGGTAGTCATAAATAGCTTTAAAATAGATGTATTATGCCAATATATAATGGTGCATAAAGTTTTGCACCTTTAGTCAGAGCCCTTGGTTTCGCCCTCATATTCCTTGAGCTGATCGATCAATGTAAAGACGAAGTCCCGATCCCTTTGATCCAGGTCAAAGAGATCGATGGAGAGTTCAAGCCTCAGAGTCCCACCGCTTCTTAGATGGACCTCCCTGGATTCGTCTCCCTGATTCGAAGCGGGTAGCGGGGAAGGGGCGGCTTCCGGAAGCTTTTGATGGGACCCTCCCTTCTTTCGGGATGCCGATCTCCTTCTTCCGTGGGGCTTGATGTAGGGCGATACGGGGATTCCACCATCTTTGGCGGCGGCTAGGAAGAAGGCGATACACCTGCGCACGGTCTCGCCTGAAGCTCCCGTCCTTTCAAAGACTTCCTGGGCCTGGTTGGAGGTAGCAGTCTTTAAACTAAAGCTCCGATCAAAGGCAAAATCGTAGGAGCTTTGGATCATCTCTCGCACCGCCTCTCTTCTCTCAGCGCCCTCGGCCTCTACCAGCCTGGAGAGTCTTTGTGTGGGATGGCCAGAGGCCTTCACCAGGCCCAGGTAATGAAGGCCCAGAAGAAGCTGAGACTGCACGGTACCCGACTTGTGAGACATGACGCTCCGGTCAACCCGGGAAGGGATGCCACGGCTGCGTAAATCGGACAGGAAGTTGTTGAATGTCCGATAGGAGATATATGGAGGTATCTTCCCAGATTTCTTTCTGCCCATTGCTGTGTCTCCATGGCTAGAGTAGTGGCTCATATCAGTTTTATCAAACGAAAATATCACTTTTCCGCCGATTTATATCAGTGTCCGACTGTTTTTGCTTTTGCCTAGCGCTGTCGGACACGATAGAGGGCATAGCAAGGAGGATTTTGAAGATGAAACAACTTAGAAGTCAGCAAACACAAAGGGTTTCTTGGTGGAACAGGTCCTTTCAGGTGAGAGCGACTCCCGTTCCGAGTCCCACCTACACCAGTCCTCAGCAAGTTGCACCCGTGTCGGTGCCAAGCCCAGAGGACCAAATGGACCGGGACAGTTGGCAGGTAGACGAGCACTGGGTGGCCGTCACCTCCTATCTTGCTGAAATGGACTTTCCCAACGAAGGGTAAGTGCCTCGCGAATATACGGCCATCCTTGAGGCGAGCATCTGAGAGGGTCGGGGCAATCAGAATCTGGAAGTGGGTTGTCCCGATCATCCAGGTGACTCTTTTTGATTTGTAATTACCTCACCTGTGCCTTTAATATCCCCATGCTGTCGGGAGTGGCCCGGGTCACCAATCTGGCATCAAGGGGAGGCACTAAAGTGAATCAGAAATCAAAATTCGCACCACCAGTCGTTGGCTTTGTTCTGCTCATAGGTCTGGGGCTCTCCTGTGGCGGGAATCAGGAGGCTCAGCAAAGTACGAGTGAGGAAGGTCGGCGACGAGGGACCGCTTTTCCCGGGCCCCGGTGATGATTGTGAAACGGTATGAGGGTAAGGTGAAGTCGATAGTGAAAAAGGTGTTGGGCTAGAACACCCCCTCTTGCACCGGTGAGAAAATTCGAGCACAATAGAGTCCCGAAGTTGCTTTACGATAAGCTTGTACGGCCCCTGCTCTTTGGTCTGGACCCGGAGTTTGTTCATAGACAGACTGTCCGGATAGGAGACACTCTTTCCCAATCCTCCCTGGCTTGTCGCCTCCTGAGTCAGATTTACGACTCTCAATTTGAAGTCTTGGGCGTCAAGGTCTGGGGATTGGACTTCAAGAACCCCCTGGGTCTGGCTGCCGGATTCGACAAACAGGGCCAACTCCACGAGGTCATAGCTTCCCTGGGTTTCGGGCATATGGAGATGGGATCCATCAGTTTGCAACCCTGGCCTGGCAATCCTTCTCCGACTCTACTCAGGCTTCCCCAGGATGGGGGTCTGATCAACCGGTTAGGCCTCAACAGTGACGGGGCGGAAATCATACACAAGCGACTCCGAGACCGACAGTTTCAGATCCCTACCGGAATCAATCTGGTCAAGACGGCAGATCCAGAGATTGCCGGAGAAGAGGCCATGGAAGATTTTCTGGAGGACTTTCGGAGGTTTTACCCACTGGCTGACTTCATTACCCTGAATCTGAGTTGTCCCAACACGGTTGAAGGAAAGACCTTTGAAGATCCGGAGGTCTTGGAGCCTTTTTTGAAGGAGCTGAAGAGGATCAGAGCCGAAGAAGCAACTCCGCAGCGGGTGAAGCCCGTGTTGATGAAGCTTTCTCCAGATCTTCAGGATCGAGAACTGGACCGTCTCTTGGGATTAGCCGAGGAGTATGGCATCGATGGGCTGGTGATCGCCAACACGACCCTGAGACGGGAGCATTTGAAAAGCCCTACCGCCGAACTGGAAAAGTTCCCCGTCGGGGGCCTCAGCGGACGGCCTCTCAAGGAGTATGCTCAGCAGATGACCCGGAAAGTCTTCCGTCGGACGGGCGGCCGCCTGCCCATCATTGCCTGCGGCGGAATCGGCTGTGATCCCCAAAAACATCCCGCCCAGGAAGTCTGGGAGTACTTGGAGCTGGGGGCTACCCTGGTACAGGTTTACACGGGTCTCATTTACCGGGGGCCTTCCCTGGTCCGGCTCACCAACCGGGGATTGATGCAGATTCTCAGGGAGAAGGGAATCCCGACACTGGCCGATTTCTTACAGAAGCGGTAGCATGAGAGCCCTAACCATGGCAGAAAAAACGGCTGCTCAGAAACAGCTTTTCAAGGAGACGGACAGGACCATTGCTGAACTTGCCAGCCAGCTCTTGTGGCAACACCAAGTAGTGCAGGTGAACGAAAAAGAACCCTTTCGGCTCGCTTCTGGGGATTTCGCTCCCATTTACATCAATTGTCGCCTGCTGATCTCCTTTCCCGGCACCCGTGACATATTGATCGGATTGGCCCGCTACCTGTGTCAGGAGAGACAGATCGAATGTGACTGTGTTGCTGGAGGTGAGACGGCCGGGATTCCTTTCGCTGCCTGGCTGGCGGAGAAATTGAACAAACCCCTGATCTACGTCCGAAAGAAGCGCAAGGACTACGGGGGCGGGAATCTCTTGGAAGGGGTCGCCCAGGGCAAAGTCCTTTTGGTAGAAGATCTCATGACCGATGGAGGAAGCAAAGTCGGATTCATCGAAGGGATTCGAGAGGCCGGCTGCACGATTTCCGACTGTCTGGTGATTGTGGACCGCCAACAAAAGGGTGTCCAGAGGTTGGCCGAAATGGGTGTTGCGGTTCATTCTCTGGTGGGGCTTTCCACCTGTTTGGAGGTCGGACAGGCCATGGGGCTGATGTCTGAAGCCTCGTTAGAGGAAGTGAAGCATTACCTGGAGGACCCCGCTGCCTGGAACTCGAAGCGCGGTCTCACTCCGGCCCAGAAGGGCTAGCCGGGACTATGCATCATCCCCGCCGTTTTCCCTCATTTCTCCAGTCAGATGAGAGGTTTACAATGGAGTGGAAGGTCATATAGGGTAGGTCTACAACTCTACACAGATGAGGCAATAGCATGAAACCTATTTCAAGACGTTCATTCCTGGAACGAAGCGGAACAGGTATGGCCGCCGCCGCCGCTATTCCTGCGCTGGAAGCGCCCATTCTCCAGCCCCAGCCTGTGCAGGCCGAAGAGACAGGTCGGGAGATCCATCTCAAGGTCAATGGCAAGGACCACCGTGTGAAGGTGGAGGATTACTGGACGCTGGTTGAGGTTTTGCGAGATCACCTGGGGCTTACCGGTACCCGAGTGGGATGCGATCGGGGTGAGTGCGGAGCCTGCACAGTTCTACTGGATGGAAAGTCCCTTTACTCCTGTAGTTATTTGGCTGTCTGGGCTGATGGCACGGAGATTTCCACGGTAGAAGGGCTGGCTGAGGGAGATCAACTGGACCCACTGCAGGAGACCTTCATCGAACATGACGGTCCCCAATGTGGATTTTGTACCTCCGGGCAATTGATGTCGGCAAAAGCCCTGCTCAATCAGAATCCCAATCCCACCGAGGAGGAAGCGCGCCAGGCCCTGGCTGGGAACATTTGCCGTTGTTCCAATTTCAACCGCTATCTGGAAGCGGTCCTGGCCACCTCCGGGAAGGAGTCAAGCCGTGGCTGAGGAATTCAAGACGCTTGGACACTCGACTCCACGAATCGATGGTCTGCAGAGGGTCACCGGACGGGCGACCTACAGCGCCGATGTTCAGCTTCCCGGTATGCTCTATGCTCGTGTGCTGAGGAGCCCCCATCCCCATGCCCGAATCCTCCGCATGGATCTCGCCAAAGCATTGTCCGCCCCGGGAGTGAAGGCCATCCTGACTCATGAGAATTGTCGGTTGGTCTGGTCCAGCGGCGATCGCGTCAACAAGCGCTATCTTTTCAACAATCCCGTTCGTTTCGTTGGGGATGCCGTGGCAGCGGTGGCCGCTACCAATCGCCATCTAGCAGAGGAAGCTCTCAAGTTGATCAGCGTCGAGTACGAGCTGCTGGATTTTGTGTTGGACGCTGAAGAAGCATTGCAGCCGGGAGCCACGGAGATTCATCCGGGTGGAAATCTCTCACCGATCATCAGTTTTCGAAGTACGGAACCAGGAAAACGAGAACCGTCGATCTATGAGCGCGGCGATGTTGAAAGAGGATTTGCCGCCTCAGACTTTGTCTTTGAAGATCGGTACGTGTCCAAGCACGTGAACAATGCCCAAATGGAGCCTCGGGTGGCCCTGGCCCATTGGGAGGGAGATAAGCTGACGGTGTGGACTCCCACCCAGGGAATTGCCAACTGTCAAAGGGATATCGCCCGAGATATGAACCTGGCTCTGGAAAAGGTCCGTGTGGTCTGCCAGTACATGGGTGGGGGCTTCGGCAACAAGAACCAGTGCCAGGATTCTGATCTGATGGCGGCCCAGCTGGCCAAAGAAACGGCGCTCCCGGTCAAGCTTGAGCTGAGCCGCAAGGAAGACTTCGTGTGCGTGCACGGGCGCTGGCCAACCAGCCAGAACTACAAGGTAGGAGTTCTCAAGGATGGTACCCTGCAGTCCATTCAGCTGCGCGGTTACAGCGGCATGGGAGCCTATCGAAAGAGCGGTGGAGGGATCTCGGGGGTGGAATATTTCCGTTGCCCGAACGTGAAGACAGAAATCTATCCCGTTTATACCAACACGGCCGTATCTGCAAACTTCCGGGGTCCTCCCTATCCCCAGGGAGTTTTCGGAATAGCATCCATTTTGGATGATATTTCACATGAGCTGAAGATCGATCCCGTAGACTTTTATCTGAAGAACGTCACCCGGAAATTCCGTGACAGTATCCCTTACACCAGTTCAGGGCTTCTGGAGTGTATTCGCCAGGGAGCCGAGTTGTTCGAGTGGAAGAAGCGATGGCATCCTGCCGGGTCTCAGCAGGGACCCATTAAGACAGGCATTGGTCTGGCCGCCGGGGGTTTTGGGGCCTCGGTGGGACGAAGCAGCGCGGTTCTGCGCCTGGATAGCGAAGGACTCCTTTGGCTTCATGTGGGGGTCACCGATATCGGTACGGGCGCCAAAACCACCATGGCTATTATCGCGGCTGAGGCCATGGGGATCGATCTTGACAGGGTTCAGGTCATCTCGGGGGACACTGACCGCACCCCCTACTCGGTAGGGGAGTCCGGCAGTCGGACTACCTCCCACACCGGGAATGCCATTGTAGAAGCAGCCAAGGATCTCAAACAACAGCTTGCCGCAAGCGGTCCTCCACAGGGCGATCAGGTATTGATCGCAGAGGCCACTCCCACGCCGCGTTTGGAGGGAATGGTCCGATACAGCTTTGCGGTTCATTTTGTAGAGGTCGAGGTGGACACCGAACTCGGGGGTGTCCGAGCCATAAAGTATGTGGCAATGCATGACAGTGGGCGCATTATTAATCCGCTCACGGCCGCCAGTCAGGTTAAAGGGGGAGTGATCCAGGGTCTGGGCATGGCCCTGCACGAGGAGCTCCTCTATGATGAAAACACGGGTATTCCCCTGAATCCTGGCTATTACGGAGCCCGGGTGATGACCCACGTCGATGTCCCGAACGTTGAGGTCCACTTCGTAGAGACGGAAGACGCCTATGGTCCTTTTGGTGCCAAGGCTGTCGGAGAACCCCCCATCGTTCCCGTGGTGGGAGCCCTCTCCAATGCCGTCTTTAACGCCATCGGAATACGGATCAAGGAACTTCCCATCACCCGTGACAAGATCATTGGAGCTTTATCGTGAAGAGTTTCACTAACGTGAATCCCAAAAGTCGTCAAGAAGTGATGGCCTTACTGAAAAAGGCAGTCGAAGAGCAACAGACCGCCTCCCTGGCAGGAGGGGGAAGCGACCTGCTGGGAATGATCAAGGATGACCTTGTGGCTCCCGATGTGGTGGTGAATCTCAAGGATCTCGAGGATTTGCGGGAAATAGAACCGCACTCTCAGGGAGTTCGCATCGGTGGCCTGGTGACCCTGCAGGAGCTGAGCCAACATCCCCTGATTCGATCTCAGTACACGGTTCTTGCCGAAGCTGCCGGGACGGTAGCCACTCCTCAAATTCGAAACGTGGGAACACTGGCGGGAAACATCTGCCAGCGGCCCTGGTGCTGGTATTTTCGGCAGGGATTTCCCTGTTTCAAGCATGGGGGTGATCGATGCTACTCGGTGGTGGGTCAGAACCAACTCCATGCCATTTTTGGAGGGGGCCCCAGCTTTATTGTGCACCCTTCGGATACAGCACCTGCTTTGATGGCTTTGGAAGCCATGTTTCGGATCGCCGGTCCCGATGGAGAACGAGTTGTCCCTGCCTCTGACTTCTTCGTCTTGCCTCGAGAAGAGGTCAGCCGGGAGAACATCCTGGGACCCGATGAAGTCCTGATTGAGATTGAGTTGCCGCCAGCCCGGCAAAATGTAGAGAGCACCTACGTGAAGATTATGGACCGGGAGGCCTGGACTCACGCCGTCCTGAGCGTCGCCGCGGTTTTGGAGATCGATCAGGGAGTCTGCCGAATGGCCAGAATTGTCCTGGGCGCTGTGGCCCCCATTCCCTGGCACCTGCCCCATGTGGAACGAATGTTGGTGGGGCAGAGAATCACCACGGAACTTGCCGGGAATGCCGGGCAAGCCGCCGTCTCGCAAGCCCAGCCGTTGGCTAAGAATGGCTATAAGGTCCCGCTTACGGAGGCCCTGGTCCGGAGGACCCTGCTCTCGTTGGCAGGTTGAACCATGAACCGTCGTGATTTTTTCCTGCTCAGGAGTCCAAAGGATTTAACCCTGGAGCTCTCCTGTGAAGAACTCCATATGCGTTACCTGGACTCTCAGTTGGATGGCACCCGGAATCAGTTCCTGGAGCGTACTCGGAAAGAGTTTCGCAATCGGCGCAAGATTCGGCTCTATGACTCTTTTTGGCTCGATCAAGGAGGGGTGGGGGAGGAACTTGAGCCTCTTTTGCGGGAGTTTCGTCAACGGGGCGGGTCAGTCGAGTATGTCTGAAAGAAGATTGATGAAAGAACATTGAGGTCAAAATCTATGCATTACAGAATGGCGCTGGTTGCCGTTTCCGTACTTTTTTTATTGGTGTCTTGTCAGGAAGGGACATCTCCAGCTGCTGAAACAGGTGGGGAAGGTATGACCGGCATGGGCAATATGACCGATATGGAAGGGACCCATGAAGATCATGATCCCAAACATGGGGGCATTTTCTTTATGGCCCTGGATGAGGTGCATCACCTTGAAGGAGCTTTGAGCTCTCCGGGGATGTTTCGGGTCTATCTGTACGATGCCATGACGATGCCCTTGAATGATGAACAAATGCAGGAAGCCTCAGGAAGTCTTCACTGGGGAGAATTTCCTGATCCTCCCGGCATTCCCTTGAAAGTTGGACATGAGGAGGGGGTGCTGATGGCTGAGCTGGATCGGGAAGTCGAATTCCCTGTAACGCTCACCCTCATGCTGAATCTTCCAGGTGCTGCCGAGGGGGAATCGGAACTGTTTAATTTTGTTTTCGATGAATACTCCAAGCCTCCCGCAATGGAAGGATCGGAAGGCATGAGCCACGAGTGAAGAGCGCACTTCGCAGGGACCTGAATAAGACGCACAGGACTTAAAATCCTGTGAGGGTTTCCCTGGTGAGATTTCGAGTCCTTCCCCGGGCACCATAGAATCAATAAGTTACGAAAATCCCGTCTCTCCCGACAGGGCCCAAGTCGGTATTTTGTAACCAAAATTGTAACCGCGCCAAACCCACTCCACCCCATTCCACCCAACTCCAACCACCGATAGAGGGTGATTTTTATTGCTTTCAGTACCCTCAGGACTTAGGATTAAGCCTAACTGAATTGAGGACTTACTCTCACACTAAGGGGGAATGAATGTTGAACTACTTAAAAGGATTTAACTTCGTGACGGCCAGCCTGGCAACGGCGATCCTGCTTGCCTCCGTGGGCACTGTCCAGCCACAGGATCTTCCGGAAGAGGTCAAGAGACAAGGTTATGCCGACACCATCTTCGTCAACGGCAAGATCGTGAGCATGGACGACACCTCCATCTCCTCTGAGCCCGGAAGCGTTTACCAAGCCCTTGCGGTCAAGCGCGACTCCATCATGAAGCTGGGTACCAATGCGGAGATCAGGGCCCTGGCCGCTGATTTCACTGTCGTCTACGACTTGAACGGTCGAACCATGATCCCGGGCATCATTGAAACTCACTCGCACATCTATGGTGCGGCGCTGAGCTATCTGAACCGCTTCGGCATCAAGTATCCTCCCAATGAGGTCATCATCACTCCCCAGGCGGCGGACAACCTGGAGGAAACGCAGGGGATCCTGCGAGACTCCATCAAGGAGGCGGTAAAAACCATGGACCCGGGTGTGTGGTTGAGGGTCAACATGCGTGTCCACCCCAGTGATCCTACGCAGCTGGATACGTGGGGAGACACCCGGCGACTGACCACCCGGAGAACGATCGACGAGTGGGCTCCCGTCAATCCGGTAGTGGTGCGTCCGGGAAACCGGGGCACCATCAATTCCGCGGCTCTGGATATTCTGAACGAGTTCCTGCCCGGCTATTCGGACTCCATTCGGGAGTCCATGCACATGGATGAGATCGGAGTGGACCCCGCCGAGATCGGCTGGGTGGGAAGTGTGGAGATGGGCGTCATCGGATGGGAACTCTACGCGGAAAACGTACCTCTCAATATCCTGGCTCAGGCCCTGAAGCTTCGATCCGAGGCCTTTGCCGCCTCTCGCGCCGTCACCACCTTTTCCAGCCGCATTCAGTTTCCCAAAATTATGAGCGGGTACGCCACCTTGGCCGAGCTGGGCCAGATGCCCATCCGTTTCTCTGTTCACTACGAGGTTCACCGAAGGCCCTCCAATCCCATCGAGACCCGCCAGCTGTACCGCAAGACCGGGGTGCTCCAGGGCATCGGGGATGACTACTTGTGGTTTGACGGCGTAGGTTCCGAGCGCTGGGATTCCCATGTCCCGGAAGCCTGTCTGGGAGATGACATCGTTGCTCCGCCCCACATCAAGGAGCGGGAGACCTGCCCCAAGTCGGGCGATCTTCACTGGGATACCCTGAAGAACGCTCTCAGGGCCGGTTGGCGGCTCAAGGGCGTCCATTCCGTAGGCGTCGAAAGCACGCGACGCTTCATCCAGATGATCGACGAGGCCCGAGAGGGCACCGACATTACGATGGCGGAGATCCGAGACGGTATGTTCACGATCGAACACTGTGATCAGATCGGCAAGGG
>Ga0066376_10002155_pt1 | contig 18542 bp, 14 predicted proteins | sample Knorr_S15_td_Bot_FD_77009 | JGI IMG/M metagenome (GOLD analysis project Ga0066376, IMG submission 77009) | Marine microbial communities from Southern Atlantic Ocean transect - Knorr_S15_td_Bottom_ad_5009_LV_A | ecosystem: Environmental > Aquatic > Marine > Oceanic | place: Southern Atlantic... | reverse complement strand
TCGGTGTCGTCATCCAGGGAAGTGGAGTCGTTTCTGGATCGCCCGTCAGAGGTTGATTTTTCCTTCATCCTCAGCGCCTATGGTTATCAGGGAGACGTGGAAAGATGCGTGCTCGGCATGCTAAACAACTCTCAGGGGTACTCCTGCGAGTTTATAGTGATTGACAACGGTTGCACAGATGGAACGTCCGAATGGCTGGAGGAGTTCAAAGACCAACACCCTCAGGTACGGGTCATTCACTGCGACCATAACGTTGGTGATGCTGCCGGGAAGAACATCGGCATCAAACAGAGTTTGGGTAAATACGTGGTGATAATGGACGGCTCGGCGGAGATTGTAGGCGGAATAATGGAGCCGATGGTCCAGCAACTCTCAGACCAGTCGGTGGGGATATTCGGCCCCTACGGTTTGACTACCGACGATTTGCAGCACTTTCACGAAGAGGTGGATTCAGGGGACGCGGATGCGATGCAAGCTTATTGCATGGCCTTCCGCCGGGAGGCGGTGAATACTGTTGGTCTGATGCGCGAGTGTTTCCGCTTTTACCGTAACTTGGATATCGATTATTGTTTCCAGTTCAAAGACAAAGGTTACCGCATCGTAGCCGACAGCGAACTTCCCATGGTCCGTCACGAGCACCGACAGTGGACCGAACTGGAAGAGAATCAACGTGACGAACTGAGCCGCAAGAACTTTGGCCGCTTTTTAAAGCGGTGGGGAAACCGGCCCGAGCTGCTGCTCAACGCTTCGGGTAAGGGCGTGGGCAACCAGTTCCACCACTGAGCTCCTCGTTATTATTCTCCGGTAAAAACCTCGGGCTATACCCGGTAGATAGTTGCCACGTGACCGGTAATTGTCTTGATTATCCGGTATCGTAATACCTTACTCAACCAGTTATTTGGCGACTAGCTTCCAGACGTTAAATCAGCCCCTAATTGCCTGTAAATTACCTGCCTATATACGTATTTTCACGCCTGTAACGAAATACGTTAGATATTGGTAAATTAATATGAAATATTCTAATCTATTTTGTTTATTCACTATATACTGAAAATATTATTGAATGATTTGACGATATACGACATATATATGGTCTGAAAAATCTCTTGACTGGCTAGGCGCAGGATGTTAGAGTCCAGACGGCCAAACCGACTTCATTTTCCGGCCCCGTTTACCAACCTAGAATTCCTGCTCGGAGTCCCTGTTAGATGGAGGATGCTGCCCGTCGATTGCTAGAGGGAGACCAGCGGACTCTGTCTAGAATGATTTCCTATCTTGAGCGGGGTGACCCCCAGGCGGCTGGTGTCCTAAAGACCATCGACCCGCATACCGGTAACGCATATATCGTCGGAATTACCGGCCCCCCCGGCGCTGGCAAAAGTACGTTGGTGGACCGGCTTGCCGAGTTGCTGCGGGGCAAAGAGTTGACAGTGGGCATCATTGGGGTTGACCCCAGCAGTCCCTTTACCGGGGGTGCGTTGCTGGGTGACCGAGTGAGGATGCAGCGTCACTACTTAGACCCAGGCGTGTTCATACGCAGCATAGCCACAAGGGGACAGGCTGGAGGTCTGCCTAGGACCGTCAGAGGCATCACCCGATTATTGGACGCTTCGGGCATCGATGTCATATTGGTGGAAACCGTGGGGGTTGGCCAAACGGAACTGGGAGTCTTGGAAGTAGCCGACACAGTATTGGTTGTGTTGATGCCTGAATCAGGGGATGCGATTCAGGCCTTGAAAGCGGGAATCATGGAGATAGCGGATATTTATCTGGTTAATAAGGCTGACCGGGACGGGGCCAACCAGATGGCGACTAATATTACTTCTATGCTCCAACTCGGCCATAACAGAACCGACTGGGCTCCGCCGGTGATGCTCACGACGGCTCAATCGGGCCAGGGAATCGACGAGGTCTGGGAAAAAATCCAGGAACACAAACAGCACCTCACGGACAGTGGGGAGTTGACCAAGCGGAGAGGTTTGAACCGGCAGAAAGAGTTTTTGGAAACGGTTCAAGAAGAAATGACTCGACGGCTGAAAGCACGAATCGAGCAGGACCCGACTCTGATCGCCAACTTGGATCGGATAGCAAATAAGGAGTCGGAACCCTACTCAGCAGCCTTGGAGTTCCTTGAAAATGCCGGCTTCAATGCCGAGTGACTGACCTAGTTCACCGGCGACAGTAGCTGAGCAATGGTGAACTGACCAGATGGTACTCAAATAAGTACCCCAGTCAAACTGGTACGCAGTGGTGATTTGGTACGGGTCCGGGATACGGGTTTTCAAAAACGTACCGGCGCTTCCTTTTGCATAGCTGACCGGTGTTTAAGACCAATGACGCGGTAGGAATAATACCCAATCGTTAGGCCAATCGATCCTTATGGGGGACGGATATGGTGGTTCTAGGTGTGGGCCTTAGGGCATCCTCAAAGCGGTCCAGCACAGTTGTCGCATTGGATCAGGACTCATCAATCCTCAGCATGGATACCTTCGGAGAGGACGATGAACTTGCTCAATTCGCTCAGGACCGCAAGCCAGGGCTGATTTCCATCGGCGCCCCCCTTGGTTTGCCCTTGGGTCTTTGTTGCTTGGAATCCACGTGTTCTTGCGATTTCGCCACTCCTCAGCGTAAAGGCCGCTTGTCAGAGTTGGAGTTGTCCCGCATGGGCATCAGCTGTTTCTTCACCAACAAAGGCTCGATTATTCGAAGCCTTATCTATAGGGGAATTGCTCTAAGAGAAAGGTTGCAGGGATTGGGATTTCAGGTGGTTGAGTCTTATCCCCACGCTACCAAGATGATACTTTTTGGAGATAAAGTTCCGCCCAAGAACAGCGCCGCAAGTTTGGCGTTCCTTAAGGAGCGTTTGTCTCCATTGATTGCTGGCCTAGACAACCATATGGACAGCAATGGTTGCGACGCCGTGCTAAATGCTTATACGGGGCTGCTGCACACTCAGGACGGTACGGATGTCCTGGGAGACGAACAGGAAGGCACTCTGGTTCTACCCAAGTTGCCGAGATAACGCCCGCTGGCCGGATTCGATTATTGAGGCGTAGCCGCGCTGCCATCTTCCGCTGGCTCACTAAGCATTAAACAGGCGTATTTAACTTCTTCGCAAAATGTGCTCTATCAGCGTGACGATGGCAACTTCGGCATTATCCAACCAGAATAGTAATCAGCATAAATTAAAAGGGCGTCCAACACTTGTTAGCCGCCCTTTTATTTTGCATAAATCTCGCCTGACTCTTTTCGGTTTTATGCTAGGTTGAGTCTCCATCCGACGAATTTCCGTTGCCGCTGCTTTTGTTCTGATTGCCGCTGGCCATTCCCAAGAACGGCGCCAACATATTTGTAAACTCCATCGGGAAGATCCATTTCGTGGATGGGCTGTCTCCCAAAGACTTCAGCGTGTCGAAATACTGGAGGCTCATGGTCCGGCCGTCCACGGTGTTGGCTACCTGGTTAATGCGGTCCAATGCTTCGCTGAAACCAGCAGCCCTAAGCACCTGGGCCTGCTGATCGCCTTCAGCCTTGAGAATCTCCGCTTGCCTCTCACCCTCGGCCTGTAGAATCTCCGACTGCTTCTCGCCTTCGGCCCGGTTGATTTGGGCTTGCCTTTGGCCTTCCGACTCGGTGATATCCGCAGTCTTGATGGCTTCAGCCGACTTCTCCCGTTCCATTGCCTGCTTCACCCCAGGCGGCGGGTCAATCTCGTTGATTTCTACCTGAGACACCTTGACTCCCCAACGCTCGGTTATTTCGTCCATCCGCACTTGCATTGAGTCACGCATCTTTTCCCTTTCGGTCAACGCCTCGGCCAAGGTGGTTGAGCCAATCACTGCCCTCAGAGTTGCGAATGCCAGGTTCACCACGGCCAACTCGAAGTTCTGAACTTCAAGAATCGCTCTCTCGGCGTATTCTTCCATGACGCGGTAGTAGATGACGAAATCCATGTCCACAACCACGTTGTCGGCGGTGATGTATTTCTGCGTCGGAACCCGCGCCACCCGCTCCCGCAGGTCTATTTTGATGCCGGAATACATGATAGGAATCAAGAAGTGAAACCCGGGTTTCCGAGTTCCGATGAAAGTTCCGAATTTCTGAACTATCAATCGCTGGTATTGTTGGACGATTACTATGCCAGAGGACATGGTCGCCTCCTTATTTTGCTGGATTTATTCAAAAGCCGAAAAACATCACGCATCTTCAGTTTCTTGCCGAGAAACGGTTACAATCAAGCCATAAACTTTTGAAACCTTGACCGGTTCGCCGACATTAATCACGTTACCATCTAGGCTCACCGCTGTCCAGGTTTCGCTGCCCACCTGGACGATGCCTCGGGGTGTGAGTTCGCCGGTGACCGTCCCGGACATCCCCACTAAGGACGGGCGCAAGGGTTCGTTCCCTTGGCGCCGGGACTGGTAGATAACCTGGGTTAGATAGAACAAGGACAATGCGAATGCCGCCGCTATTCCACCCACAAGCCAACGGCTGACATTTACCGATGGCATGGTTGGAGTTGTTTCCCCAAAAAGCACGATGCCGCCGATGATAAAGCAAACAATGGAGCCCACTCCTAATACGCCCCACCCGGCTACTTGGGTTTCAATCACGGCCAGAAGAATGGCGACAACGATGAATGTAATTCCGGCCCAGCTCACTGGCAGGTTGCCGAAGGCCAAGAACGCCAACAGTAATAATATTATCCCCACGACGCCTGGTGCGATTAATCCGGGATTGAACAACTCCACCACCAAACCCAGCCCGCCCAAGGTTAAAAAGAGAAACGAGATGTTTGGGTCGGATATAAATTCCAGGAAGTTCTCCAAGAGGTTCTTGTTCATGCGCCGTTGGGCCAAATCGTGGGTTTGTAAGGTCTGTTCCCCGCTGGTGGTTATTACTGTCTGACCATTCAACTGGGCGAGCAAGTCATCCAAGTCTTCAGCGATAAAATCTACCACGTTTAACTCGACAGCTTCGTTGGCGCTGAAAGACGCAGCCATACGGACGGTTTCTTCCAGCGCTTCCTCGTTGCGTCCTCTTTCTTGAGCGATGCTTCGAATCAACGCAGCGGCGTCGTTTTCAACCTTGCTTGCAAGAGTATCGTCCAAGTCCTCGCCGGTGGCGGAGATAGGCGTGGCGGCACCTATATTGGTGCCAGGGGCCATTACCGCAAAATGGCCCGCCGCCGTTATGAATGTCCCGGCGGACCCGGCCCTAGCGCCCCTGGGGGAAACGAACACTACCACCGGCACCGGGGACTCCAGCAAATATTCGACAATCTTTCGGGTAGAACTGAGAAGGCCGCCCGGAGTATCAAGCTCCAGAATCAACAGGGTCGCTTGGTCTTCAACGGCCTGATCTATGGCTCTGGAGATAAATCGTTCTTTAACTGGGTTAATTGTCCCGTCGATGGTGACGATTAGTGCGTGGGGCGATTGGGCGCGAGCCAAGTGAGGGGCCACTAGTCCCAATAACGGACCAGCGAGCCCCATCAGCAAGCAAATCCCCGTTAGTAGCGGCCACAGTTTACGGTGTCTTTTTGAGAGGGACATAGCAGTCTGCTCCCTGGTGGTCGTTGCGCAGCTCGCGACGAATCAATCCCGGCGTGATAATCCCGGGGTGACAACTAACGAACGCGTTGTGGCTCAATCATGCTACCGCTGGCCGCCAATCAGAGACCAGTGCCTATATTCTATTCTACTCGTAATTATGAAGAAGAATCTGGCAGGGGTTCCGTTATGCTGCCTCCCGAAGGATGGAAGATGGGGGAATGGTGGGGGAATTGGTCAGGGAGCTTGCCAGGGAGTTGGTCCGAGAACTGATCAGGTAATGGATCCGGAGTTTTGGCCAAGCGGGCCAACAGTGGGTTGATTAGGCCCAAGGCGCTCCCCAGAACGGGATGCCTGACTACCCTTCCAATCAACCCGCTGTGCCAGTCAAAAGACAGTCCTCCGGATTTAAGCAATTCGTTATGAATGCCCTTGGCCCCAGCTTGCATCACCAAGGATGATATCTGCTGGTCATTCAGCGCCTCGAACAGCCGACGGGCAGAATAACCGACCTCCAGTTCTTTGGACAAGAGAGCTTTCCAGCGCTTTTGGTACTGGCTGAGCCGTGGGGCGCTCAGGTCGTTTTCGGACAGAGCATCGGCCAAAACTTGGGAGGCAATCTCACTAGCCAGCAGAGAATAATAAATGCCACCGCCGGTTGTGGGTTTCACTTGGCCAGCGGCGTCTCCCGCAATTAACACCCGGTCTTTGTGGGTAATTTTCAACGGACGTAGAGGAATCCCCCAACAGGCAGGAATTCCCGCTACTGAATCTATCTTCCCTTCCCGTCGCAGTCGTTGAAGAAACTCGGATAGATGGTCGGGAGCTTGCTGCCGGGCCATGAGCCCAGCTAAGCCTCGCCCCGCAGAGGTTGGCACCAGCCAAGAGAAGAACCCCGGAGCGACGTCGTGGCCCACAAACAACTGGACTTTGTCTACGCCGGGGCTGATGCTTACTTCTACCTGGGTCCCGGTCACATAGTCAGGCACGGTTCCCAAGCCGACTTGCCGGGTCAAGGGTGAGCCAAATCCAGATGCCAACACCACCGCCCTGCTCCGGTAGGTTCCACTGTCGGTAACAACGGTCACTCCGTCGGTGTCTGGAGTGACACGTTGAACCCTTTCACCCAGCCTATAGATCGCTCCATGCTCTTGGGCTCGCAGAGCGAAGGATGTCACGTATGCGGCCCGGTTGATAATCTGACCTTGTGGAGCGGCGGTTTCAAATCGGACGCTATCAGCGCCCGTGGCGGTCACGTCGGCGGCAGCGGCGTTATGGTATACAAAGGAGGGGTCGATTGGAAAGCGCCTGGTGCATTCCAAACCCACTATGCCCGTGCAGAGTTTGTCGCCTATGACCTGCCGGGAGTCAATAACTGCGACCGCAAAGCCTCTGGAGGCCAGACCCAATGCAGTATTGTTGCCCGCGGGCCCGGCGCCTACGACGATAACATCGTCCAAATCCTCGACCCCTCTCGACTTTTCCGGCCTTGCCTCAAAACTGTCTTTCTGAGGAGCGAAGCGACGAAGAATCTCTTGGCTCGATCGTAAAGATACTTCGCTTCACTCAAAATGACAGTGTAACGGAGACGCTTAGGGCGTTCGCTTTCTGCCACCAACCACAAATGTCCCTAGACAGCGCCGGTGCAAGACCTGATTATACTATCCGCCCTCGATGCATTCTAGGGCAATTTTGATGGCAAAACCGCTATTTATTGTCGATTCTAAGCTCGGATTGTTACGGACGATGGTTAGACAGCCGTTCTTGACACATAATGTCGCGCTTGTATAATGTAAACGCCTAGGGAATTGGTCAGACCACTTGGAGCCTATGCAAGTTGGGATTCAGAGCGTTCAACGGCGTCGCCTGTACGAGGACATCGTGCAGCAATTCCACTCGTTGATTCGCCAAGGCGTATTGCAACATGGCGCCAGGCTGCCATCTGAGCGAATGTTGGCGGAGCAATTCAACGTCAGCCGCAGTTCTGTTAGGGAAGCCATTCGGTCCTTGGAGCTACAGGGGTTGGTTGTCAGCCGACGTGGCTCAGGCACATTCATTAATACCGAAGCCATAGAAACCGTCGTTGCGCTTTTGGCCAGTACTCTAAGCGCTGGCAACGAAACCATGAAGGAAATCTTCGAGGTCCGCCATCTGCTGGAGCCTCAGATTGCTGCAGTAGCAGCCACCCGGGCTGGCTTGGACGAAGTACAGCGTTTGGCCGATATATTGGAAGATCAGCAACAGCAACTGGAAAAGGGGGAGAGCGGAGTGGACGCCGACACCGCTTTTCATTTCGCCTTGGCATCGGCCACTCACAATTCAGCGTTGGTCAAGGTGGTCAGCGCCGTTGAAGACATCCTCAAATTGTCCCGAGACCGGTCTTTGCAAGAGCCGGGCAGGGCCAAACGGTCTTTGGTTTCTCATCGCCAGATCCTGGAAAAAGTGAAGGCCGGAGACTCCGAAGGAGCAAGAGAAGCGATGGAGTATCATTTGACCTCCGTTGAGCCAGCGGTCCTCGCGGCCCATTAGCAACCGACCTTCGGAGGTTAGGCGGACTGGTGACCTCCGGGTGAAACTGTCCTTAGTAACGTGTAACTTAACCAATCGAACCCGCGAAAATCAACCAAAGGGAGGAAGAGACATGAGCGTAGTAGCTGTGGAGGTGGTTTACCGGGGCATTTTCCAGAGAACACTGGCCCGTAACATCGTCCGATCCATCGTATTTGCCGCCCGGAAAGAAGGAAAGATAGGGACCGCTTTCGGCCGCTACGGCGATTCCCCCGAGCGCAACGGCATCCCGGCAAAACAATTCGCCATCGTGGCCGACGGAGCGGAGGAACTCGAAGAGAGCATGGCTGTCTACGAGGCCGCAGAGGTGGATGTCACCATCAACGTGGATGACACTATGTGCAAGGGAATCGAATCTTGGGCTTGGTATGGATTGCAGCCAATCAACGAACTCACCAAACCCGGCGGAACCCTCATTGTGACCTCTCGGCAGGACAACGACGCATTAATCGAGGATATGCATCAGAGGGATTCGGCCTACAACCTGGCGACCATCGCCAGCATTCCCAGCTTCTCCGGTCTGTGGGTCTTCAAAGACGACCATACCGATGTGCGAATTCTAGGCACCCTGGCCAAGGTCGCACCTCAGTTGGTCAGCCTTGATTCCATGCTGGCTGCAATTAACGATCAATGGAGTTCCGAAACCAAACAGGCTTCGGCACGGAAAGCCTATGATCGTGCGTCCTTGCGGCCCGTTGAGCCTGGGGAAGGCAAAAACGAGGAGCGAATGACCTTCACTCTACCCGGTTGGAAAGACATGGAAGAAGCGGTGGTAATCCGCGCCATTGAACCGGGAGGCGGATTCCGAGGCGGCGACGCCGGTTATGAACCCGTTCGAAGCGCCGTTTTCAAGAAATTCAGCACCCGGTCCATGCGCCCGGTAATAAACTTCGACACCTGCACAAAGTGCACATTGTGCTGGCTACAGTGTCCCGACACATGCTTCGACGTCACCCCCGACGGCCTCTACGACGCCAACATGGAATCATGTTGCGGCTGTGGTGTGTGCGAAGCTGTGTGCCCAGTCACCGACTGTGTCACCATGGTGAATGAGGGTGAATTCAACGACCACAATAGCCAGTGGGAAGCCTGGACAGAGAATAAGGATGAGTACAACAAGTGGATGACAGTCTTGGTTGAAACCCAAAAGAAAGAGACCCGCACCCACGGCTTCCATCATAAGGGACAGTACGCCGAAGAGATTGCGGAGATGGGGGACGTTTAATGACTACCACCATCGAGCAGATGTTCCAGACCTCAAGTGAAGAGTTAATCAGCGGCAGCGAGGCCATCGCCTTGGCCTGTGCCCTAGCCGATGTGGACGTTATCACCGCTTATCCCATCCGGCCCTACGACACCGTGATGCAGTATGTGTCCAAACTAAAGGCCGATGGCGCATTCGACTGCGATTTCATCGTTGCTGAGAGCGAGCACACCCAATTCGAGATTGTTAAACATGCCTCTTCGGTGGGCGCCCGGACGTTCTCCGGCTCCAGCGGAGTGGGCTGGTTCTACGCATTTGAGGCAATCACCGTGACCGCCGGTCTGCGAATGCCGGTGGTGGCCATGGTAGGAAACCGGGCATTGGACGACCCAGGCGCTTTCGGGGTCGAGCACAACGACGCCCTGGCGGTGCGTGACTTGGGCTGGATGCTCTACTGGGTGGCCACCGCTCAAGAAGCGTTGGACATGGCATTGTTAGCTTGGCGGATAGCGGAAGACCCGGAGGTCTTGCTGCCCTTTGCCCTAAGTTGCGACGGGTCTTTCTTGACCCACTCGCAAGCCATCGTGCAAGTCCCTGCGATTGAGCAAGTGAAGCGTTTCTTGCCTCCGTATGACCGTGGCAAGCTCCAGTTGCACCCGGACAACCCCATCACCGTCGCGCCACAGGTGAATGAAGACTGGCTGATGGAGATTCGCCGCCAGTCCGACGCAGCTATGCGCCGGTCAGTGGGAATCATCAAGAAGGCCTACGAGGAATTCAAGCAGGAGTTCGGTCGTGGGGACCCCAGCCCGTTCATCGATGAATTCATGACCGAAGACGCCGAGATTATAATCGTTGGCATGGGCACCTTGGCTCTGCCGGCCAGGGTGGCAGTCCGCCGGCTTCGAGAGGAGGGCAAGAAGGTTGGATTCCTCCGTGTCAAGTTCTTCCGGCCCTTCGCCACCGACGAGATACGGGAGGCCCTGAGCAAGTGCAAGGCTGTATGTGTCATCGATAGGGACTACTCTTACGGCTCACCATCATTCGGGGGTGTGCTTTTCAGCGAGTTGCGGGCTACAATGTATAATCAAGAGAATCGGCCGTGGATGCTGAACTTTATCGCCGGATTGGGCGGTAGAGAAATCCGCGTTCGGGAAATCAACGAGATTGTCGATACCACACAGAAAGCAATTGACGACGGCAAAGTTGAGCAGGAAACAACCTGGATCGGAGTGAGGGAGTAAGAATGACAACCGTACAAGAACTTCCCCAGATTCGTGGGGTCAAGAATATACCTCTAATCGAAGGATTCACCTCCGGACACCGCACCTGCCAGGGTTGCGAGTCGGCGTTGGTCATGCGGCTGATGATTAAGGCCGCCGGTCCCCGCACAATCGTGCTGGGCAGCACCGGCTGCATGTACGTCGCCAACACCACCTACTACAGCACCCCATGGGTTGTGCCGTGGATGCACACGCAGCTTGGTTCGTCCGGCTCCGCTGCCACCGGCACGGCCGCTGGCTTGGCGTCCATGATGCGCAAGGGCAAGATGACGAAAGAACCCATCAACGTAATCGCCTTCTGCGGCGACGGCGGTGGCGCTGATATGGGACTCTCGGCTATCTCCGCGGCCCTGCAGCACGATGAGTACAACCTGTTGATTCTCATGTACGACAACGAGTCCTATGCCAACACCGACATTCAGGTGTCAGGCAGCACCCCCTGGGGAGCCAACACCACATTCAGCCCGCCGGGCAAGCTACACCGAATCATGAATCGGCGGTGGAAGAAGAATACGGCTCCTATGTTGGCAGTGGGACACCCCAACGTGCGCTACGTGGCCACAGCCGACGGTTCTTACGGCCTTGATTTCACCAACAAGATTCGCCGGGCGCTGACCATCGGCGGTCCCACATTTATCCACAGCATCGACCCCTGCCCCAAGGGTTGGGACTTCGATCCCAAGTACTCCCATGAGTTGGGAATGCTGGTGGTGGAGACCGGACTGTGGGTCCAATACGAGATTATTGACGGTGAGTTGACACTCAACGGTCCGTCCCGGGCCATCGCTCGCGGAATTCGTAAGCGCAAACCGGTGCGGGAGTACTTGGAGCGCCAAGGCCGTTTCGCCCACATGACCGACGAAGACCTGAAAGTCTTCCAAGACAGGGTGGACGAAAGTTGGGAAAAGTGGTGGATGCCAGGTGTGATTCCCATCACCCAAAAGGACGAGTAAGTCCTTACGGATTGCAACCACTGCGAGTACAGGTAGTTTCTAACAAAGAAGGAGCGGATTTTAACCCGCTCCTTCTTTGTTAGTTGCCTCCTTTGCTTCTTGTTCACCTTCAATCAATGACCGAATTACCATAATCAGGCGGCATCCTGCAGAACCTAAATTTGTAGTGGCAATTAACCCATCTAATGACATAAGCTGGCTGCTTGCGCTCAGCGAAGACTTGGACTTCTTGGGTTAAACGCTCACCAAGTCGGTCCTTCTCAACTTCTAGGTCATACCGGCTTTGCAGGTTAATCCAACACCGCTCGTAAGTGCTGAAATACCGAGATAGGCGAAGGACAGTGTCTGCCGTGATTGCGCGTTTGCCATGGACAATCTGGTTGATACGTCGAGGATGCACGCTAATCTCCTTCGACAAGCGGTACTGGGTGATTGTCGAAGGCTTCATGAATTCTTCCAAAGGACTTCTCCGGGATGCACCGGAGGTAATTTCGCTGAGGTCATTTCCTCCTCCTAGTGATAATCCGTAATCTCCACTGCATCAACTCCACCGTCCGCCCAACGAAAACAGATCCGCCATTGATCGTTGACACGGATGCTGTATTGGCCAATCCTGAAACCAGAGAGTTGCTCCAAGCGATTGCCAGGGGGAGAGCGCAGGTTCTGCAACGAATCTGCCGCATCAAGTATCGCTAGCTTATATGTTCCAGCCCTTGCCACCGCCCCTAGTTCAAGATACAGTTAGTTCGATTTTGTCCTCACTTCGGTATCTATATTCGTGAGGCTACCCGTGTGGCCAAGTGAGGGCGGCCACCACAAAGTTTTAGGAGGACCCGATGGCTAACGACCCAATCAATCTCTACGACTATGAGGCCAGGGCCAAGCTAGCTCTGTTCCACGATGCGTGGGACTTTATCGATGCTGGGGCCATGGACGAATTCACCACCAAGCGAAACCGTAGCGCATTCGACCAGTTGACCCTGCGTCCCCGGTTCATGCGCAGCGTGGAGGAGCGAAAAATCTCCACTACAATGCTGGGGGAAGACCTCAGTTTCCCTGTTTTCGTCTGCCCCGCTGGCAGCCACGGCATCGCCCATCCGGACGCAGAGGTTGCGACGGCTAGGGCCGCTGGCCGCTCCAACACCCTGATGATGCTCAGTACATCCTCCAATTGCAGTATGGAAGAAGTGGCGGAAGCCGCCTCCGGGCCCCTTTGGTTTCAGTTGTACCACCGCGGCAAAGAGCTCACTGAGATGCTGGTGCACCGGGCTGAGGAAGCGGGATTCAAAGCGATTGTTCTAACCATCGACACACCGGTTCCCAGCCCTAAGGAGAGGGACCTGCGTAATAGATTCGAGCGTAAACTGGAGTTGGGCAATTTCCGCGACTCTGGCCTCGCCCACAATGAAATCAGCGGCACCGACGACACACCCGGTTGGGACGTTTCCCGGGCCGATCCCATCACCTGGAACGATCTGACCTGGCTCCGAAGTCTGACCTCCCTGCCCTTGGTGCTTAAGGGTGTGAGGGTCGGCGAGGACGCCAAGATAGCTGCGGAGCACGGCGTTGAGGGTATCCTGGTTTCCACCCACGGTGGACGCCAGTTGGACCAAACCATGAGTTCGATTGAGATGGTGCCGGAGATTGTTGAAGCCGTGAAAGGTAACTGCGAGGTTTACCTGGATTCCGGAGTCCGCCGCGGTAGCGATGTAATCAAGGCATTGTCTTTGGGTGTCAAGGCTGTGGGCATCGGAAGGCCCCTGTATTGGGGTCTGGCGACGGAAGGTGAAGACGGAGTCCACAACGTCTTGGAGATGCTCAGAGAAGAGGTCGGTCGTTGTATGGACTTCTGCGGTCAGAGCGACGTTTCCAATCTCGAATCAGCCCTAATTAATATCCCCTATGGTTGGGGAGCAGGCACCACCTCTCCCTAAATAAAGGCTTTGCCCCAAAGGCCTCCGTGATACTGTCATTCTGAGTCAAGCGAAGAATCTTTACGCCTGAACCAAGAGATTCTTCGTCGCTTCACTCCTCAGAATGACAGATATGAGGCAAGACCCTAAATAAGGGAACGCTATAGGTTTATCAGGAATGCCGCTCCCACAATCACGGGAGCGGCATTTTCTTTGTTTGTTTGTTTGGTGCTTGTTTGTTTGGTGAGTGAATTAGTCTGCGGCAGCCCCCGCAGTTTTGCCGGTCCTAGTTTCGGCGAAGAACTCCCCAATTAGCTTATTGAAAACTTGGGGCTGCTCGAAATGGGCCGAATGAGCAGCTTCCGGCACGATCTCCAACCTAGACCCGGGTATCAGTTTGTGGACCGCTTCTATCACCTGGGGCGGGAATATTAGGTCCTCTTGCCCCGAGATCAAGATGGTAGGCGCTTGGAGATTGGCTAGATCCTGAGCGGACGGGCCGTCGGGATTTCGGAATGAGTTGAGGATTCCGTCGTTAGGGTTGGGCGGATTTAATCCTTGAATCTGTTGATACAGGAACGTAAGTCTAGGATGGTTGGCGATGAACCCGGCAGACAAAGTTCTGTTGAATCCCTGTTCGGGAGCGTTAACCCGGCTCAGAGCGTCCAGCACCGTAGCATCTCCCGTTCCACCGGTGGTGTCGCCCAGCACCAGCCCCAACGTCCTTTCTGGATAGGCTAGGGCGAACCCCAAACAGGTCAATCCTCCCATGGACTGAGCTACCAAGAACGCTTGGTCTACCTCCAGATGGTCCAAAAGTTGTTTCAGGTCTTCAACGAATGCTCTGCGGCCGGGGCCGTCGGGAACATCCAGAGAGGCACCCCATCCACGGTGGTCGAAAGTGATGCAGCGGTGATTCGTGGCAAAGACCGGCACCTGCTGCCACCAGCTCATGTGGTTGCCGCCGCGCCCGTGGGCAAAAACAATCGCTGGCCCTTGACCGTGGGACTCGTAGTAAAGTTCGATGCCGTTAATCGGTGCTTTGGGCATGGGTCAACCTCCGCCAAGACGTTATCCAAATATGTTGCTGACAGCAGACTGCTAAATGGGCCACTGCTCCATACTGTAGGCCATGTCCCAAAACATGAACTCGTAGCGGCTGGAAATCATAAACGCCTCGCGCATCGCTTCCAGTTCCGCCGGGCTGGCCTCCTTGGCTGCGTCGTCCACGAAACCACGCCAGGCATCAACGCTGTTTTGGAGAAAGCCGGCAACGTAGAACTCGGTCCATTGCCCGTACAAGGGATGCTCGGAGGGCCCTAGCTCATCTTTCAACTCGTGGTAAGTCCAAGGGCAGGGAAGTAACGCCGCCGCCGTGGCTCCCAATCCGTGAAGAGACGCCGTCTTTATCATGTGGTTCATGTAGGCCGTATTGGTGGGAGAGGGCTTGGCCAGTTTGATTTCTTCCATGGTCAAGCCCGCTGCGGCCACAAGTTTGTGGTGCAAAGGACGCTCAACCGGAGTCAACACCCGGTGGGACAAATCCTCCAGATGTTGGGAACTAGGTGCTTTGGCCAAGGCCAAGGCCACCGTCCTAGCAAATCCTTCCAGGTAGATATAGTCTTGGCCCAAGTAGTATTGAAACTTCGCCAGAGGCAAAGTCCCGTCCTTGATTTCCCACAGGAAGGGTTTCTTAAAAATCCGGTCCCAGATGGGCTTCGCTTCGGCCCTTAGTTCTTCGCTAAAACTTTCCATATACTTTGGGCGTGCGCTCCTACTCATATGCACTTTCACGATTAACTTAACGCAGAGGCGCAGAGAACCCGGAGAAAAAGGGAAGACTCTGCGACTCTCCGGTAAAACGTACCTATTTGGAATCTTTTTTCCCGGCGCGCTCCACTTCCGCCTCCCGCAATTCAACCCGGCGAATCTTGCCGCTGATGGTCTTGGGAAGCTCAGTCACAAAGTCAATGGCCCTAGGATACTTGTAGGGCGCTGTGGCGGTTTTTACGTGGTCCTGGAGACTGATTACCAACTCATCAGAGGATACATAACCGGGTTTCAAGATAACGAAGGCTTTGACAATCTCACCCCGCACCGGGTCAGGGCTGGCTACCACGGCGGATTCGGCCACCGCCGGGTGCTCAATCAGGGCGCTTTCCACCTCAAAGGGCCCTATGCGGTATCCCGCCGAGATAATCACGTCGTCAGCCCGGCCAACGAACCAGAAGTACCCGTCCTCGTCCCGGTAGCCTTTGTCTCCCGTCAGATACCAATCGCCGACGAAAGAACGTTCCATAGCCTCGGGGTCTCTCCAGTATTCCTGGAATAACCCCACTGGGCGGTTTGGCTTTACTTTGACGGCAATCTGGCCTTCTTCGCCATCAGGCAGCTCATTTCCGTAGTCATCCACGATGCCGATTACGAAGCCGGGCACCGGTTTACCCATGGAGCCAGGTCTGACCGGCAGGCATTGGTAGTTTCCCACCAGCAATACCGTCTCAGTTTGACCGTAGCCGTCGTAGATGGTCAAACCAGTTCCGTCCTCCCACTGGCGCATGACCTCCGGGTTCAGGGGTTCGCCGGCGCTGGTGCAGTGTCGAAGGTCGGGGGTCGGAATTTTTTTCAGGTCTTCCAACACCATCATGCGGTAGGCGGTAGGTGGTGCGCAAAATGCGGTTACTCCGTACTTGGCCACCATTTTCAGCGTCAGCTGGGCGTCGAACCTACCCTTGGCATTGTGCTGCATGATCGCGGCGCCCTGCGTCCATTGCCCGAACAATTTCCCGTAGGCTGCCTTGGCCCAACCGGTATCCGACAGGGTCCATTGAAGGTCGGTGGGCCCTAAATCCTGCCAGTATTTGGCTGTGAGGACGTGTCCAATCCCATATGAAGCTTGGGTGTGCAGCACCATCTTTGGGTACCCCACGGTGCCTGAAGTGAAGTAGATAAGCAGTGGATCGTCGCTACGTGTGGGCTCAACCCCGTCCAGGATGGACGACGAATTTTCGATTTGTTGTTGGTAATTCAGCCAACCCCTTTTTTCTCCTTGAGCCATAATCAAGTGTTTCAGAGAGGCGCATGCTCCTGCCGCTTCTTCAACTTTTGGTGCGTTCTCCAGGTCGGTTATCGCAGCCACCGCCTCTGCTTGGTTGATTCGGTACTCAATATCCCGGGGTGTGCACAAGGTGGTCGCTGGCATGGGGATTACTCCCAACTTCATCATCCCCACCAGAACAACGTACCACTGAGGTATTCTTGGCAGCATTACGAAGACCCTGTCTCCCTTGCTGATACCCAAGTCCCGCAGGGCATTGGCGAATTTATTGGAGAGCATCTTCAAGTCCCAGAACGTATGCTGCTCAGCCTCCTCGCCGGAAGGGTCCACCGAAATTAAGGCCAGCTTGGTCCTATCTGTAGCCCACCGGTCAACAACATCGAAGCCGAAGTTATAGAACTCCGGAACGTCCATTGTCGCGTCCCGGTAGGTGGTTTCATAGTCCTGCATAGCCGAGGTTGCTGCGCTCATGATCCTCCGATGTGTAAAATCAATAACCGGTACGCCTAGGTTCAGTTCCGCGCTTAGATATTCTACATCCCTCCAACGCCTCAAGTGAAGCTTGCGATAAATCCCTCGCCAGCTATAATTCGGCTCGATATACTTTGGCGATGTTCTGACTGATTCTCGTTTTACCTATGGGAGGAAACGTCAGGGGCCTAGAATTGTCGACCAACTTCCAACAACTCGCGACCGTCGCTGGCATTTGCACTTACCACGGCCTGTGGAACAGTGCTTACTGGACCCGCGGTTAATTCAAGTGAATTAGCCGAACCGAATAACAATTATCTAATAAACAAAATTCTAGGAGAGTAATCATGGCTAACGATTTTGAAGGAAAGGTGGCCCTAGTAACCGGCGGAGGCTCAGGCATTGGCCGGGCTACCAGCCTGGTGTATGCCAAGGGTGGCGCAAAGGTTGTTGTTGTGGACCGGGACGTAGAAGGTGGAGAGGAGACGGCTCAGTTAATCAAGGAGGCTGGCGGAGAAGCGACTCTGATTCACGCCGATGTGTCTCAAGCAGGGGATTGCCAGCGCATGGTGGAACAGGCAGTTCTGCAATTTGGCCGATTGGACTGTGCTTTCAATAACGCCGGAGTGGGTGGCCGGGACCGGGTAATGACCGCCGAATATTCCGAAGAGGACTGGGACCGAATCATAAGTATCAATCTAAAAGGCGTTTGGCTGGGTATGAAATATCAGATAATTCAGATGCTGGAACAAGGCGGTGGGGCCATCGTAAACACGGCTTCAGTTGCAGGTTTGGTCGCTATTCGAGGCACCTGCGCCTACGTTGCCAGCAAGCATGCGGTGGCTGGATTAACAAAGGCTGCCGCACTGGAGTATGCCCAATCCGGAATAAGGGTAAATGCAGTTTGTCCCGGATACATACGCACACCATTGACGCAACCCTTGTTCGACACCATGGAAGGGTTCGAAGACCAAGCAGTGGCGCGCCATCCTTTGGGCCGTTTAGGCGAACCCCACGAGATTGCCGAGGCTGTGGCCTGGCTGAGTTCGGACGCTGCGTCCTTCGTCACCGGCCATACCATGACCGTGGACGGTGGGTACGTGGCGCAATAAGCGGCTAAACAAGAAGACGTGGCGCTAGGAATCCAATAGCGACCTGACCGTGCGCAACAAAGCATTTCATCATAGCTACTTGGTGGCGCAGAGATTCCAACTCAGCCATCAAATGTTCTATGTTTGGGGACTCATTGATGTTTGACTACTGAGCGGATGGGAAATTAGGCTGGCGCTTTTCTTTTACCGCCGCTAATCCCTCTTTGACATCTTCACCAAAGAAGCCAAGCATCTCGGCCGCCAAAGAGTAATCAAAAGCGGTGTGGGCACCCAAACGCAGCCATTGGTTCAGAGCCCGCTTGGTGAACCTGATTGCTGGCTGTGGGCCACGGGCCAGAGTGCGCGCTACATCCATAGCCTTATCCATCAATTCTTCCGGAGGAACTACCATACTGACCAAGCCGATGCGCTCTGCTTCTTTGCCGTCC
>Ga0066376_10002154_pt1 | contig 18542 bp, 10 predicted proteins | sample Knorr_S15_td_Bot_FD_77009 | JGI IMG/M metagenome (GOLD analysis project Ga0066376, IMG submission 77009) | Marine microbial communities from Southern Atlantic Ocean transect - Knorr_S15_td_Bottom_ad_5009_LV_A | ecosystem: Environmental > Aquatic > Marine > Oceanic | place: Southern Atlantic... | reverse complement strand
ATTCACGTCGGTGATTTCTGGGGCATGGATTCTGTATTCTCTGGTGGCTGTCTCGGGATGCTGTTGGGGAGTTCGCTCATCAAAATGTGGATGTGGACTCAAGAGTGATGAGATGCGGCCGTTGATGCTGCGAGTCGTGCGCTGAGGATGAAGGAGGAGGAGTGAATCATGGATTGGTCGGACATGGATGAGAAGGGAAGGGCTCGCGAAGTCTTCATTGGCGGCACGTTGTTTCTCCCCTTCTGGTTCTGGTTGTGGAGAGAACCGATGCGTCGGCAGGGTAGCTCTGGTCGAGGCGTTGAGGTCTTCTCGGATTGGCCAACATCCTCGGGTTGGACACCGTGGATATCCGATGAGGTGTTCTATGGCGTCGCTGTTTTCATGTCGATTGCTACATTGTTGGGTTTGTTGGTGTGGCTGAGGGAGAAATTGAGGAGTCGGGACTGAGTCACAATAATGCGGCGATACCCTCTCCGGGGCACATGAACGTGACAAAGAGAGTCTATGTTTTGATGCTGAGCCTCATCATCGTGCTGTCTGGTTGCCTTGGAGGCACCACCAATGGCGAAGAGGAGGAGGAGGATGGTGATACCACCATCATCAACAACTACTGGAACAACACGACCATCGAGCCTGAACCCGAGATATTTGCTGCAAACGGGGAGGGTGGAGCGTATGTGGCTATCATCACCATTAACCAATCGTCTGGTGAAGCAATACATCTCCTCGACGCGACCGGCTCTTACACAGATGGATATGGCATCCGCGAATTGCGCTACCTTGCGATATGGACCAATTGCACTAACGGTATGCAATGGTTTGACGGCTATATTGATGTGATACATGGTGTGTCTCCTGCGGAGCAATGGTTCGCGGGGGCAGGACTCGAATGCACCCATGAATTGCAGCCGCAAGGTCAGGATAGCAACGCTGAACTTGATGAGAGGCTCAGCATCGTGTACGAGCGACACGCTGTGACTATTGAGTGACATCAGACGTTAACCCCCTGAAAGACGTGGCCGTCAGCGAGGCTGGGCAGGACAGGTATTCATTGATGGTCCGGATATAGATGAAAAGACATCTCAGCAATCGCTGCGTAGCCAAAGGTTCAGCGTTTCGCGCTATTCATCGATTACAAGCGAAACGCTGGAACACTAAAAATTCCAAACCGCTTCTTCCAACCACGGTAATCCAATCGCAATTCCCAACAACTGAATGACGATGTAATCCCAAACCCAGAACACGCTGAAGGTGATTATCAAAACCAACAGAGTAGTATTGACGATTCGCGTCCTGTTCCTCTTGGCGTCGTCAAGGGTACAAATCCCCCTGCCGCGAAAGTGATGCAACAATCCATAGGAAAGGAAACCCAAGGTCAATAGATAGAGAAACCATCGGAATGGGCCGAAATATAGTTGCCTTGAGAGCGCATCAGCAGCACTCAAACTCATCAGTCCAACACCTGCCAACAACACCGAAGGAAAACAGCATAATCCAGCAATAAAAGCAGATGATGTAATCCACTTCCACAAGCCCTTCGCCTCAGCGACCGCCCCCTCATATTCTTCCATTTACGCGCCAACTCCTCGGGTTCTGCGGCTCGCTTCCCTTCGGTCCAAAGCAGCAAGCAAGATGAATGCTGGTGGTGCAAGTGCGGCTGCGAATCCCCAAGTAATTCCGAGAGAATATGCCAGAAGTGGCGCGGCTGCAAGCAATCCCCATGCGCTGAACCACAGCAAAGTTGCAGTGGCTCGGGTTTTTTGCGAGGAGCGGAAGCCACCTGCCTCTTTGCCGAGCAAATACCATTCTACCCCGCGTCGCCATACACCCTTCCACAGCATCCAAGACACCACGGGAAGGAATTTGTAAATCCTAATTGCTGATTTTTCATCGCCGTAAATTGATCGCACAGGTCGTTCAGTTACGCGGAATCCACTTCTGCCCGCTTCCATCAGCCACCAATTCGGGTAGCCGAATCCTTGCCAAGTGTTCTGCCAATCCCATTCTCGTAGAAGGGATAGTGAAGTTGCAGTGTAGCCACATTGCGTATCCCGCAACCTGATTCCACTAGCAAGCGAAGTAAGCCTTTCAAGCCACCACGTGCCGATTCGGCGAGTTAGTGGCATTCCCTTTGGGCCAAGTGGATGCTCAAATCGGTTGCCTTTGACATGGTCTGCTTGTTTGGAAATTATCGGCTCGATTAGAATCGGTAAGTCAGATGGGTCCATCTGGCCATCGCCTGCCATCACCACGACGACCCAATTTGAGTTGGGTAATTCTCCTGAATCCACTAAAGTCAGTAAATGGCGACTTCCAAGAGAAATCGCACCTCCAACCCCAATCCCTTCGCTTCGTAATACAATTCCATGCGTGTGAACCGAAATCCCACGCGCAAAATCAGAATCTAAATCAGTGGACCTACCCGCCTTGCGCATTGCCTGCTGCGCGATGTTACCGGTATCATCAGTTGAGCCATCATCAACGACGATAAGCAGGTCAACTTCGTTGGGAATACTACGAATACTGCTCGCAATAAGTCGTGATTCATCGCGAGCAGGCATCACAACTGCAACCCTGGCACCGCCAATCATGAACGGTCGGTCGGCGGTGCAGTTCTTCAAGGCGTTTGCTCATCTCCCACCCGCTACGACCGAATCATTGAACGGCTACACTCCGGGCTCACGCCTTGAGGCAGATGCGAATAGTGCTGATTGCGAGAGACCAGCCGCTGCGAATCGCATCGGCTGTAGTCCGGTGTTTTGATTTCGCGGAGGAAGTTATTCTCCTCGATTTGTCCGATGACGACGAAACCCAAAAAGTGGCCAAGAAGGCTGGAGCCACCATTATTCGCCATACCAAAGGCAGCGATGCTCCATCTATTGCAGCCAGCCTGAATGACCATCAGACAACTGATACCACGATTTTAATCGCTCTTGACGACAAATGGACCCTGTCAAATCTCCCACGCACAGTCGGACTTGCTCGTCAGGGCCACGACCTTTTCATTGCCTTCAAACACCGAACTGAGAATACGAAAACCGAAGATAAGATTCTGAAAACGGTCACATCTGATTCCTACACCTATCTTGAGGCTGATATCCAATTTGCTTGCGCGTCTCCGGAAGGATTGGCTGCAGTTGCATCTCAATCACCATCCGACCGCCCTGCAGATATAACTCAAAACATAGCGCTGCGAGTGGTTGAATTGGACCCTAAAAGCCAGACTCATCATCGCGAATCATTGGCATCTGCTAGCCGATTCGCTCAACTATTCTATTGGATGTTAGAAAGCCGGCACCCTCTCATCTTATTCGGTGTACCGGGGATAATTTTCTTCCTACTCGGATACGAAATGTTTCAGGAGTTTGCCTCTTTTCAAGGCCCACATGACCCGGTTAGTCTCGGCGTGGCCTTGGCCGCTTTCGCAGCTACGCTCATCGGCGTCTTTTCATTGACTACCAGCCTGATTCTGTATGTACTGGGCAAACAAGTTGACAAAATGGCCATGCCAGAATAAACTATGCCCACCCTACCAAAGTGGCCTTCTAAACTAAAAAAAAGTCAGCACGACTAGGGTGTGACCCTGCGAGAATCTCTTGGGAACGGAATTACCTCGCGGATGTGGTCAGCCCCAGAAAGCCATGCGCACACCCGGTCAACCCCAAGCCCAAATCCACCGTGCGGCACCCCACCATATCGTCGCACGTCTATGTAGAATTCATACGGCTCCCTCGGGGTTCCTTCCTCGTCAATTCGCTTGAGAATCTCCTCCTCGGACCAGGTTCGCTCACCTCCGCCGATTATCTCCCCATAGCCCTCGGGCGCAAGCAAATCGTGGCATAGCACATACTTGTCATCATCAGGGTCAGGGCGGTGGTAGAACGGCTTTGCAATTCGCGGGTAGTGGGTGAGGAAATGCGGAACGTCAAAGTCGGCGGTCAGAACTTTTTCTTTTGAATAATCCAAGTCTTGACCCCACTCAATATCAACACCCATGCCCTGTAAGGTCTCAACTGCCTCATCATATCTCATCCGCGGATAGGGATTGTCTGCATATCTTGCTACCAAGTCCAAGTCCCTTCCCAAACTGCTCAACTCGGTCTCTCGTTCGTCCAGCAATGTCCTCGAAATATGTCTGACCAAAGCCTCTCCATGTTGCATGACATCGGAGTTTCCACCCCATGCAATCTCCATTTCGGCGTGCCAAAATTCGGTTAGGTGTCTTCGCGTGCGACTTTTTTCGGCGCGGAATGATGGAGCGATGGTATACAGTCGCTCTAATGCTGGCATCGCCGCTTCTGCGTAAAGTTGCCAAGATTGGGTGAGATACGCTTTGCGGCCGAAGTATGGTACTTCGAAAAGTGTGCTGCCACCTTCAACCGCTCCCGCGACGAAGCAAGGTGCTTGGTATTCAATGAAATCGCGATCGCGGAAGTAGGAGTGGATTGCTCCGAAAACGCTGGAGCGGATTTTCAGCATCGTTGTCATCCGGTTAGTTCTGAGGTAAAGATGCCTATTGTCGAGCAGGAATTCGGTCTCGCCGCCTTCAGCACCCTCCATCGCTGATTCGGTGATTGGAAATGGCCTGTCGGGGGACACTGGGCCGACGATTTCGGCGGCGGTTACCTCCAATTCATGGCCACCGGGTGCTCTCTCATCCACATTTACTCTCCCTGTGAGTTTCACGCTGGATTCGATAAGGGAATTTTTCAGTGCATCAAAGGTCTCATCACCGACCACGTCGCGTTTGGCAACGCACTGAATATGGCCGGTAGAATCTCTCAGCACTATGAAGCGAATCTTGTTTGAACCACGGGTCCGATGAATCCAGCCGGCCAGTTCAACTTGCGCATCGTCATACTTTCCCGACTGCACGTCGCCGACCCATGTTGACTTCTCCACGTCGTCGCCTCACCCTTCGCTGATAGACACCGGCTTTTGAATTACGACCTTGTGTATCTTGGTAACCTTGATGTTGGATGCCGCTCCTCCGGGGACCTCTCGGAGTCTCCAATATGCGCCTTCACCGTCCTGCCGATGCCCGTGCTGGCCTTAACATCAGCAAAAACCGGGCAATCCGAACTTGCTTGTATGCGGTCGGCGGCAATGCTCTATCTGACCCATCCAAGCCAGATGGTGACTCCACCGATGTTTTGGGCGCGGTATTGGAAGATGTGGTTGACCTGCTTGAAGCGGGATATCGGGTGGTCATGACGCACGGAAACGGTCCGCAGGTCGGCCAATTGCTGATGATGGAGGAGGCAGCAATTGAGGCAGTAGAATTCATCACAGAACCGGAGGGTTTGGATAATTGGGTGGCGGCGACTCAAGGAACACTTGGGCACGATATTGCTACCCGATTGGATGGAGTGCTCACCAGCAGGGGCAGGCACGAACAGGTCGCGACTCTGCTTACCCGGGTAGTGGTAAGTGCGGACGATGAAGCATTTTTGGAACCGACCAAACCTGTAGGGCCGGTAATTAGCGAACAGGCGATGAGTAGCCTTCCATCCAACTGGGTTGTGAAGCATACCGCGCAAGGGAATCGCAGAGTAGTTGCATCGCCTGAACCGCTAGAGATTTTGGATGTTGATGCGATTGCCGCATTGGTAGATGCTGGCGCAATAGTTCTCGCCTGCGGTGGTGGTGGAATCCCTGTCATCATCGAAGAAGATGGTCTTGCCGGAGTGGACGCCGTCATTGACAAGGACAGAGTCTCAAGTTTGCTCGCTCGCGCGTTGGCAGTTGACTTGATGGTAATCAGCACCGGAGTGGATTCAATCCGTTTGAACTTCGGTGCCGAAAATGAAAAGTCGCTTCGGCTGATTGCCGCAGCCGACCTGACTGCTCATTTGGCACAAGGCCAATTCCCAGCCGGCAGCATGGGTCCTAAAGTAGAAGCATTATTGGCCGCTAAAATAGCAATCCCAAGCATGGAAGTCCTGCTGTGTCAGCCCGGTGATGCGTTGTCTGCTGTCCGCGGCTTAGCAGGAACCACGGTTGAAGCGTGAAAATTCAACCACAGGCTTGCAGTGCAATTCAGAACGGGCGATAGGGGGTTCGAACCCCTGACCTACGGGTTAAGAGCCCGTCGCTCTACCTAGCTAAGCTAATCGCCCAATTCGGCGACCGACCACCCCTCTATGATAGTGACGGCTGCGTTGCCCTCTCAAATCAGAGGCGACCATTCGGTTTGCGCAAGATTTCGCATCCATCTATTGAGGCAAGAACTACCACATCACAGATTCCGGTGAACAGCCCGACCTCAACTACACCGGTAATTGCCCGGAGGTCTGCTTCAAGGGCAACTGGGTCCGAGATAGTTGCACCGAAATTCGCGTCAAGAATCGGATTGCCGTTATCGGTGAGAAAATCTTCACCTTCGTTCTGACGCAATGAGACTGGCCCTGAGCAAATTGCTGAGATTCTGCGCATTGTCTGTTGCCAACCGTAGGGATTGACTTCAATGGGTAAGGCGAATGCCCCCAAAACATCCACTCGCTTACTCGAATCCGCGACCACAACCATGCTAGCGCTTGATTCTGCCACTATCTTTTCCCGCAGTAATGCTCCACCTCCACCCTTGATGAGATTGAAATCGCCGTCAAATTCATCCGCTCCGTCAATCACTATATCCAATCCGTCGCAATCGGCCCAGTCAAGCAGCGGTATGCCTTCTGCAATCGCCTGATTTTGGGTCGCTACGCTAGTCGGGATGCCCTGAATTACTAAGCCCTCCTCGCGCATTCTTCGCCCGAGTTCGGCGACGGTATGTGTTACGGTGGACCCTGTACCAAGACCTACTTGCATGCCTGATTTGACGAATTGGCAGGCCGAAATGCCGGCCGCCTTTTTCATCGCAGTTTTCTGCTCATCGGTCCAGCCGCTCATCTTGCTCACTCCCTCGCAGGTCAAACATGCCTTTTATCGCATCTGATGAACATGATGCAACGACTTCAGCACGGCAAAGGATTGACAAACTTGGAATCATCAGGCCAAGCCATGACAAGGGGAGAGCGCAGGCGGACGGCGGCCATTTTCATGCCACTTCTCTTTGTGTTAAGTTCTTGGATTGCTGTGGTCAGCCCTCCTCCGGACCAAACCCCGTCATTCCTTGATGATGAATACACCAGCGAGACCTCTCTCAATGTTGAAACCACTCTATACATCACGAGCGCAGGGGGAACTTCCTCAGCATTGAAGGCAGAGGTTCCCGATAACCATGCAGTTGAATTAATTGACATTTCAGTAAAACCGAGTGCTATTCCGTACAGCGATGCGGCGACTTGGGACGATGCGAGTGGTTGGAATGCAAGCGGTGCGATTCTTGATCAAGTGAACATCAACATGACCGATGGCCTGCAACTTCAACCAAAAATATGGGACTGGGACTTTGAATACCCCAGCACCGCAGCATTCCAAGCGTCTGGTTGGACAATGGGCACCGGTTGGCTATGGGGATATGATTCATGTCTTGGTCAGTCAGGAGGTGTTCACGGCGGCACCAAGGCCATTTACACTTACAACTGCAACTACCCAAATTACATTCCTAGTTCCGGATACTTCGCCACCTCTCCCGTTATTGACTGCAGTGGATGTACTGGAACTTGGTATCTGAAGTACTGGAAAAGACTTGGAATCGAGTATTACTACTACGACGATGCGCAGGTGCACGTCAAGAACCGGCAGGGCAGCTGGGTCGTTGTATGGGACCACAGCGGTAGCTCAACAAACCCGAGTTCTTGGTCGCTGATGACCCACGATATCTCATCATATGTCAACAATAATCCGAACTTTCAAATTCGCTTCAAGTTGGGCCGAACAGACGGCTCAGTTACCTATACTGGCTGGAATGTTGACGATATCACGATTGAGCCAGCTGCAGGCGCAGGTGGTGGTGATTTTGGCAACTGGACTAGTGCACGATTTGGACCGTCGGTCACCGGCGCATACGGCAGCGAGGGTGACCACTACGGATTAGTTTCAATTGACGCCGATGTTCCTCAAGACTCATCGCTGCGCGTATCGGTATTGGATGGCGTCTCAAAAACGGTGCTGCCGGGCTGGTATAACCAAGATGTTCGTTGGTTGGACCTCGCCGCCATAAATGCTGAGCAACACCCAAGTTTACGCATTAAGTTGCACTTGTCTGGAGGGTCATCGGGCACCCCGGTAGTGAAATCGGTAAATTTCAATGGACGATATAAAACCAGTTTTAGTGATGACCCAACTAATGATGGTTGGACGCTGAATAACATGGATTTCGACGGCAATAGCGTCATAGGTTCGGGGAATGCAGTCTCGCCTTTGTTTGAATTACGCAGACCCACAGCAAGACTCGCGGTAAATGCGCAGGTAAATGGCAACTGGGGTATGGATGTTGCATTGGATGGTGGAGATTGGCAATCAATGGCTACCAGCGGAACTCATAATCTCGACATGTTCGCGCATACTCTTCAATTCAGAGTTGCAGCAAATGGCGGCAATATTGACTTACTATCCCTCCAAATTGATTTGCAGGGCGGATTCCTTCCAGTTGGCCCTCACTTTGACATTAGTGATGATGGTTGGGCTGAGTGGTCTTTAGAGAATCCACTGATTTCACAATGGGGTTGGCAAGACCGATTGATGAGTGGGGGATTGTCACATGACTTCACCTGGAGTGCGCCGGGCACTAAGCAGGTCGGGATATTGTTGCCCGGCGAGGGTCTTGAAATGCTGCGGTTTGAGTTGACTCCGTATGCTGCCACCGACACTCTGAATGTATCCATGCAAGTCGGTGGAAGTGGCGACTTATTCTCATTCCCTGTAACTCTACTATCAACTACCACAATGGTTGAGTTGAATGTTGAACAATTAGAAATTCTAAATGAAAATCTGTCCATGAGTACACCGTATTGGACTCAACCCGGCGGCATCTCTTATTCAGTCGCCACCTTCAATCTCAACACAAATACCGGACAAGTCCGACTCGGCGGAGTGGCAGCCGTTCACCGACCGCAAGCCAATCTTTCATTCTCATCTGGTTCATTCTTCGTCACCTCGCTTAATTCCGAATTACCGACCGCACCTCTTATCGCCAGCGCTAGATTAGTCCCGCTTACCGCCTCAGCAACCCAACCGGGCGCGCTGAAGGCTATTATCACCCGCCTTGAGAGTTCGGCCAATGCAATCTCGTTACCTCCAACCATTCTCAACGGCACTAGCCAACCTTTGACTCCGTCATGGCAGTGGCTTGAGTTAGAAAGCAACCATACCTATGGTGAAGGTATTCCCGCATACGTCAGCATGCATGTTGAGGGAGAGACCGAGCGGATTTCGTATCGGTTCCCGGTCGATGGTTCCTCGCCAATTCAAATCGTGTCATACCCCGGCCAAATATTCAGTGGTGAAGAGGAGGTGTTGTTCCCGACTACCGGATGGTCAACAATGGAACTGAGTGAAGGTCACGTCAACTCCACGATTAGATTCCGCTTGAATGCATCTTGGGATGACCAACAAAATATGGAAATCAGTGTCAATCTAGTGATGCTGGATTCAACTGAGTCGGCTCCGCGTACGTTGTTCTATGGGTTTGGCTCCACCTATCAGGGCTTTGAGGATGATATCCAACTTGTAGACTGGAGAGTCATCAACGAACTCGGAGAAACCATCCCGATGACAGCCTCCTACCTACGATCATCGTCGCCAATTCAGATTGAGGTCAATCTCGGATTTGAGAATGTGCCTGTGGACTATCTCAACCCGCGTTCAGGCGATGTAAGAGTACACTTACTGCAAAACGGCCACGAGGTTGGCAACACCACCTCACTCTATCACGGCACTGCCACCTTTGACCTCTCCACACCTCAGGGGACTGGTGATGTTGAGTATTTGATAGAGGTTGAACCTCTGCTCGGACAGGATTTCTTCGCTAGCATGGCGATGAACAGAACCTTCACGGTTGATTCTCTGAGTCCTTCGGTAATAGATACCAACTTTGAACTCTACGACCATAGGACTCAATCGCCAAATCAATTCGTACGCATAGAAGTCTATGACAGACCGGTGCTGCCGACAACTCTGGACCTAATGGTCTGGCGTGAGTGGCTTGATGATACTGATTTCGATGGCAGAATTAATCCAAGTGAATTTGTAGAAATGGAACTCGCTGCCCCATCTAACCTATCTATGGCACGTGGTAATTACACCGCTGTTATTGATGATACAGGCGGCGAAATGGGTGATATTGTCGCAGTTTATGTCAGCGGCGCCGATGCCGCTGGAAACCTGATTGTTGCTGGGGGAAGTTCCGATGTTGATGCACAGTTATTCACCTATCAGTTGCAGGTTGACGGCCCGCCGTTATTGACTGGAGTTGGTGGGTTCACCGACGCCCCTGATGGTCGTTATAACTGGCTACATCCGGGTATTGAATACGAATTTGCTCTATCGGTGAACGAGTCAAATGGCTGGTACGACATTGATCACTTGGAAATGCAATTAGCCAGCAATTCGGTAATGGATACTTTGTCAGTCACTTGGACTGCCGATACAGGCCGCTGCCAAACAACTTCGATTAATTTGTATATTCAGCGTTGTGGAATTCGCGCCCACACCGGCGAGTTGACCCCATTCAACCCCGACCTCGAGTTTTACACCGAATTCTCACTTAACTGGACCCTACTGCAAGAGGGAGACCTACGAAGAGAACCTTCACTGCAAGTAACCGACCGCTCTGGACAAGGAGCATGGTTGTCATTGCCACAACTGCGCTGGAGATATTCTCCAGACTTGATGATTGATACTGAAGCGGTTAATCTCGACGTCGGTGAGGGCGTGTATTCCTCAGAGGGTGCGTGGGTGGCTCCATCCTCCACACTCTCGTTAATTGGAGATGTCGTATTCTCCCCCACTGGTGTCTACCCACATCAGTCCTTCTCGGTACGAGTGCTATTGGATGGTGCAGAGATAATGGCGCCATCTGTTGAAGGCTTGTGGTCAGCACAACTGATTGCGCCTGAAGTCGCAGGTTCCTATCCACTTACCTTTGAGTTGGCCGACCTGCCTGCACAGGCGCGTGACCTGACCAATACTGATTTGGCGCTCAGATGGATAGTTGTTGACCCCGATGGTCCTGAGGTCGTTGAAGTGCTGGCCCCTCGTCCCGGTTCACAACTTCCAATTCTATCTCTTGAAGAGTTGGTGGTTGAAGTCCGATTGAAAGAACTTGAACAGATTAACCCGGATTCACTAATCCTGCATTGGAAGGTTATTCGTGGAGCTGATGTGTTAGCGACACCGTTGGTAAAGGGTGAGGGTGAGATGACCATACCCGGAGGTAATTTGGCGGGTCAATCAATCACCGCGAGTGTTACCTTGGACATCTACTCGCTGATTCCCGGTGTCTTCTATTCCGATGACCTACGCCTACATATTTGGATAACAGGCTCAGATATGGCTGGCAACCGGATAAAGACTCCAACCGGTACGAATACGGCCGAAAACCCATTCGCTTCTTGGTCTATCGAGCGTTTGGAGCCTGATTTTTCAGTTGATACCGTTACCTATTCTCGTGAAGGAGAGGTCAGCGTAGGAGATACGGTGATGGTGACTATTTCTGTTCGTAACGATGGCGAAGCATTTGGCACCGCCTTCCTGATGGTTTACGAAGTTCACCTCGATGATAGCAGGCGCACTCTAACGGCGGTGCCAATTATGGTGGACGTTAATGCAGGTGAGCGAGTGCTCTACAATATTGACTGGGTTCCAGATGAGCCCGGAAGGCAATGGATAATCGTTGAGATGGGTGAACAGGAAGCAGCGATGGGCTCAATCCTACATGTGGTAGAAGCGGACGAACCGAGTTTGCTTGAGAGCGTTTTCAGTGGTGTGAATACCATTTGGGTATTGATGTTCATCGGTTTGGTTGTACTACTTGGAGCAGTCGTGCTTATCGCGATGCGCTCCGGTGGCACTCGCGAATACTCTTACGATGATACCGATGATTATTGGGAAAGTTCCTCCGATTCGGTTCTTGAAGCGGCCACCGAGATCGAAGAGGCCCCACAAGAACCGGTAATTCATGGTCAGCCAGCAGATGTAGGCGCACCTGCCCCAGAGGTCCTAGCTCCGATGCCTGAGCCGGGCAAAGGCATGTCAGATGAACACGCACAATGGCTTGAGCAGGCCCGGCAATGGGGCGGCTACTACGATGAGGCCGGCACTTGGGTCGCCCTTGAATAACCCAGTATTAGCCCGTGCAAGGGTTGATAGCGCACTCCTATGGCTTGTGAAGCGGGATCAGGAGGACCGCTGACAGTGTACGACACTGAGGAAAGTCCCCTCTGCACAGGTGCAGGTGGTCCGACGCAAGTCGGGTGTCTGGGAGGGCAGGCTCTGCAGAAGCAACGAACCAGTCTGGGAGTACGATGAATCCGTAAGGAGGAGGTTTCCCAATGCTGGCTGAGACGAGCAACCCCACCGCAGCAAGTCCAAACAGTTCCGTCGACGGCACCGCGAGGAACGGGTGGGACGCATAGTTGAATGCGGTCAACTGGCAACAGCGAACAGAAAGGGGCTTACTCCCTGATCCCAACTAACTGAAAGAGCGGTAGCCCTGTCCTTTGAAATTGAATTTTACAATAGGTCGTCCATATTGGGCAACTCGGGATCTGCGAAATCGGCGGAACCGGCCGGATTGGAAAATTTCTGAGACTCCTTTTGTTCACCTACTAGTTCACCCTCGGCCGAAGTGCTTACCTGTGACGATTGAATCGTTGGGGATTCGAGTTCCTGAGATTCAACTGCTGGCAATTGAGGCGGTGGTTGTGCCGATTGGTATGGGTTTTCAGCAGCGGCGAAAATTTGTGCTTCAAACCGCGCTGCTGCTAATGCTGCTGGGTCAAGAATTTCCTTCTTCTTGCGTAGACCTAAGATGGCGAAGGCGACTAATCCATTCAGAATTAACATCACCATTACCACGATGATGGTCATAGGATTGATATTGACTCCACCCGAATTCTGTTTTTCACCAACCGAATTATCATCATCATCGCCACCTCCACCGTCGCCGGGATTTTGCCCACCATCTGGCTCATCCGGAGGAGCAGGCCAAGTTATTGAGACCGAGTCCTCAGCCCAAGCCGACTCAACTCCAATTCGGAAATTAAATGATTGTGACACCGGACCCTGTCCAACGATTTCCAGATATTGGGTGCCATTGCTGACATTTCTCCCTAACTCTATCACCCCATCCTCTCTAAGCCACATTACACAACCGCTCTCACACGAGACTGTTATCGTGAGGTTGGCCTTCTGGTCCCAACTAGTCAACGGAGATGTAAGACCGACTTCGATGGCAAGAATCGGGCAGCCTCGGATAGAACCGGGTGTGGTTGGACAATCGTCATCCGCATCAGACGGCCCGTCTCCATCGGTATCGCGCTGAGAATCTGAGCAGCCGTTTTCGTCAATATCATTGGCTAACCACTCTGTATTCGGGCATAAGTCCACATCGTCACTAACCCCATCTTCATCGCTGTCGCGTTGTGGGTCAGAGCAGCCATTTTCATCTACAGTTGGAACATCGGCGGCGGCAGTTCCAGGACAGATGTCAACCGCGTCCGAGACGCCATCTTGGTCTGTATCCAATTGGCTTGCAGAACACCCAACGATGTTCACGACCTCGCCGCGAGGCGTATCACCACAAGCATCCGAATCGTCGGTGACGCCATCTTCATCGGTATCCTTCTGATAGTCAGCGCAGCCGTCACCGTCAACATCCCAAACCGAATCGGTCAGTGGGCAATCGTCTTCTGCGTCGTTGACTCCATCCCCATCGGTATCCAATTGTTCATCACTACATCCGAATGCATTGACGAGTGCTCCAGCCGGGGTATCGTTGCACTGATCTTCTGCATCTGATACCCCGTCGCCATCAGCATCACGTTGATTGATGGCGCAACCATCCTCATCCACCGGCAATCCATCATCGGTATTTGGACAATCGTCATCCGCATCGGGAACACCATCATTATCAGAATCAGGTGGAGGAACAGGGCAACCTTCCGAGGTTACTTCTATCGCGAGTGAGGTGTATGGGCATTGGTCGTCTGAATCAGCAACTCCATCGCCATCATAATCCGAGACTCCAAAGTCCTCCATAATTGCCCGAGCCATCAACTCGTGAGTAGTTAGAGCGGGATGTAGGTCATCGAAGAACACGTATTGGTGAGCATTTGGAGCAATCGGGTCTCCGTTAGAACAGGTAACTCCACTATGCTCGCAGGCGGCGTGGCTAACGTTTACCACGTCCAAATAAAACGAATTCCAGTACAACATCTCAAAGTCACTCCAAACCGGCATCACAGAGATATTGACGCCTTGACTTAAGGCAACGTTTGTTGCCATGACGCTTAATTTTGAATTGAATTCCAGCATCAACTCATGCATGGCATCCCTGTCACTTTGGCTGTCGTCACGCATTTCAGGTACTTTTTCAAGCGGCGGCATTTCAAATAACAACACATCGGTGGCTCCCGCGGAAATCAGTTGCATTGTATGTTCTTGCAAATTATCAACTACAGTTTGCGCATTTGTTTGCCCAAAGTTGAGAAAATCATTTCCGCCGGCCCATATTCCGACCGCAGTAGAACTACTGACGCTGTGGCTATTGAGATAATCGTCCACTTGCTTGCCGGTATTCGGTATCGTCCAGAATGACAAACCATTACCGCTTGAAGCACCACCAAAGGCGCGGTTATTTCCACTCGCCGAATCCCTGCCAGATATAGAGGGTAGGCCCATCCAATCATGGATTTGCTCACCCCACATTGCCCCGTTAGAAAACCGGCCCTGCCAATAAGGTGGGCTATCGGGAGTCCCCCATGCGGCGTAGGAATTTCCAGCATCAGACAGGCTGTCTCCAAAAATGATGAAGTCGCTGAAAGATGGGGCAATAGACTGTCGGAACACTCCAAAACCATTTTCGGAAGTTGCAATCATGCCGGTTGAGGAGGAAAATGCTGTAAGAAAACGGTATAATTTGAAATCAGTGCTGAAATGTGAAACTGTGAGGTCAATTTGCTTATTCGTGGCATTGGCATTGAAATTAATGCTATCATTTCGAACCATTATGCCACTATAACTCGCGGTTCCATTCCCCTCAATGATCATCCACTCGAGCAGATAGTTTTGGCCAACTGAAAGATTGCTCAGCAAAATACTTGGTGCGAATGGTTCGGCTGATGAGTGACGCCACTGGGTGAAAATCACTTCGAGTTGCTCATCCCCGGCTGCAAATGACTCGGATTCACCCGCAATAAGGTGATTATTAGAGATGGGCGACAATAGCGGATTTGCCAGCATTATGGCCAATATCGTAACCAACAACAGCCTTCTCATCGGTTTGGCCTACCTTAGTCACCTGTTGAATCTGCCGCATCCACGTAGTCTACACACACGAGTGCACCAGAAAGCCGTGCGGTGTGAAAAATCGCTCTTACTCAAGCACGGCATCCATTGTCTGGTCGCTAGCCATGATGACATCTGTGTCCAAGTCTTGGTAGTCGCTCTTTCCTGTAATCAAATGCATTAACGAGTGCCAACCAACAATAAGCGAGGGGAGTAATAGCACAGAAGTAAGCAGGGCTAGAGTGATTAGAATCATCATCAGAGCGAAGAAATTTCTCAAACCCGGAATGTTCACCAACAATCCGGCTGCAAGTCCAGCACATGTGGTTGCGGTGGTCTCAAAGATTGTTTGACCGGTTCGCGAGACCGTCTTGACGATTCCACCCGGAGTTTCCTTCTCCTCTCGAATTCGGTCAATGATGTGAATAGAATCATCAACTCCAATTCCGAAAACGATAGTGCTGACCATGGCGGTGAATACGTTGACGTTGATGTCACCGCCTCTCATCAATAGAGGCTGCCAGAGCACAACAACGCCAACAGCAGTCATGGTGAACAAGGCTAATCTCGGCGAGCGGAACAACACGGTCATCACCAGAGTAAGAACAAGCATTGTCATCAGGGTAGCATCAAGTTGGGCGTCGTGTATGCCTTTATTGATGTCTAAAGACAGCGGTAACCCGCCGGTTAATTTGGTGACTGTCACGTCATCAATACCACTGAAGCCATTCGACAGAATGCCGTCAATTTCGTCTCGTAATGCCGCAGCATCTCTCAGGTTGATATACGGCTGATTCACATAGACTAGAGTCCTTGTTTCCCCTCCCAATTCCTCGTTTACCTCGTTCATCAGCATTGAACGAACCTCAACCGATAAGGTGTCAAATGCCACATTTACCATCGCTTCTCTCGTGGTAACAGTAGTCATCAGACATTCTAATGGCCTATCGGGTTGAACTGGATCTTCCCAACAAGGAGAATGCAATATTCCCCACAGGCTGTTATCATAGACTTGGAATCCACCGAATTCAACTTCAACGTGAACGGCCCTCAAGATGGTGACAAGACTGACGGTAGTCGTCTCAGGAACAGTATCTATTCGGTCCTGCATTTCTTCTATAGCGTCTAATACTGCGAGGTCACGAATCGGGGCGGTACCATTTATTGGAGTGTGATTGCCAGCGTCAACAATGAACATATTTGTCTGCCCGCCCTCGAATACCCTGCTGTATTCTGCCAGCGTCTCATACGATTCTAAACCGGGTGGAACTTCATCGGAAGAACCGGTGATGTCCTTGCCCATCTCTGCATTGATGATGCTCACTCCTGCGGCACTGACCAAAACGGCGGTCAGCAGAATCGCCCACCAACCTCGCACCGGCACCTCGGCAACTTTGTTCCAGATTCGCTGGGATCGCGCGGTCCCTCGCTTCCGATATCTGAGCACCCAACCAAGAGCAGGTACCATTATCATCGAGAAAAAGAAGGTGCAGGTAATTCCGAGAACTAGGGTGAGCCCAACAGTTCTCATCGGTTTTATTGGCACTAATTCAGGCCATGCGAGCACACTGAATCCAACGATGGTAGTAAGGGCTGAAAGCAGAATCGCGTGGCCGGTGGTCATCACTGCATCAACGGTTGCGCCGAGGTAAATATCCGGATCCCATGGGTCAACTTCAACAGCGTTCTCGCCAGACCTTTCCGCCTTCCAAGCTTTCTCAGCCGCTTCTTCCAGCCTAGTATTCCGTCCCTCCTCAATCCGATTAATCAGATGTAAGGAGTAATCTACACCTAAACCGATGAGGATTGGTCCGGCTGCGATAATCATTGGCGTTAACATGATGTCTGCTACTACGGTAACCCCGAACGTCACCGCCAAACTCATCACGATTGGTAACCCGCAAATGATGAGGACCTTCGGGTTTCGATGCAGGGTAATCATGGTGATTGCAACAAAGGCTAGTGACCATGGTAGCATGAACGCAAGTTGTTCATACACTGCATCCGAAACATCGTGCAGCACCGGGGTCAAGCCAGTTACAGTGATTGCCCGACGCTCGCCCGATTCTGGCAGCCGCCATTCAGATTCTTCTTCATACCACATTGGTGAAAGACGTTCATCGTAGGTTGTACGGCACAATTCACATTTCAGTGAGTTTGATTTCTCATAAATCAGCCGATGAGTGTATTCGAGGAAGGCCTTGTGGTCTGCAATCGTTGCACCTTCCTCTCCCTTCGGGTCTGGTCTTGGGTCTATCTGAGTGCCAGCCATTTCAAAGCGGATGCCAATTACAACCACTGCCGTATCCCAAATCCCATCTCCGTTGGTATCTCTGACGAATGAATCCATCAGCGAGCCGGCGTTTTCAACCAGATTGTTGACCGTATCCTGATCACTCGGGATGCTATATCCCTCGCTGGTAAACTGAGAATTAGAGTTGGCAATTGTGCATTCATCCGCTTGCAACTGCTCGATGCCGTGCATTTCGAGCGCGCAAGCGAATCGAGTTCTGCTGCTATTTGCTTCCTTGACAATCTGTGCCGGTGAAAGAATCCACACCACTCCGTCATTGCGGCCACGGTCGGCCTTGTCCCAGTCAAGGCCGCGGTCATAATTCCCCTGTTCACTGATTTCATCTCCTTCAAGGTAGGATAATTGATTGAGTACTTCCACAGAAGTGACATTGTAAATGCAATCGTCAACCTCTGGACATTTGCCTCGTTTGGTTTCATCATCTATTGCGTTGGAGGTGTGAATATAGAGCATGACGATGTCTGTTGACCAGCCTTCACGAACTTCCAATAGTAATTCCTTAGAATCCGCTCCATCTGGTAGGTAGATTTCAACATCGCCGTTAATCTGGTGTTGGAAATCAACTGCGTATTGGCCAAAGAATACTGCCACCAGCAGTAGAATGATGATGACTGCACCCGGCGACTGATGTAATGCCCGATACATGCTGGTGATAGGACCAGTAGCCGCTCTGTGCGCCCGTTCTCCAGTTACCTCTGAGAACTCTGTCATCGTATTTTTCCACTCTTTAGCCGTCTCCATTGCCGGCATACTCCAAAAAGATTGGAGGGCTGAACGCACCCGCTCGCCAACACCAATTTTATCCTCATCATCAAGGGAGTCGCCGGCAGCCATT
>Ga0066376_10002153_pt1 | contig 18544 bp, 21 predicted proteins | sample Knorr_S15_td_Bot_FD_77009 | JGI IMG/M metagenome (GOLD analysis project Ga0066376, IMG submission 77009) | Marine microbial communities from Southern Atlantic Ocean transect - Knorr_S15_td_Bottom_ad_5009_LV_A | ecosystem: Environmental > Aquatic > Marine > Oceanic | place: Southern Atlantic... | reverse complement strand
GGCCTAATATCAATCATGGTAGAAAAAACTCACACCTACCCAGATGGTCGTGAATATGTGGGTGAATTCAAAAATGATTTATTTCATGGTCAAGGGACTATGACCTACGCAAATGGTAACCAATATGTGGGTGAATGGAAAGATGGTAAGCTCCATGGTCAAGGGACTAAGACCTACCCAAGTGGTGTCCAACGAGAAGGCATTTGGGAAGAAGGTGCATTTCTATACGAAAATAAAGGCAAGTAATTGATTGATATACTATATTATTATATCATGGCAGACCTACATCCAGATATACGGAGTCGGGTATGAATAATAAAATAAATAAATCTCACCTTATTGTCATCGTAGCAGCATTTTGTCTCATCATTTCTGGGTGTTCAGGTGGCGGGACTACGAGCGATTTACCTGATTGTGAAACACTCTATGGAGCAACAGGGTATTGGGATAATTGTCAAGGGACTGTGACCTTCCCAAGTGGAAACCAATATGTGGGTGAATTCAAAGATAATTTATTCCATGGTCAAGGGACTTTGGCCTTCTCAAATGGCAGTCAATATGTGGGTGAATTCAAAGATGATTTATTCAATGGTCAAGGGACTTACACCTACGTAAGTGGTCGTCAATTGGAAGGCATTTGGGGAGACGGTGAATTTCTATACGAAAATAAAGGCAAGTAAGTAATTGATTGATATACTATATAATTATATCATGAGATGTGCCACCACCACCACAGTATACTATATTATTATATCATGGCAGACCTAATATCAATCATGGCAGAAAAAGCTCACACCTACCCGGATGGCAGTCAATATGTGGGTGAATACAAAGATGATTTATTCCATGGTCAAGGGACTTACACCACTGCAAATGGTGCCCAATATGTGGGAGCATTCGAAGATGGTAAGCAGCATGGTCAAGGGACTTTGACCTACCCAGATGGCAGTCAATATGTGGGTGAATGGAAAGAAGGTATGGCCCATGGTCAAGGGACTCGCACCGACGCAAATGGTGCCCAATATGTGGGTGAATTCAAAGATGGTAAGCAGCATGGTCAAGGGACTGCGACCTTCCTAGAGGGTGACCAATATGTGGGCGAATGGAAAAATGATAAGCCCAAGCGTAGACCACCACAGTGTAGATAATTAATAATCAAAATGGTATAGGAGACGGCATATGATCACTCAATCCATACATCCACAGTATACTATATTATTATATCATGGAACCTTTAACAAGTGGAACAAAAGTACACCCTATTAAACTTTCTTCTTTAACAATTGGTACACCTGCCTTCTCTTCTTTTTTAATAATCTCTACTATCTTACCACCAACAGGCACAATCATTTTACCACTATTTTTTAATTGTTTAAGTAATTTATATGGTATTTTATCTGCCATTGCTGTTACAATAATTCTATCATATGGTGCGTGTTCTTCCCAACCATTGTGACCATCATCTACTTTAAATTTCACGTGTCCATAACCTAATTTCAATAATAACTTTTGTGTTCTTTGTGATAATTTAAAAATTCTTTCTACTGAATATACATCTGCTGTTAATTCTGCCAATACAGCAGTTTGATAACCTGAACCTGTGCCTATCTCTAACACTTTATCTAAAGATTTAATGTCAAGTTGTTGAGTCATATATGCAACCATAAAAGGTTGTGATATAGTTTGACCATAGCCTATTTTAAGTGGTGTGTCTTCATATGCAAATGCACCATCAACACAAAACTTATGACGTGGTACTTGTCGCATTGCATGGATAGTTCTCTTGTTGATTTTATAACCCTTGTTCATAAGAGTTTTAATCATTTGGTCCATATCTCTTTTCATTAAAAATAGTTAATGTTTATATTAACTCTCCTTGGAGCTGTTGTTGTATTTGTACTAGTATGTGGAACAGATGGATCAAAAAGAATTGCTCTGTTTTCAACACTCTCAACTTTGGTGCCATCTTTAAACTTTGTGTAGCCATTACAAGTATTTAAAGCAAACAAACAACCATTGTGTTTATAATTTGTGTCTATATGCCAAGTATGTTCAATTAGTTTGCCATTTTTATTATAAATTTCATAGCAACATAGAGGACGACATTCAACAGAATCAACATGAGGATGAGAGATAGAATGAAGTTCACAACTCTGCTCCTAATGTTAATTTATACATAACATAACTTACAATCACCATAGCAAGTCCAGCCGTGATCAAGGAAACATCTCCATTTGGAAATGCCCCCAGACAAAGAACATGGAAACTAAAGATATCAATATGGCTACTGCTAACTGCTTGAGTTTTTTGTGTAGTGAATCATCTTTCATTGGGTGGGTCAACTCCATTAGAAATCTTTTTTGGACTCTTCAAATTACCTGAACCATCTGTTAGCACCTTGTTTGCGTTGTATGTGATGGGTGACATTTCACCTGGGGCATGAATCACTGCAACATACGTATAGAGATCTAATACGCTGTTTGCGTCGATCCAATCAACTACCACATCAACTTCACCTTCTTCAGTTGAATTATAAAGTTTTGCGCCGTGCTTCCCTGTTCCATTTTGTTTCACATAATCATACTCAATTAATTTGTTCACACATCGTTGGACTGTGGACTTTTCAACACCTACTGATTCTGCTATTTCAAGAATGGTGCTTCCAGAATGTTCATTGATATATCGTTGAACATTGCGTTGGTTCGGTGTTAGGTTCCATACAATCCCAGGGATCTCATTATCATACTCCATACCAATAGCATCAGTCCTGACAAACACCAACGCAGGATTTTCCATTGCGGTCACCACGTGCATATCTTCCAATGCTTTGTTTGGTGTTTGCTTCCCGTACTGACTTCAATAATGATATAGCTTCATCAACGTCTGGGCCTTCAAAGGTTCTTCCATGTTCTCTATGACATCCCTCTCCACCACACCGTTCACAACCACAACCACCACACTTGCATTCTTTAAACACAGGAGATGTATGAAACCCTAACTCTGCGCACCAATCTAATATCCAATCATCTCCAGGATCAACTACAGAAGAAACATAACCAACTTTTTCATCTCCAAAATCATTGCGGGATAACTGGCCTCCAGGGTGCATGGTTTGTGGATCTTTAGCCCCTGCATATCGTAGATTTTGAAGCCCTAATGGATCTACCTTCTTGGGCCAGATACCTGTGGTCAATCTTACCTGTTTCAGGATCTCTGACATCATCACCGTTAATGAATACAAACCCATCTTGTTTTCTTACCAACATTATCAGGCACTTCATCTGTGGATCTATCAACCACTTGGAAACGGTATCAAAGCTAGTCCAGTTTTCGGGGTGTTTGCCCCATGAATAGCGGGTTTCAAGAGGTTTTGTGGGGTTAACTGGCCGCTTACCATCTGCAACCATTCAAAAGTCCTTCTGGAGCCAAATTTGGGGCCATGTTCTTGGTTCGAGGTCTTTCCCCTCTATCTTTTCGGGGATTCTCAAGACAGCACCTCCTCACTATTACAATGGTTCGAAGTATTTTTTTGAAAAGAGTGTTATCGTTTCGGGTTAAATCGAAGATATAAGAGATGGCAGGGTCAAATATACTTGATACAGAAAAAATAAGGAAAGAGTTTCCAATACTAGATATAGAAGTTAGAGAGGGAGTTCCACTAGTATACCTTGATAGCGCTGCGACTTCACACACACCAAATATAGTATGTGAATGTATAGAAGAATACTACAAGAAAATTAATTCTAACATACACAGAGCCACGCACAAATTGAGTATGGATGCGACTGATGCATATGAAAAAGCTCATGATAAAATGGTCGAGTTTATAGGAGGGTCTGACCGTGAGGAAATGATTTTTACAAAAAGCACTACGGAATCGATTAACTTAGTGGCTCAATCATGGGGATTAAGAGAACTTGATGAGAGCGATGTAATAATACTTACAGAAATGGAGCATCATGCTTCTCTAGTAACGTGGCAACAAATTGGAAAGAGAACAGGAGCTACTGTGAAATACATCAGAATTGATGATGAGGGGAGACTAGATATGGAACATGCAAATGAGATAATTGACAAAGATGTCAAGATGATGTCAGTAGTACACGTATCTAATGTTCTTGGAACGGTGAATCCAGTGAAAGAACTGTCAAAAATGGCACATGAAAACGGAAGTTTAGTACTAGTTGATGGTGCCCAAGCAGCACCTAGTATGCCAATTGATGTTAAAGAATTGGACGTTGACTTTTATGCTTTTTCAGGGCATAAAATGGCAGGTCCGACTGGGATTGGTTGTCTTTATGGAAAAGAAGAGATACTAGATGAGATGGAACCATTTATGTATGGAGGTGAAATGATTAGAAAAGTCACATATGATTCGTCTTCGTGGAATGATCTTCCATGGAAATTTGAAGCTGGCACCCCACCAATTTGTCAAGGGATTGCTCTTGCTCGGGCCGCAGATTATTTAGAAAAAATTGGTCTCGATAAAATTTGGCGCCACGACAATGAATTAGCAGAATATACGATTAAATCTCTTTTAGAGTTCGAAGGGGCAGAAATATATGGACCCCCTATTGGAGAAGAGAGGGGCGGATTGGTATCATTTAACTTAGAAGTTCCTCACGCACATGATATTGCATCTATTCTTAATGATCATGGCATTGCCATTCGCGCAGGGGAACATTGTACGCATCCACTTCACCGAAAATTGGGGATTGCGGCTTCAGTCCGAGCATCGTATTATCTGTATAATACGAAAGAAGAGGTAGATAAATTAATTGCAGCAATTGGAGAAATCAAGAAGATGTTTGAATAGTCACATCAAGAATGGAAAGGTACTGCTCGTGTGGATGTTGCTTTAAATGTAGCCACTACAGGAGAACCAAGTTGAAAATTCAATTGCCGGAGGCTTTCCAATGAAATTAGAGCGGTCATTGTGACATCAGATCCTACATCAAAAGTAACTTCTGCGATTGCTTCATGGGTAGCAATCGAAGTGATAACCCCAACGAAGCGGTTTAATGCACTTGTTATTATGGAAGAAGAGGTGAAAGGGGGGGAATGGAGTGTAATAGAATCAGATCTTAAAGATATTTGTACATATTCTGCATCCGTAAAAAGAAGAGCCCTGATTGGACCCGCGGGAGTGAGTATTGTTGCGAGTTCCCCGTCTCTAGATAGGACTTGTCCTTGTAATACTATTTCTTCGGTTCCAAGAATGTCAGTGAAAGTTATTTCTAATCGGGAGAAACGGTCTAATAATTCATAAGCAATCTTCGTGAGAGAACTGCCACCTCCCCCTTGACCACCACGTATTCGAGATAATAAAGGCCCGGAGTGAATTTCCAATTCCTGAATACGTTTGTGCGCTCTCGAATAGGATCTTCCGAGTGAAGAAGATGCGGAATTCAAAGATCCGTGCTCTTCTACGGCTTGTAGAAGAAGGGCATCTTTTGAATTAAAAGAAACAGAACCAATTCGAAAATGCAAATCGAATTCATTTTGCATGAGTTGGATAAGAGACAGGAGGTATAAAAGGGGTTATGTCTGTTTAGACATAATGATAACTGTTATGTCGAATGAGACATAATGATCGGTGAAAGGGAGAGAATAGTATGGGAATGACACGTAGAGAATTGATTTTTCTATCTTCTATGTGGCCCATTTTACAGCTAGGAGGGTGCTTAAACGAAAACAAAAATAATTCAGAAAACGGAAAGAGATTAAATTTAGATCCAGTGTATTTACTCGTTGCGGGGAGCCTCCTAACATCGATAGAGATGGGCATGAAAAATGAAATTGAGATTCCACTGAGAGTTGAAGCCCATGGTTCGGTGGCTATTGTCCAATTAGTTAAAGATGGATTGAAGAATCCAGATATAGTTTCAGTATCGGACCCGGTACTCTTTGAAAGTGTGATAAAACCTAAATGGTATGTTGAGTTCGCTACAAATCAAATGGTTATTGCATATAATGAAAGCACAGATGGTGGTAAATTAATTGCAGATGGTGGCGAGGAAAAATGGTATGAACCAATACTGAGAAATGATATAAAAATAGGAAGGACAGACCCTAATTTAGACCCGTTAGGATATCGAACATTATTTCTATTAGAACTAGCAGAAATGTATTACAAGGAAGTGAATCTGAAAAAAGAAGTCCTATCTAAAAGTTGGGTTTTTCCAGAGATTGAACTGATGAGTTATTTTGAAATAGGTGGGATTGATGCAGCGATTGTATATAAGAATATGGCTGTTGAACGCGGGTATGATTATGTTGAATTGCCCATAGAGATAAATCTAAGCTCTCTGGAGAAAGTGAATGATTGGTATTCCAAGGTGAGGTATAAATTGAAAAGTGGTGAAATTGTGCGAGGAGATGTCATAAAATATAGTTCAACTATTTGGACCAGAGAATTGGATGTGGCGGTTATAGATGTTTTTGGAGAGCATATTAATGGAAATTATCTTCAGAAATTTGGGTTTGGCATACCAGGAACATATCCAGAGGTTATTGGGGATAGTCCAGATGGGATTGGAAGAGTATTAGTTAGATGAAAAATAAAATATCATCCATAGGAATTTTGGGAGGAATTCTCATGATATACTATATAGCTCCTGTCGTTTCATTGTTGTTTTGGAGCGCGAACAATGCCATAATCCCAAGCGTCATGAACGAAAACGTGATCTCTGCAATGATCACTTCAGTGGGCACTTCTATAGTTAGTGTGTCAATTTCATGCATATTAGGCATTCCACTTGCATATTTTTTGTCACGGACTATTTTCAGGTGGAAGAATATTGTTTTATTCGTAGTATTTTTACCGTTGGTATTGCCCCCAATAGTTAGTGGGATGGTGCTACTTACATTGTTTGGTCCGGGGTCGATTCTGGGCACGTTGGCTATGTCTTCTGGGATCGAATTGACTCAATCGTTGGTGGGGATAATACTTGCACAGGTATTTGTCATATCTCCATTCGTCGTAATCGCAACAAAAGTAGGATTTGATTCGGTTGACGAAAAACTCGAATATACTTCGAGGTCCTTGGGAAGAACAAAAATTGAAACTTTTTGGAAGGTTACATTGCCACTATCAATGAGAGGCATAATTGCAGGAATAATGCTTGCTTTCGCTAGAGCTATGGGTGAGTTTGGCGCAACTATAATGATGGCATATTATCCAAGAACTATGCCAACTCAAATATGGGTTTCGTTCATCACAGGTGGGATTGAAAATGCATTCCCGGTGGCAATAGTATTGCTAGGAAGTTCCATAGTTGTAATTTTATTAATTAGTATATTAGGACAAGAAGTTAGAGGTAGTTATGCTCCATATTAAATCAATAGTCAAATCTATCGGAGATTTTACATTGGGCCCGGTAGAGTTAACGGTGGGAAATGAAATTTTAGTGATTTTAGGCCCGTCGGGTTCAGGGAAAACCACATTGTTGAATGTGATTTCTGGAATTTTAAACATGGATGATGGAGAGATTCTAATCGGGGGGGAAAACATATCCAAAGAGCCAATAGAAAAAAGAAGTACCGCCATTGTGTTTCAAGAAGATACTTTGTTTCCACATATGACAGTTATAGAAAATATAACGTATGCGAATGTTGGGGGAGAAGATATTAAAAAAATTATTGATATTTTTGGGATTGGAAAAATACTAGACCGTTCTATTGATACATTATCAGGGGGAGAGAAAAATCGTGTGTCATTGGCACGGGCCATAGTTTCTAAACCAAAGGTATTGTTATTGGACGAACCGCTAAGCAGCTTGGACCATCCAATTAGAAAGAGGTTGAGTATAGATCTTCGAAAAATATTGAAACAGATCGAAATACCAGTAATATATGTAACTCACGATAGAGATGTTGCATGGGAAATTGGAGATAAGATTGCAATTATGTCGGGTGGAAAAATCTGCCAGATTGGAACATCAGAGGGTATATTTAAAAATCCTAAAACGGTAGTTGCTGCTGAAATAACAGGAGAATCGAATATATTAAAAATGGTAGTGATTAAAAGGAATGGGAAAGGACATATAGTTGAGTGGGGACCTTACAAACTAGAAGCTCGAGTTGGCGGATTGGAAAATGGTAAAGAAATTTGTGTGTGTGTTCGTCCAGAAAATATCGTTCTTGGAAAACAGAAAAAAGGAAAAAATTGGATGAAAGGGGAGATTGTTGAAAAAATATTTAAAGGACACAGGTATGCAGTGGAACTAGACATAGAAGGTGTGAAAGATCAGATTCGGGCGTATGCATCCCTAAAACAAAATGAAAATATAAAGTTAGAGAAAGGAATAACATTAGGAGTGTATTTCCCAGAGGAATCCATCCAGATAGTTTCAAACAAGTGAGATTCTCTTAAGCAGATATAACCCGTTTAGAAAAGTGGCATAATCTTAGTGTTCGAGTAAGAAAATTGATTAGTAAGGTTCTTGCTATGCGGTACCTCACGAGAGTACATGCCTATATTCTCTATCCAAGGTCGTTTTCAATCGGGCATCCGGTGGGCCCCGTTTGAAGTGGAAATGGAAGCAAAAAATTCAGAGCTAGCTATCGAACATTGCTATTCTAATTTTGGCAGTCGACATCATTTGAAACGGAGACAAATTATAATTGAAGAGGTCTCGTCAGATGAGTCAAGCTGATCCAGAACTCCAAGCATTATCTCAGATGATGGTGGAAATGGAAAGTAGATTGGAAGTGCTCCATGGTGAACTACAAAATTTACAAATGTTAAAAGAAGACGTAGAGATAGCGATTGAATCGATAGAATCCATTTCTACTGGCTCTACAATTCAAGTATCTATTGGTAGTGAAACTTATGTCCGTGCTTCAGTAGTAAGTGATGATGAATTTATTATGGGGGTAGGTGGAAATTATTCCCAAGGGCAAAGTAAAGAGCAAGCGAAAATACTTCTTACAGAGAGAACTCAAACAATAACATCTAGGATGGAAAATGTTTCAAAGGCCATTGAAGAATTGAAGACCCAAAGAGTAAAACTAGGCCAACAAGCCCAAGAACAATTATCCAAACTACAATAATAAAATTGGGCCAAATAGTTCTAGAAGTAAGAAGTATCGAATTATTCTGGTTTGAGTCCGCCACCTTCAACGAGCATGATTGCTTCCCCATCTGCTAAATTGGGAGCATCTACTAAACGAACGACACGTTTGGTTCCTTTTGATTTTCGGAGGTATAGTCGAAAAGTAGAGGTATGTCCGAGAATATTCCCACCTATTGGCCGGGTAGGATCTCCAAAGAAAGCATCGGGATTGGAAGAAACTTGATTTGTTACGAGAGTTGCAACATTATATAGGTCGTTTATTTTCATTAAATCGTGAAGATGTTTATTGAGTTTCTGTTGACGGGTGGCCAAGGTCCCCCTACCAATATATTCTGCACGGAAATGGGCAGTAAGGGAATCAACGGAAACGAGTCGAATGGGGAATTTGGAATCCATAGATTTACCGACAAGTTCCTTCGCTTTTAGTGCGAGTAACATTTGATGATTTGAATTAAAAGCCTTAGCAACGTGAATATTATTAAGTACGGACTCGATTAGAGCTTCTATAGCAAAGTCGTCTTCAGGGGAACCATCAATGCCATGTAAACGCATTGTTGCTGCCTGAGCATCGCTATCAAGACCACGAACCATATCATCGATTCTTTCAGGACGGAAAGTATCTTCAGTGTCGATAAAAATTGCAGATCCTTCGAGCCCCCCTAGTTCTCTTGGAAGTTGAACATTTACAGAGAGCTGGTGAGTAACTTGAGACTTTCCAGATCCAAATTGACCATATACTTCAGTTATAGATTGGGTTTCTACACCCCCACCTAATAAATCATCTATTGCGGGGACACCCCAGGTAAGCTTTCCAATCAGGGCTCTTCTTTTTTTGACTTCAGTTGCCGTTTCAAACCCACCAATATCGGATCCTTTTCTAGCAGCTTGTATAATATCTGCCGCAGTGCTTTCTCCTATGTCTACAGTACTAGATAATTCCATAGGACTTGCGATTGCAATGGCTTGATAAGAATTAAAGCCATTATCTCGAAGTTTCTCTGCGGTTGCAGGTCCGACTCCAGGTAAATCTTCTAAAGAGGCTTTAGGTTTTTGTGGAGTTTCTTGTTGTTCAGGGATACTTGGTTCCATAACGAATTGAGGTTGGAATAGAGAGGATATAAACTTCCGTATACAGCATAGTGAAAGTGTAAATGTAAACTAATTAAGAGTATAAAGTCACCCAGTCTAGTGATTTAGTGGAGTCTAAATGGGAAGAGAACTATCAAATTTTTATTTTACTAATCGAATGATGGATAATGAATTTTATATCTCTGGCAGCACGAATTCGGGTATGGTTAAAAATTCGAGCGTATTATGGATTGCACTGGGAATCGTAGTTATTGGGTTGGGATTGTTATTGTATGGAGAATATATTCACCGAAGTGAACTAGTTTGGGGAGGCGGAATACTCGCTCTAGTGGGAGTTGCAATTCAAACATATCTAATCGCAACGCAAAAAGAATAAAAGTTAGATTAAAAATTGTATTGGAGTTCGTTGAGACGTTCTATACGTTCTTCCATAGGAGGATGGGTTTTGAAGAATTTGCCGATGAATCCTTTTCGAATTGGGATTATAAAAAACGCATTCATTTCAGATTGGGATTTTAACTCGCCTCCAGGGGGTAGCATAGAAATTCCAGCAGAAATTTTCCGAAGTGCTGAAGCCAATGCTGCGGGTTTTTGGGTTATCGTTGCGGCACCTCTATCGGCAGCGAATTCTCTGTATCGAGAGAGTGCTTTGATTAAGAAAAATGAGATAATCCAAACTGCAAAGGAAATCGCGATTGCAACATAGATAGGAGCGGATCCCCTATTGTTTCTCCCGCCACCGAAGAAGAACCCCCAGCGGACTATGAGAAATGCAATGGTGGATAAAAAAGATGCAATCGTCATGATAGTAACATCTTTATTTTTGATATGTGCGAGTTCATGGGCAATGACTCCTTCCAACTCATCTTCATTTAATAATTTAAGCAAACCTTCTGTGACGCAAACTGCGGCGTGGTTCTTGGACCTTCCAGTTGCAAATGCATTGGGTGTTTGAATGGAGGATACTGCTATTTTTGGTGTGGGGAGGTCTGCTTGCCAGGCGAGGCGTGTGATGGAAGCATGAAGATCGGGATATTCGGTCGCATTAACTATACGTGCCCCCATAGAACGCAAAGCCAATTTATCAGAGAAATACCACTGGCCTAATGAAAAAAGTCCAAAGATGGCAGCCATTGAAATAAGACCCACATCAAAATATGTGGTGATGGCTGCGAGGAAAAATATATAGAGCGCGAATAAGAGAAATGTGGTTAAAATCATACGAAAACGCAGCCCTGGGTCTTTTTTCCATGTTGCCGGTGTGGAAGAATGAGTTGTAGAATGCACCATGTGATTTGGTACGTATAGGGATGATTAAAAACGTGACGAATTGTGTGGATAAATTTTGGAGAATAGAGCTACAAGATTAACTTGTCCCGGGAACGATGTAGAAATGATGAGCGAATTGGGGTTGTTTTGTCCGAATTGTGGGAATGCTGTTGAGAGAGGACAGTGGAGAATTGCCCAAGGGGAATCAAGAGAGTTAGAAGGGGGGAGAAAAAATGTATTGTGTAATCGGTGTTATTTTGATCAATTTGAACTAGTAAAATTGAATGAAAATGGGAGTATTCAAATTTGTTCGGTTTGCGAAGCCATCTGTAGAAAAAACAAATGGGTAGATAAAAAAGAAGGTTTAGAAGAGGAAATGATATCTGAGATGATAGAAGAAGGACTAGAAATTCAAAGGGATGTGAAAGATATAAGTTGGGGATTTAGTCTGGAAAATATAGACAAAAAAACCATGCACGTTAATTGTGAATTTGAAGGAAAGGCGAGGGGTAGAGAGGTAGTAGAAAAAAGAATAGTCGAAATTAAAATAGTACGCGAAATCTGCGATATATGTAGAAAAAAATCGGGTGGTTATTATTCCGGAGAAATACAGATTCGGGCTTCGTCTAGAAAACCTACAAAAGTGGAGAAAAACCGTTCTATTGAAATTGCTAATGATGTGGCTAATCGAAGGAAGTTACTAGGTGATAGAAATGATTTTGTCTCAAAGATAGTGGAAAAAAAAGAGGGCATAGATATACGAATATCCACTAGTAAACTCGGACAGAAAATATCTAAGTCCATTGTGGAAGAATTGGGGGGTTCAGTATCAACTTCTGAAACATTATTGTCAGAAGATCGGGATGGAAATAGAATATATAGAATTGCATATTTAGTACGCCTTCCAGCAATAATTATGGGGGATGTGATAGACATAAGAGACGGAGGGGGGCCAATTTTAATTAAGAGCACAGGGGATGTTTTAAAAGGCATTCGACTCGCTTCTGGAGAATCGTACAAGGGGTTAGTTAAAGATGAAAAATTCAACAGAATACAGCATGTTTCTAATGTGGGTAAAACCTCTATTGTATCGATAGATGACACATATTCAATGCAGATATTAGATCCAGAATCATATCGTCCGATAACAATAGCCCGTCCAACATTTATTGGTCCAAATTTGAAGGAGGTAAAAGTAGTAAAAACAGAAGAAGGGGTGTACGTTTTACCGAATGAATAAAAGTGCTGTTATCGTGGATAAAAGAGATGCTAAAAGGGAACTAGAGTTATTAAAAAACGAGCGGATGTATGATGATTCCAGGCGAATTATGGCCCACGGTGGAGAATCGATAGAGCTTCCGATCCTTGGGCCGGGGGAGAAAATGAAAAACAAGATCATAATAAATCAGAAAAATCCTCAGAGAAGGATTAGAGGATTGAAAGATTTGCTTCAGGAGAGAGGAGTTTCTGAAGAAGAAATAAAAAATGCACCACAATCATGGGATATAATTGGGAAAATAGCTTTAGTTCAATTTTCAGAAAAATGCACCATTGAAAAAGAAATAGGAGAATGTTTGATAGAGTTACATGGTATCAAAACTGTACTATCTCGAGTGGGGATTGAAGGGCCCCAAAGGGAACCAACTGTGAAGTGCGTTGCGGGAGTGGAAGAGACAAGGACTACGCATACGGAATGGGGTGCGAAATACTCACTGGACCTATCAGAAGTTATGTTTTCCCCAGGCAATAGAGGGGAGAGAAAGAGGATGGGAAGAATGGCCGATAGGAGAGAATGTGTATTGGATATGTTTGCAGGAATAGGTTATTTTTCGATTCCGATGTCTATTTCGGGGGCAGAGGTAACAGCGGTGGAGAAAAATGCAGTAGCCATGAGATATCTAAGAGAGAACATCCGACTGAACCACATTGGAGAGAATTTACACCCAATAAGAAAAGATTGTAGAAAATTTGTTAAAGAGTGGACAGGTAAAGAAGGAAAATTATTTGATAGAATTGTAATGGGCCACTACGATTCGATCGAGTTTCTCAAAGAAGCATGTTCAGTGGTAAAAGCAGGAGGGATGATTCATTTACACGAAGTAAGAGCTAATGCAAACCCATCTCAATCGTATGATAAAATTAGAACAATAGCAGTAGAGACAGGGAGAGTTGCTGAGATTGTGAGTCACAGGATGGTTAAAGGATATAGTCCAGGTACATCTCATTTTGTTGCAGATATTCGAATCATATAGAGAAAATTAGAATCGATCAAATGATTTATGCGCTAGTATGGGTAAGAAAGTAGATATGAAAAATTTATCTGGAGAAACTATAGTAGTAACAGGTGGCTCGCAAGGAATCGGATTGGCAATTGCAAAAAATGTGACTGCGAAAGGGGCTCATGTACTGATAACAGACATTCAAGATGGGTCAGATGCTGTTAAGGAGATAGAAGATGCGGGTGGAAGCGCAGAATTTCGTAAAGGTGATGTGACAAGTGAAGAGTCCATGCGTGCTGTGTTCAAAGATATTAAAATAGATGGGTTGGTCAATAATGCGGCTTACTTTGCCCCACTAATGATTCCAGGGGCTCTCAAACCATTCACAGAGATTACAGTGGAAGAGTTTGAGAAAGTAATGTCCGTCAATACCACTGGCGTATTTATTGCCACAAAAGAAGCTGTTCCATCATTCAATGAGGGTGCTCGTATTGTAAATATATCTTCTGGAACTATTATGAAGGGAACTCCAGGATTTTTACACTATATAGCGTCAAAAGCTGCAGTTGTAGGGATGACTAGGAGTATGGCAAAAGAACTAGCAGATAGGAAGATAAGAGTAAATGCCATAATGCCAGGTTTAACTGCATCCCCGGCATCACTACAAGGGGGAGAAGATCGAATACAACAACGGGCAGAAGCAAGTCAAATGATCAAGAGAGCGATACAGCCAGAAGATATTGCAAATGTTATTGGGTTTTTATTGAGTCATGAAAGTGGGATGATGACGGGGCAGGTAGTAAATGTAGATGGTGGGAACGTACTCTATTGATTTAAAAGTTAGATAGAAAAATTGAACAGATAAAACGGTTGATGGTTTTAAAGTTTACCTACGTACACGGCGCCAACTCTCTCGCTTTTTTTCCATGGCGGAATAGAGAATCATTGATTGTATTAACTGAGACATGTCGAGAGTGCAAGAAGTAATAAGATCACCTTCTGTTTCTATTCCAGCCACAAAAGATAAATCGTGAAGATGGATATCTTGTATTTCTGCAGGTTCAGAGAACTGTACTTTAGTTTCTGGTGTTAATTTTAGAATTCGTCGTGTCATAGATTAGAGAGATTTAAGAAGTGCCAATGCTGATTTGTATTTTTTCTCTGCAATTTCATGCATGAAATCGAAATCTTCCTCTGTTGCGAATCTTTTTACTATCAAACGGCCGCAATGGATATGATCTCCTTCGTCAGAGGTTATATCGAAAAGTGTTTTGGCTATTTCGGGGTATTCATTTTCAAGATATTCACCCATTCTCCGAGAAGTTTCTGCTGCCACAATTTCGGTTGAAATTTGAAATCCTGCTGCGATATATTGTGGTTTTTCCCATTCAGTTGCCAGGCGGCACTTGGTAACTAACTTATCATAATTATCAGCAGTCCAAGTTGCCAAATCGCAAGGAACTCCAACTTGTTCAGAGAGGTTTGCGTAAATTTTTGCGTGTTTTACTTCGTCTCGGATTTGTTCACCTAGTCCAACGATTAGATCCCTATCACGGTCATAAGGGTCCCCTATATCGTATATCTGAGTCATTTGCCTTGCAGGAGGCAAACAGCCGATATAGAACTCCCTCCAAGCTTGAGATGCAAACTGTTTTTGCATCATTGCGAGTGGACCTCCCAATGAATCGAAGTATTCATCTGTGAAGTACTTCTCAACTGCATTTTCCATTTTTGTGCGATATTCTTCTGCGAAATCGTTCACGAATGTCGCTATAGTAGGTAAGTCTGACGACATGGTTACACTGTGGAGTTCGGTGGCATTAAATCAAATGGTTTGTGCAGATAGAGTTCACCAAACGGATTGTAAAAAAAGATTGGTGTCTATTTCAGTTCCAATTCCACTTTCAACTGCACGGTCGTACACTACTTTTCCGACAGCTGCGAATTGCATTCCAATTCCAATGTTATTGAGAAATAGAGTAGTTTCATCAGAAATTAGATTTCTGTTTTCAGAAATAAGAGAAGAGATATCTTGGGCAGCAGTTATATCAAAATTGGGAATGGTCCATTTTTCAGTGAGGTTTTGGGCAAAATCCGAAAATCGGGGGGCATAATTGTGAGGGCCAGAAGGGAGTTGGGTTGATGCGACTGCTATACGATCTACTTTGGAAAATGTATCGCCTGGAATTTCTGGATTTTTGATCGCGCTTACATGCATTTTGGGTTCTATCCAAGATGCATCAAATATAGGCTGCATTGCATTGGAAGCGCATGCAAGAATATTAGTTCCAGATATTGCTTTTGTAGGTTCGTCCACCGGGATAACAAGGGGATCCAATTTATCATCCCATTCTTTGGCGAAGGCTTGACGGTTTTTTGCAGTGGGGCAATACACATTTACTTGTTCGAGGTCAAATATTTCGGCGAAGGCTTCGATTTGTCCACCAGCTTGTCGGCCTGCACCGATCAAACCCATTGTATGGACATCTGAAGAAGATATCATGTATTTAGCTCCAAGAGCATTCGTGGCCCCGACACGCATTTTACTAGCATAGCCATCGGGAATGATTAATAGTGGTTCGTTTGTTTCGATATCATATATTTGGATATATTCTACATATTTTTTGTCTCGGGCCATTCCTATCTTGAATTTTCGACCCCCTTCCCAGCGGATCCTATCAGATTGGATGCGGAGGGCAGATACGCCGAAATCCTGTATAATTCCGGACATGATTTTGTAAACATAAGCATCGTTTGGACCAAGAGGAAGTATCATATCAGATCGGGGAATGCTAACAACCCGTCCGGCGGCATCTGCCTTATATGCTAGTTCTAACGCTTCGATGGAAGAGCTCATATCTAAACATTGTTCAACCTCAAGCTCGGAGAGGAAAATTACCATACGGAGAGATTATTCTTAGTAGAGTAAAAAGTAGTAGGAATAGAAAAGAAACTTTACAGAATAAAGGAAAAATTTAACTTGGGGAAGTGCCATGATAAGGGTGCGTTCCGAAGTCCCCATTGGAGTTTGTCTAAAATGGACACGATGAAAATATGGAGAACCCCGGTACGCTATAGTCCCGGAACAGGGTCTTCCATCTGAGGCGGCGTGAAGCCAAGCGATGATGTTGGAGGTTAGTTTCTGGGAAATACTTGTAAAAAAGAAAATTGGATTCAGATACGGAATGGTTCTTAGAGGGATTAGAAGGTAGAAATGGTTTTTCACATAGAGACCCAAGAGCGGATATGGAAATGCGGTACCTCGAAAAGATGGGGGAGGACCAACGTGAAATTGTATTCAAACGGTATCAAGTGAGTCAAGAAATACAGAAAACGGTTCGTACTATTATTGATAATGTAAGAGAGCAAGGAGATGATGCACTTAGAAAATATGCATTAGAATTTGATAAAGTAGAAGTAAAAGAAATAGACATCACGCAAGAGGCGAAAAAAGCATATGAAGCAATTGATGAAGAGTTAAAACTAGCCATAAAAAAGGCGGCGGAAAACATTGAGGCATTTCACAAAAGCCAAGTTAGAGAAGATTGGGTTGGGAATTTTGATGGTAGAGAAATGGGACAAAGGTTTCGGCCGATAAATAAAATTGGAGTATACGTTCCGGGAGGTACGGCCGCATACCCATCTAGTGTGTTGATGGCCATAATTCCGGCAAAAGTTGCGGGTGTGGGACACATCGCCGTTGTGACACCTCCAGCAGAAAAATTGAATCAAGTTACACTAGCTGCAGCATATATTTCAGGTGCGGATAAGATCTATGCTGCAGGAGGGGCACAAGGGATTGCTGCACTTGCATATGGCACGCAAACAATTGATCCAGTTGACAAAATTATAGGTCCGGGGAACCAATGGGTTGCCGTGGCCAAGAAAGAAATTAGAAGTGATGTGGAGATAGAGTTTGTTGCAGGTATAAGTGAAATTTTGATTATTGCAGATTTAACTGCAGATCCAAGAATTGTTGCAGCCGATTTGATTGCACAAGCTGAACACGATGGAAATGTTGCTGCATTGGTGGTAACAGATAGTGAAGAACTATCAAAAAGAATTATAGAAGAGACGAAAGTGCAAACTAAATTATTAGATAGAAGGGATATAATAAGTCAAACTCTAGATAACGCATATAGCGGAATTATTTTGGTAAAAAGCATGGAGATCGCAGCAGAATTTGCAGAAGAATATGCTTCAGAACATCTCTCTATTCAAACTTCAGAGGAGAACGAAGAGATGCTCTTAGAAAAAATCAGTAATGCAGGAAGTATATTTGTAGGGAGGGACACCCCGGTTGCTGCAGGAGATTATGCATCGGGGACTAATCATATTTTACCTACAAATCAGGGTTCTCGCGTTACAGGAGGAGTTTCGGTGGATACATTCACCAAAGTTTCTACGATACAAAGACTCGATAAAACAGCGTTGGGGAAAATTAGAAAAATCATAACCACAATTGCTAGATCGGAAGGATTGGATGGCCATGCAGAAAGTATAGAGCGCCGATTTGATTAGTAAAACTGATCAACTTGTAAAAAGTTTGTCCCTGCCCCATATGCAGTCTCTGCATCTGTTTTTTCGTTTCCTATGAATAATGTATTTCCAGGAAAGAGTTCAAGATCTTCAATACACTTTTGTAGTGGGAGAGGATTGGGTTTGTCCTCGAACGTAGATTCTCTAGTGATGAACGAATCAAAATGGACATTGAATTTTTCAGCGATTTCTTGAGAAGCTATATGGGAATTTTTTGTGCATAAACCAACTGGACAATTTAAATTGGGAATGACGTCGAGCAGGGGCAATGGGACTGCATTTTTGGTGCCATCGAATTCGTGGGAAGCCAATAGATCAAGGAGATCTTCATAAAGGCCATGTTGGCGGGCT
>Ga0066376_10002150_pt1 | contig 18555 bp, 14 predicted proteins | sample Knorr_S15_td_Bot_FD_77009 | JGI IMG/M metagenome (GOLD analysis project Ga0066376, IMG submission 77009) | Marine microbial communities from Southern Atlantic Ocean transect - Knorr_S15_td_Bottom_ad_5009_LV_A | ecosystem: Environmental > Aquatic > Marine > Oceanic | place: Southern Atlantic... | reverse complement strand
CAGTTTCTTTCGGCTGTATCGATGGCTAAGAATAATCTGGGCGCGGTATATTTTGCCATCGGTAATTACGATAGTGCGCAAGTTCATCTTACACACGCCCTGGAAATTGCGCCTAACTTTGCGTCTGCTCATTTAACTCTGGGGTTGCTTCATCTTGCGAATGGAGATCAGGTTACGGCGCTCAAAGAATTTAAGAACGCTGCCGCCGGTGATACCATCGGTGTGCGACGTATGGATATGGTCCCTCCTGATACGGTATTTTCCTGGGCGAAAGCTCAGTTCGACCAGATGATGAAAGGGCCGCCTCAGTTAGCAGTCGCTCACACTGCCCTGGCTATCGTATATAACCAGGGTGGTTATCTGTCAGATGCGGAACATCACTATCTTCAATCGATCAGGCATGATTCCACGTATATGGACGCCTATACGAACCTCGGAAAACTATATGCGGATGCAGAGCGATTCGAAGAAGCGATTCGTCTGTATGAGAAGGTGGCGGCCGCGTCGGTGGATGCAGACCAATTGCCGAAGGTATATCTTAATCTCGGGGTATCGTATATGGGTTCCGGGCACCCGGATGAGGCCATTGTCGCGTGGTCAAAAGCGGTCGCTCTGGCACCTGATTATGCCGAAGCGTATATGAATCTGGGGATCGCCTACCAGAGTAAGGATATGCCGGATAGCGCCCGGACCGTCTGGACACGCGCATTGGGTGTCCAGTCTGATCTGGTCGTCGCCCGCGTCGCTCTCGCCCGTTTGGAAGCAGGTGAAGGACGCAAGGACGAAGCGATTCAATACTACCAGGATATATTGGATATGGGCGGCAAAGATCCTCGTCTCTATGCGGAACTCGGTCTGGTCTACGAGCAGTATGAACAATTTGATCTGGCCATCAGCAACTACGAAGCGGCTGTGGCGCTGGATCCGGCCTCAGCGGAGTTGCAGACGGCGCTTTATCGTGTCAAATCAAAAAAGCAGGATCGGGAGGCCGCTCGGCAAGCGAACAAAATACGTGTGAGGCAGATCGTTGTCCGCAGTCAATCCGAAGCTGAAGCGATCTTGACCCAATTGAACACCGGCGTAGATTTTATCGAACTGGCCCGTACCAAATCCATAGATCCGAGTGGCGCCAACGGCGGTGATCTGGGCTTTTTCGGACCCGGTGAAATGATTCCGACGTTTGAGGAAGCAGCGATGGGTTTACAGGTGGGTGAGGTGAGCGATGTCATCCGAACATCTTTGGGCTTTCATATTATCAAACGCATCGAGTAGAGGCTATTCATGACCGAAGGGTATCAACGAAGCTCCGCTTGGCCGGGTTGCGGTTGGTCTCCAGCGGATTTGCTCATAGGATGTATAAGCCACATCGAGGTGCGGCGTTTCGAGGCGGATATGGCCCTGATACCGCGCGTCGAGAGCAGCTTCAAGCACACCTGTTGTCAGCAGGGTTCGTTCAACCGGATAGGCGGGGATGCCTGATAGAAACATCTCTTCGATGTTGAGGCTGAGATAACTGAAATGGGCGTGCGGCGTCTGCGGGCAGTAGAATTCGGAGGCGAGCACCTGACCATCGATCCGGGCGGCGTAGGCCAGATCGGTGACGTATCCGTTCAGCATCAGGATGGCCCCGCGAAAGCCATCACGATACTCGACGATAAAAAGCGCCGGATTCTCGCAATGGTCTTTCATATGCCCTTCCGGTTTGTTCTGAATGGCCTCGCAAGCCGCTTCCGCCAGATCCAGCGGCCAGAGCCCGGCATCGGCAGCATCCCAGACGGCGTTGCCTTCCAGGCAGGTCACGGCGGCTACGCCCGTCTCTCCGCCGACCCGTCGCTCGACCATGCACTGAAGGGTTTCCAGCGTATGAAATCCATAGATATCGAGTCCTGAAAAGCCAACGGCAATAGCGTCTTCAATCGGTGTGTCCCGCTCGTGTTCCAGCCACGGATTGCGCCAGAAAAACGGGAGCGAAGAACCGGCCATAAACGGAGCGCCCAATTGGGATGCCCGGTCGTACATCCATTTTGCATCGTGCCAGTTATAGGACAAATGTTTGTCGTTGAACACCGGCACAGCACGGCCACTCGTCGCCATCACACCGCATATCTGCTCCATGAAATATTTCCGCGGGAACAGATGCTGCTCCTTTTCATTCCAGGCGTAATCCCCGTGCTCACCGATAAGAAGCACGCCATCCACCGCGAGTTCCTTTCCCCCCATCGTCATCGCCTGCACAATGCTCGGGTAGACAGGCACGCCATGCGCTTCGGAGAAAGTCCGACTCAGATCATTCTCGGCATATTGATCCACATACATCGACGCGATATCGACGCGAGGCGCGATAAGCCCGGCATCTGTCGGAAACCCTTTCAAATATTTCGTAACAATCACATCAGCATGCGAATTCGGTCGGTATTCGGTGATTATCGCGGCAATGCGTTTTCGTACGGACATGAGCAGGACTCCGATTGAGTTCAGCCAAGAAGAGTACGGTGCAGTCAAGATGGCAAAGGGGTTTCAATCACCAATCACCAATTGCTATTACCTGCCGCCCTTACCCAGCTGGCGACAAAGAGATTGTATAAACACCCGATTGTCGGCGGCGGTATACAGCATCTCGCCGCCCATACGGCTGAAGCTTTTGCCGATGCGGTTATAGTAGGCGGGATTGTCCATGGGCGGCTCGCCCGTGTTCCAGTCCCAGTCATCTTCCATGAGATCGTTGACGGCGATGAAAGGGCGTAACGGCTTCAGACCGTCCTGAAGGCGCAGGTTGTTGGCGATGGAGATGGATTTTTCAAACACCTGAGGGGCCATGATGGATGAGCCCACCGACAGGAACACTCCACCGTCGAGACGCGAGACACTGTTCACAAAAATAGAGAAATCGATGCCGGCACCACGGCCTATGGCCGCGCTATTGGTCAGAGGATGGGTGTAGATGATATCGTATCCAATGCCCGGATGGACCGTCAGCGGGACATGGAGCCGGCAGGCATGGCCTGTAAGCGAGAAGGTTTTGTGAGGATGGATCACCTTGTGATATCCGCTTTCGATGTCATGCCGTACCAACGCTTGAAGCAGGTCTGCACGGGCGGGCATGATTTCATCGTCTGCCGGATGATCGGTCCAGCTGGCCAGAGCATGCTGAAGTGCTACCCGATCAGGAATCGTATAGCCGTCGTCACATATGAGACGGCCTACCGACTCTCCATATCCCATGCTGTCGAGCGCGCCGGTCAGCACTGCCAGATGGGTATGTCTGCCGGTCTCGTCCCAGGTGCCGAACTGCCCTTGCGCCACATGCGCCCGCACATCCTCCTCGGATTGTCCCTGAAAGGCGTATTCCCAATCGTGAATCACGCCCGCACCGTTTGTCGCCAGATGGGTGATCCATCCCTCTTCCATCATGCGTACGACTACCGGTCCCAGACCGTTCTTCACCATGTGGGCGCCATAGGCAAGCATGACGGCGGCTCCCTGCGCCCGGGCAGTGCGTATCCAGCCGGCGACCTTCGCGATGTTCGCTTTTTGGCGGGATGTCCCCGGGGGTAGGGCCGCATCCGGATCAATCCGAATTTCGTCGATATGATGTTTATTCTTACGAGACGCCAGGGGCTTGATATTTACCCGGCGACTGTCGATTCGTGGGTAGCTCATATGTTTGCCTTTGGAATTTCTGAGCAGGTCTATTGGTATCGGGTTGAATATAATACCGCCGGGGTCATTTAACAATATGGGAATAGAGAAGAAGTATGCATGGCGTATTATCCACCTGTATTATATCCCATTAATCTAAAGAGGTCATCAAGAAATTATATACTGGCAGTAAAAAGAAATAAGGATATATTCTTCCAATATTCGTCTTAAAAGCAAAATTTGACCCCCAAGAAGGATCACATACATATGGAGACAAGACCACTGGGAAGAACAGGACTTCAGGTCAGCACGATCGGATTCGGGGGCGCCCGGCTTGATGAGCACCCGGAACAGGCGATGGAGACGGTGCACCGGGCTCTGGATCTCGGCGTCAATTTTATCGATACGGCCAGATATTATGGCAACAGTGAGAAGCATCTGGGGGAGGCACTTCGGGGACGTCGTTCGGATTATATCCTGGCGACCAAGGCGATGATCGAGGACCCGGATGTCACGCGTGAAAGTCTGGAAACCAGTTTTTCGCTGCTTGAAGTAGACCGGGTGGATCTGCTCTATGCTCATGCGTGCGATAATGAGGCGCGGTACACGTATTTAATGCGGGATAAAGGGATGCTGCACACGCTGGAGCAGATCCGGTCGGAAGGGTTGACCCGCTTTCTCGGGGTCAGTTTTAATCACTTTCTTCCGTATGAGCACGGTCGCACGGGGATTGACCGGATGAAAGCCTTGATCGAAACAAATGCCTTCGATGTGATCCAGCTACCTATGAGCCTGATTCGTATCGAACGGGTGGAAGACGAAATTTTACCTCTGGCCGCGGAACGAGATCTGGGCGTAGTGATCAACTTCCCTACAGCGGATGGAATACTCACACGCGACATCGGGGTTTTTCAATCTATACTCGATCCGTATATTTCTACGCCCTGTCAAGGAGCGCTGCTGGCCCTTCTCCTTTATCCTGCCGTGACCTCTGTTCTCTCGGGTATGAGTACGTCCGCCATCGCAGATGAAAATTGTGCGGTGGGTAAGATCCTGGCCGGCCTCTCAGAGGCAGAGCGTGATCAATTGCGATACAAGATACAAGATGTAGGTATCGGCCCCTGCCGGAGTTGCGGTCGATGTGCACCCTATACTCAGGGGATCCCCGTTCCTCAGATCATGACCTTTCATGATACGGCGCAACGATTCGGTATTCAGGCGGCCCATCAGAGGTATGAGGGCCATAAAGTGCAAGTGATGGCCTGTACGGATTTTGAAGGGGCCAACGCGGTCTGTCCTGAAGGTTTTGACGTCCTGGCGGAAGTGAAAAAAGTATTTGATGACTGATCCTGTAAAGTGTCCGCTCGCATAACAGAGGTGTACGTCAGTGGGCACTTTTTCATTGTTTTACAGGCAAATATCCCGCTTATCCATCTGGCATAGTTGGTGCTCCGCCATGTGACTATGATCTTATATCATCTCACATATTATCATGAGGGGAGCAACCATGGCCATCACCAAAATCGAGTTTCCGATCACCGAATGGCGCGGGCTGATTTATTTTTATCCGGAATCCCTCAATGCAAAGAACAACACACAGACACACGTGATCCTCCCCAAACCCTGTCTGGGTATTTCTGAGCGTTTTGGTGAGGGATTTGTGGTGCTGCACTATTATATCCCGCAATTAGCGCACATTACGGATATATTGAATACGAAAGGGGCGATGTGCTTTTTCGACGAGACGAAGTCGCCCGGTGAAGCCGGGATAGGGCATGGCGAGATAGGGTCCTAAGGAGGCGCTGATCATGGAGCAGAAACGAAAAGTCGTTCCGCCTGTGTCTTTTCTTCTTTCTCTGATTTTTATGACAGCGCTGTATTATCTGCTGCCGGTGGCCAAAGTTATTCCTTTTCCTTATGCTTATGCAGGCATTCTGTTCATTGTATTCGGGCTGGCCATTATGCTGATTGCCGTGGGCGCCTTCAGTAGAGCGAAGACGCCGATTATCCCCTTTGAAAGATCCACCGCGCTGGTCGTTGAGGGCATGTATCAATTCACGCGAAACCCGATGTATCTGGGTATGGTGCTGGTGCTGACCGGTGCAGGCGTGCTCTTTGGCGTTGTCAGCGCGTTCCTGCCGATACCTTTTTTCATCTGGGGCATCACGGCCAATTTTATTCGCGGTGAAGAGCGATTTCTTGAAGATATTTTCGGGGAAGTGTACGTGGCGTACAAGCAGAAAGTACGGCGGTGGGTGTAGGGTGTGGGCATCGGTCAGGATGCCCACACGCCGGTTCTAACTGGCTCTTTTCTCAACAAGCAGCTCTAATTGGCATCCATAAGATCCGGTTTCGGGCGCGTAATGCAAACCGCACTCTTTATGCGTGGTCGCTTCCCACCACCAGCGGCCGGCACGAATATCTTCGCCGGGCTGTATGGCCCGTGTGCAGGGCGCGCAGCCGATGCTGGTATATCCCTGGGCGTACAGCGGATGTTGCGGCACGTTATGGGTTTTTATATAAGACCACACTTCATCGCGCGTCCAGTCGGCCAGGGGACTGATTTTCACCAGGCCGTCGTGTTCATAGTCCGTATCTACTTTTCTGATACCCCGCCGGCTCTCGCCCTGATCCCGACGCAGGCCGACGACCCAGGCATCCAGCCCTTCAAGCGCCCGTCGAAGCGGGGCCACTTTACGAACGTTACAGCAGGTGGTGCGGGAGGCCACGGAATCGTAGAACAGGTTCGCGCCTTGTGTGCTGACCATCGACTCCACCTGAAGCAGATCCGGAAAATAGACCTGGATGTCGATCCCGTAGTGTTTACGCACCTGATCCATGAATGCGTATGTTTCCTGGTGCAACCGGCCGGTATCGATCGTGAACACGCGGATGTCCGCCTTCATCTTACTGGCCATATCGATCAGCACCATGCCTTCCGCCTGAAAGCTGGTACAGAATCCAAGAACTGATCCCCATTGTTGCAGCGCCCATGCAATCACCGTCTCCGGTGTGTCTGCTTCAAAATAATTCTGGAGATCCTGGTCGTAGTTCATGATCATGTGCTTTCTCTTTCGGCTCGCATCGCGGCGGTGATGGAACGTGGGGTCTGTTGTTGGATTTCTACTCGATCTAAGTCACCATACTACGGAAAAATCGGGCTATGTCAAGAAGTAAATTATCATTGTTGATCAACATAGTAATCATTTTTCAATGAGAAAGGTGTATAGCTTATTGAAAATATTAATTTAAGTGTGATTTTAAAATGATAAAATGATATGGATATATCGTAGATTTTTTTTAATTCGGTGGGATGGCTCGCGAGAGATCAGGTTGACTGATTGGCTTAATAGTCGATCCGTCATCCATCAACAAATCAGTTAATCCTTCTCCGCCGCCACATACATCCTGGCCCATTTAAACGCCCCCACTGTGCCGTCCTCGTAGGTGGTATAGCCTTTGACCCAGGGTTTACGGAGTTGGAGGCCGATGTCGTGATAGAGGAAAGCGGCCGGATAATCTTTAGCCATGACGGTCGAGGCGTCGCGGTATAGTTCGGCGCGTTTGACGGGATCCAGTTCGGAGGCGGCTTCTTCCACCAGTCGGTCGAATACCGGATTGGTCCAGTCCTGCCTGCCGACACCGCGTGGCTGGGCATGCCAGATCATGTCCAGTATGCTACGTGGATCGAGGAAATCGGCGCCGAAAGCGACAACGCCCAGGTTCATATTCCATTTATACAGGTTATCCATATACATGGACCGGTCGGCGCTGCGGATTTCTACATTAATGCCCAGATGCTGTTTCAGCATACTCTGTATGGCTACGCCGACCATGCGTTGTGAGGGGTTAGGCGCCCGCATCCAGAGTTCCTGCTTCGGAAATCCCCGGCCATTCGGATAGCCGGCTTCCCGCATGAGTGCGCCGGCCCGATCGGGACTAAACCCCTGGTAACTTTCATGGGCGGACCCTTCGTATTCTTTGAATCCGGGCGGGATCATGGAATAAGCCGGAATCGCTCCGCCCCGCAGAATCGCACTGGCCATATTTTCCCTGTCGAGTGACCGCGAGACGGCTTCCCGCACCCGCACGTCGTTAAACGGCTCCTGTTGCGTTCTGAAAAACATGTACCAGGTGTTCATGGCATGAAACCGGACCAGCTCGTCTTTCAACGCAGGATCGCGTTGTATCCGCTCCAGGTCGGTCACATCCACCCCTACGATATCCACCTCATCACTCTCATAGGGCAGGATCGTCGCTGCGGAGGCATCCTGGAACGGGTGAATGACTTTTTCCAGATAGGGTTTGTGGGGACCGTTATAGAACGGATCGGGTACCAGCGTCATATGGCTGCCGTGAACCCATTCCGATACTTTGAATCCGGAATTGGTCACGATATTTTCCGGATCGGTCCATTTACGGCCGTACTTTTCCACCTGTCGTTGTGGTACGGGCACCGCGTCGGCGAAGGACACAATGTGCGGCAGATACGGGGCGGGCTTTTCCGTTTCGATGACGAGCGTGGTATCGTTCACAGCGCGAATGCCCAGGGCGTCCATATCATCGATCTCCCCTTTGACGATGGCTTCCGCATTTTTAATATCGAAGTAGAAAAACGCGTAGATGTTCTGAGATTTGGGATTGAGGATGCGGCGATAGGAATACACAAAATCATACGCCGTCAGGGGTGATCCATCGCTCCATCGCATGCCGGGGCGCAGATAGAACGTCCAGGTGATGCCGTCCTCCGTCTCCCAGCGATTCGCGGCGGCCGGAACGGGCGTCCAGGATTCATCTTTCACAAGCAACGGTTCGAACGGAAAGATGGTCGCTTCCGTATCATACGGATAGATACTAGGGTCCAGACTCTTCGGCTCCGGGCTCATAAACCGCATGATCTGCTGCCCCGCGTCCGCTGCATCGGCCGGCAGAACCTTACCCACTGAGTTAATCCGTTTCCCTATGGTCTGCTGCATCGTTTGATCCACCTGCTCGCAGGCGGAAAATAACAGGCAGCAAATCAGGGCTGTACAGGCTGCTTTAAGCATGTATGGAGATACGCCGTGGATGGATACTGGTTTGCGTGTTTCCTGCCCTGGTCCTTCCTTTTTCAAACCAGGCAACAAGGTACTTCTTTGTTTTCAAGAAATAAGCAAACGGCTTGAACCGCTTGTCGAGAGGCTGCGGAGATGGACTCGTAGGTATAAGCGCCCAGATGCGTTGTCATGAAAACATTGGGGAGCGTTCTCAGGTCGGACGCCTTGGGGAGAGGTTCTTGCTCAAAAACATCCAGGCCGGCTGCGGCAATTTTCCGGCTCACCAATGCCCGGTAAAGTGCCTGCTCATCCACCACCCCACCACGGCAGGCATTAATAACGATTGTACCCTTTGAAATGGATGCCAGAGCCCGGTCATTCAACATATACCGGGTTTCTTCCGTGAGGGGCACATGGTAGCTCACAATGTCCGATTGTTTTAAAAGTTCGGTGTAGCCGCTACGTTCAACATGGTATGTTTGAAATTGCTCGTCAGGCTGATAAGGATCAAAAGCTGTTACCTTCATCTTAAACCCCTGCGCCAGTTCCGCCACGCGGGAGCCTACCCGACCCAACCCGATGATGCCCAGGGTTTTTCCGGACAGCGTGTGGCCTCTGGGGACTTCTTGTCTCCAATTATTTGCCTTAATGGATGTTAGCGCGTCACGGCTATGACGAATGCAGTTAAGCATTAACATAATAGCAAGTTCTGCCGCGCTGTCTCTATTGGCATCAGGCGTGTGAGCAACCTTGATTTGATTCTGTCTGCAGTATTCTAAATCGATATGATCATACCCACTTGTTGCCGTTACAATAAATTCGATTTTTTTGGCCTTTGCTAAGACCTCCTTGCTTAATTTTGTTCGACTGCGAATAAGCAAGATGTCCGTTTCCTCCAGTTCAGCCTCGTTCAACTGTATATTATATGACCGTGTAAGATTCACATTCTCTTTTGTTTGTAATAAAGCCAAAGCGTCTGGCGTATAGACATCTTTAATCAAGATATTCACTAGAAGTGCAACCTCATGTTTTCGAACAGTTTCTCACGTAATACCAATTGTTGATTTATGATTTATGAATTATGATTGAAAAGGCCATTCTTGATGGTATGCACCAGACGGAGCAGTTGAATGTAGAATGATAACAAAAATGGGTCCATATGGGTAGTTATTCTCGTCTATGGGCTTTATTTTCAAGGTCGCGGTTCAAACCGGGCTTTGAAAAATCGCAGGTATTCAGGTTCATCCTTTATCTTCATCCCTTATGTCACGGTCTCAAAATCCACACGAACTTCTTCCAATCTGGCCGTGCGGCATCCGTTGAGGGAAACAAACGTCGCCCTGTATTGCAGCCATTCGGTCATCTTATCCATCCCTTGAATCACCTCACCTGGTGTTTCATAGAACGTGTTTTCTCCCTCAGGTCCTTCCCAGAGGGCATCTTCAAGTTGCTCCTGGTCTGCCGCCCGGCGGAGTTGGAATTTGATCTGCGTTTTCTCAGGCGCTTCAGCTTTCCACGTGATCCGGATGGGGTCAAGGTCCTTCATTTCGTAGGGCGGCGAGACGTAATGCTCCAGGGGTTCTCTGGTGAACGCATTGCCGAAATCCCGTGGAGAAGCGAGGTGGGGCCCCAGGCCCGGTAGACGGGTGACCCGGTCGAATGAGAGTCCATCAGGGCCGTTCCAGAAAAGCAGGGAGTCCACCTGATGCCCGAGATCATTGCGGTGGCACACCGTAAGCAGGTCAGGGTAGCCGTTGCCGTTTATATCAACGGCTACAAAGGCACAGGAGGAATCGCAGGGAATCTTGAAAGGATTATCGAAATCAAAGCTTTTGCCGTCTCCCCGGAAGATCAAGCCCGGCAGCTCCCTGGTAAATTGCGTAGAATAGGCGGGTACCAGCAGATCCAGGCGCCCGTTGTTATTTAGATCCGCCACGGAGATCATGATGCTCGAGGCCTCTGTAGGATGGAACTCGGTACGGTCGGGTGAAAAACCGTCCGGTCCACCGTAAAGAATGAAGAATCCGCTGCCTTCGCGCGTGTAATGCCCCATGACGACCACGATCAAATCCAGCCAGCCGTTACCGTTCAGATCGGCACGGTTGATAGCGCACACGGTACCCGTTGCCTTGAGAGGAATCTTCTGTATCCTCTGTTCTGAGAATCCGTCCGGACCACCGAGGTAAATGTCAACGTGGCCCAGTGGATTATAGAAAATGACATCGAGCCAGCCATCCTGATCCACATCGACGATCTGTGCGTTGCCGCTGCAGAAAGTCGGCAGAACCGTCGAGCGGCCCGGCGAAAACCCGTCGGTCGAACCGTAGAAGATCACCGAAGAATTAGCCAGCGTCTCCGGTTTATCGTCATAAGTGTAGGTGATCGCCAGCAGATCCAGCCACCCATCACGGTTGAAATCGGCGACCAGCACGTAGTAAAATGGGTGTCCTCGGCTGGGAAGAATAGAGTATCTATCCGGTTTGAGCCCGTCCGGACCGCCGTGAAAGATCCTGAGGCCTTCGGGGGCGATTATTACCAGGTCGGCAAAGCCGTCCTGATCCAGATCGGCCAGGGCATAGGTATTGGTTCCTCCGCCTGTCGGCAGCTCCAGCCTGCGGGAAGGGGTGTACTCAGAGGTCTCGTTGCCAAGATAGATGTAGAGCGGAAAATCGGGGTCCGTCTGAGACGGACCACCCATGGTACTGTTGAAGATCACTTCCGGGTGGCCATCGCCGTCCAGATCACCCGTGGTACACCCCATCGTACCGCCTGTCGGCAGCCAGGTTATCCGATCTTTTGAGAATCCGTCGGGACCGTTCCAGAAAATAGCCGACTCGGTCTCATAGGTCAGGTCGTTCTGATATTTGGACGCCACCAATTCGGGGCGACCGTCCCCGTCCAGGTCAGCCGCCGTAACCCAGCTACAGAAGGTCAGCGGCAGCATGGTCGCCGCCTGGTTCAGATTGTCCAGCGTGCGTATTTCTATGCCTTCCCGGGTGGCGATAAGCAGTTCATTCCTGCCGTCTCCATCTACATCGCTTATATCTGCGCGAACGGCCCCCTGACAGAACATGGTGCTATTTCCCCGGGCTTCGAGAATCGTCAGGTCTTCAGGACGGAATACACCGGCTCTGTTCCAGTAAATGTAGATCTTGTTCCCGCCGGTGAACACAATCTCCTTGTGGCCATCCCCATTGAGGTCGCCCAAAATGATCTGCATGGCAAAATGGGTGGGAAGCTTCAGAGGGGCCGTGGTATCGAAACCATCTTCTGTGCCCCAGTAGACATAAGATTCAATGTCGTATTCAAATCCCTCCCGGTAGTTGGCCACAATGAGTTCGGGGTGGCCGTCTCCATTGAGGTCTTCACAGACGACGGAAAGTGCTGCCATCCCTGTAAGCCCGTAGCGTTCGGATACGTCTTCGAACTTGCGTGGCGCGACCTGCTCATACACGTGTACAGGCCGGGACACGCCCGGATTATGGTGGTCGAACCAGGCGGAAGGGAGAATGAGGTCCAGACGTCCCGTACCATGCCCATCGACGGTGGTAACATCATAAGCCCCGACGGTAGGTAATACCGTGCGTTCGCCGCTTAACCCATCCGGACCGCCCCAATAGATATACGAGTCAAGTTCCGAGGTGACGCCGTTCTCCCCATTAACGACAATCAGATCGAGATACCCATCGCCATCCACATCCACCGCCCGACTCATCCACCCACTATCGTTAGGTAGCGTCTGCCGGGGCCAGACTTCGTTCTTATCGCTTGGCTGTGTGTAAATCCAGGTCGGACCACGCTCGAGATACCCATGGGCGTTGGGAAATATAATATCCACATGGCCGTCATTATTAACATCAAACCGGTGAATCATCTCTATAATGCCCTTAGCATTTACATAGAGATTGTCGCCGCCATTGTCGAACGCGCCTCTGGAAAAGGCCTCGAATCCGCGGTGTACCCACGCCGGCTCTATAGTCTGGCTCATGGATTGATTTGGAGTAAGGAAAGCAAGATAAGTGCAGTACGGAGCGCGGAGTAAAAGCCGTTTTCACTCCGCACTCCGTATTTGTTCTAAATTCTAATCAAATCTTTCACCAGCAGATCATTAATTCGTTTTGCGAAGCCGACAGGATCGTCGAGCTTGGACCCTTCGGCAACGACGGCCTGTTCGTACAGCAGTCGGCCCATATTTTCGATACGGGCATCGTTTTGATCGCTGGCGTGCAGCTTCTGGAGACCCTGAATGATCGGATGCTCGGCGTTGAGTTCCAGGATGCGTTTTGAGGTCTGTCCACCGCCGCCATCTCCCATGCGTTGCATGAGCCGCTCCATATGGGCGCCCATGCCTCCTTCGTCGGCGACCAGACAGGAGGCGCTGTCTTTCAAACGAGTCGATAAGCGGATATCCTGGACCTCTGAGAGTTTACTCTTGAGCGTTTCGAACAAACTCTTATATGTTTTTTCGTTATCCTCAGCTTTTGCCTTGGTCGTCTCGTCGGGCTCTACATTCCCTTTGTCTGCGGCCTGGAATTTCTTCTCTTTATAATCTGTCAGAGAAGACATGGCGAACTCATCGATGGGATCGGTCATGAACAGAACATCCCAACTGCGGTCTTTGAATACTTCCAGATAGGGCGTATTCTCGAGCATGCCCCGATGCTCACCGGTAAGATAATAGATCTCTTCCTGATCCGGCGGCATTTTCTCCACATATTCATCGAGCGATATGTATGATCCGGCTTCGGTATTCATGGATTCATAGATCATCAGGCCGGAGAGCGGCTCTTTGTTCTCAAAATCCTGCGCCAACCCCTCTTTCATGATCATACCCAGTTCTTTAAAGAATTCCACATACTTGTCGGACTCGTCCTTCTTCATCTCTTCGAGGGTGGTGAAGATGCGCTTGACGATGTTTTTCTTGATCCGGTCCAGTATCGGATTCTGCTGGAGGATCTCGCGTGAGACGTTGAGCGGCAGATCGGCGCAGTCCACCACCCCCTTGACGAAACGCAGATAAGCCGGCAGCAGTTCTTCGCAGTTTTCCATGATCTGCACACGCTGTACGTACAACTTGGGCCCCACCTTGGGATCGCCGAACATCAGGTCGAACGGCCGTTTGGCAGGGATAAAGAGCAGGACCTTGAACTCGGTAAGCCCTTCGGCGGTGTAGTGAATCACTTTGGCCGGATCGTTGAAATCGTTCGAGATCTGCTTGTAGAAGGCGTTATACTCGTCCTCTTCCACTTCGCTCTTCGATCGCAGCCACAGGGCTTTCATGGAGTTGAGTGTTTCTTCTTTGACGACGGTCCTGGTCTCGGGCGCTTTATCCTCTTCCTTCTTGTCCTCTTCCGTGCCCTCTTTCTGTTCGACCGGCTCCTGCCTTTCCACGTCCATGACCACCGGATACTCGATGAAGTCCGAGAACTCTTTGACGACCTGGCGCAACCGCCACTCATCGAGGAATGCCTTCTCGTCGTCTTTCAGATGAAGCGTGACATCGGTACCGTGTGTTTCTTTTTCAACCACAGCAACCGTGAAATCGCCCTCTCCAGCCGATATCCAGCGAACGCCCTGATCCGGCGGATCGCCCGCAAGACGAGAAATCACCGTCACCCGGTCGGCGACCATAAAGGCGGAATAGAATCCTACACCAAACTGTCCGATTAAATCCGGACGGCTGGCATCTTCGGCATTTTTGAGGGTTTCGAGAAATTCCATGGTGCCGGATTTGGCAATGGTACCGAGCTGATCAATGATCGTCTCACGCGACATCCCCACCCCGTTGTCCGACACCGTCAATGTGTTCTTTTCCTTGTCGGCGGTCAGCCTGATCTTCCAGTCTTTATCGCCTTCGAGCAAGTCTTCATTATTTATAGAGTTAAAACGTATTTTATTGATCGCATCACTGGCGTTGCTGATCAGCTCCCGTAAGAAAACTTCTTTATGGGAATACAGTGAGTGCGTGATGAGATGAAGAATCTGACGCAGCTCACTTTTAAACTCCATGGTCTCGACAGGCGTGTCTGTGGTTTCTGACATCTCTGCCTCCTTTCACAGTAATAAGCAGGATTGCTCTGTTGTGTAATGGCTCGGGTTGTAGCCTCTATACGCTTTGGACGAAAGCAACATAAAATAGGGCAAAAAACCGGTTTTGTCAATATGATGTGCATGGTCTATTGATGGATATTTCTGTTCAAGATCATCTCAAAATGAGATTCGGTCTCATTTTATGCTCATAAGCTGGTAAAATATCCGGGTGATTAACGCATCACGTCTCGACGCTCTCTACCGAAAAAACAAATTTAAATCAAATAAAAACAACCTGTTACGATTTAAAAAAAAATCCCCGTGAGGTTTGGCAGCTATTTGGCACCTCATTCGGATCTGATGTATTGGAGCCGGCTCAAAAAGAGAGTGAGGCCACCATGAAAACAATATTAGTCATCGACGATCAACCCAATATCAGGACGCTGCTGAAATTCGACACGAAGGACAAATTTCATGTCGTCACCGTGCACAACAACATGGAAGCCTAACAATGGCTTAGAGCAGACCAAAAACTGGATTTAATCGTTTTCGACGGCACCATGCCCTATCTGGGACCGTTTTGGGTTCCTCAAAATCATGGAGAAGCTGATCGATAACGCCTTTAAATTCTCCGAATCGGGTATCCCTGTGGAAATCACAGACTATGTCGACCCATACTACATCCTGTTTTCGCGACCTTACCCCAGTATCATCTCGACGGCAGGCTAAGATGGCTGCTACATAGGGCTTGACATCTATATGATCCCTGTTATATTATTCTGTCTGGGGCTCAGACGAAAGACATCCTGGAAGGCACGTCGTTCTCCTTAAACCACAGTTCGAGTTGATCATCACGTCGGCGGCGTTCATCATTTGCGGGAGGCGTCATGGGCTGCCGTGAATATATCTTCTGGCTCGCGATCGTCTTGGTGTTTTACATAGGTCTGGGCTATGGTTTAATTGTTGCATTTGTAAGGTATCATGACGACCGAGGGCAGCCTGTTTAATGACTTCATGATTTCCATGGGGATCACCATGAGTGGATTTTGCGAGATATACGAACCCGAGGCCTATGCGGAGGGGACGCCGTCCAGAACGATTCGGGATGAGCTGACGTGTAAAAAGCGCATGTGTGTGGAGCGTTTCAGCCCATGGCGCGTCTCGAGCTATTTTTTATCCCTACCACCCGCCCTGTTATTTTTTCATATATCCCATCGGATCTTCCATTGGATGCTGGTGCCTCTTTGTCTCGCCAGAAAGCGCATTCGGCTGAAGCCGCTGTCCGTTCCCCATTACTTTGCGGTGATGAACGTAGCGGCCTTTCTGGGTTTTAGCCGATACCTTTGCGGATCTCAGAGTGTCCGCCCTGGCAACGTGCATATCGTGAGGACAGGTGAATATGGCTGACGAATTCCGACGTATGCTTTTGCTGTACCGGCGGAGCCATCGTCGCTTTCGAATTCTTACGTCCATCATGGCGGCAGGACTGATCTGTACCGCCGATCCGGTCTCTGCTCAGTTGATCGACGACTTTATGTTCCGAATTACGAATTTGTCCATAACCCAGGTGGAGCTCGCTGGACAAACGCATAAGCCGGATTTCACTCGGAAAAAAGTGGAATTCGGCGTAGGCGTTGGCCCGGCCATGTTGGGGATGATCTATCAGCACACGAGCAAAGGTCCCCGGACGGTGCCCGGACGACCCGACGATGGGTTGATGATAACCGGTGGCTACAACCATATGATTCATCCACGGATCAGTTTAGACGTCTATGGCCGAATTGGCATTCTGTCGCGAACGCCCCGCTCGGATCCGCTGTACTCCACCGACACGGATATACGAACCAAACTGGTTTTCTCCCATCCCGATGGTAAGGGGTTTCTCTTTGGAAAGCCCTTATTCCCTTCGGCTTATGCGGGATTCATACTCAACCAATACGGACGTTTTCAGGGCGTTGGCGGCACCGGGGTCTGGTGGCGTGGAGCAGGTCTATATTTGACGGTTTTCAGGGCAGTCAACGGCGTATCCGATCCGGCAAACCCCGGCAAACATGGAGATGTAAAGCACGCCCATTTAAAAAACGGGGGCGTGAATTTAATCGCGTCCTATGAATTCAGCGACCTTGTGGTTGAAATTAAGAAAAACCATCCGCTCAGAAACGGAGGAAACGACTTATCCGTCGTTCTTCAATATCGATATTTTTTTAAGACTAGGGAAGAGTAATGTACATGCGTTTCCTCACAGTGCTTGTAACCGGGACAGTCGCCATATTTTGCTCCTATTCGATGGCCTATGCGCAATGGAAGATCGTGAAGAAATTTGTACAGCCGCAGGTGCATATCTTAGAGGAGTCTAAAGATCTGTTGATTTTATACCAACCGACACTTGGTGATACGCTGGTCCTCACAAGAGAACGGGGACCCCATTCGGACATCTACGGAAAAATCGTTCGGAAAAGGGGTAGCAATCCATTTCGTATCTGGTTCGTGCACAAAAACCTGGGCTCCGACCCCACCCGTCCTCGAAACACCTGGGGACGATTTCTACGTATGACGTTCTTAAATACGCTACGTATCCCTGATTCTGAAAAACGTCAACCACCCGAATCGTCTTTGGAGTCAAAAAACCATGCAACGCCCATTTCCGGCACTGTTTCGCGACATATCGATAACCTGGAAGATCCGGTCTATCATTTTACTCGTCAGCCTTATGACGCTGCTTGTATCGTACGCCGCGTTCGTCGTCTATGAACTGTCTACCTTCAGGCAGACGCTGGTGAATGACCTGTCGGTGGTCGCCGACATCGTTGGCCGGAACAGCGCGGCGGCACTGGTCTTTGGCGACGAAGTCACGGCGAAAAAAACCCTGGAGACGTTGAACCTGGCCCCACATACCACCGCGGCATGTCTGTACGATGTTGGTGGGCATATCGTCGCTCGATATCAACGGCGTCATGACGAGATCATATCCTGGCCCGAAAGACCGGATGTGGAGGACTACCGCTTCGGTCCGTCCCATCTGCATCTTTTTCGACCTGTTATACTGGATCGTGAACAGATCGGTACGTTGTACATCCAGACTGATTTAACCGCCATAAAAAAGACCTTATATCAGACTCTCGGCATTGTATGCGGCGTAATGGCCTTATCTTTTGGAATGATCATGATTCTGGCCCCGAGACTCGGTCGCCTGATCACCGGTCCCATTCTACATTTAACAGAGACAGTCAGAAAAGTGTCGGAACGACGAGATTATGCCTTGCGGGCTACAAGCAGCACCCAAGATGAAATCGGCTTATTAACCAAGTGTTTCAATGAAATGCTCCAACGCGTTCAGGACCAGGAAATCGCCTTACATGCGGCGCAGCATGATCTGCGTGAATCGCTGGTCCAGGCAGAACAAGCCAACCTTCATAAAAGCCACTTCTTGTCGTCAATGAGCCACGAGTTACGAACGCCGCTTAACGCGATTATCGGATATGCGGATCTGATGAAAGATCAGTTTTTCGGACCGTTAAATGAAAAACAGATATCCTACGTCGATCAGATAGATGCCAGTGGTAAACATCTGCTGGAACTCATCAACGATCTTCTCGATATGGGCAAAATCGATGCGGGCGCCATGAGCTTGGAACTGGGACCATGCTCGTTTCTGGAGATCGCAGACGACACACTGGCGATGATGAATACACAATTCCAGAAGAAATCTTTGCATGTAGAATCCCAAATAAGTTCAGAACTGCCGCTGTTAATGGTGGACAGACGAAAGATCAAGCAGATCCTGATCAATCTACTTTCCAACGCGATAAAATACACGCCGGAAGAAGGGCACATTCAGGTGTCTGCGGAT
>Ga0066376_10002145_pt1 | contig 18565 bp, 20 predicted proteins | sample Knorr_S15_td_Bot_FD_77009 | JGI IMG/M metagenome (GOLD analysis project Ga0066376, IMG submission 77009) | Marine microbial communities from Southern Atlantic Ocean transect - Knorr_S15_td_Bottom_ad_5009_LV_A | ecosystem: Environmental > Aquatic > Marine > Oceanic | place: Southern Atlantic... | reverse complement strand
CGAGCCGTGTAACGGTAGGTGTCTGATGGTTTCATACCAAAAGGGGTACTCACTTCTGGCGTTAAATGGCTGTAACTTTGCGAATAGTTTTTATAATAAATGACTAAATAGCCGTATAAGTAATCCCACTCCAATGAGACTCGTCTACCACTTGCTAGATTAAACTCGGCCTGTTTATCACTAAATGTAACTGCAAGGCCATTAAACTTATCCTCAACGCAACCGGTTGTGATGACTCGAGCCGGCATAGTAAAACCGGTTAAGCCATTTTTTGCTCGTAAGTAAAAACCTATATTGCCTTGATTGTAAAAGTGATTAGCGTCTGTGGTGTATTTAATTTCAGCTTGATAACCCAGCCTCTGCATAATTTCTGCAAGTTGCTCGGTTTCATGAGTGAGAATTTTATCGCTCGATAACATTAAGGTTGCATCAGCAAAGTCTCTAGGAATAGGTAGCTTTGTGTATTCATAAGGTAAGCTTTGCTTCGTTAAAGCTTGCTCTAATGTGAGCAGCTGTTGTTCATCAAGGTTTTCAGTGTATACGTAGACTGTTGGTTGCTGACAACCTGCCAAAATTAAAAATATGGCTGCTGAAATTATCCTTTTCATTGTTTTTCTCACTTTGGATTACAAGTGTAGTCTAAAGTGAGAAAAACAATAAATCAATTAATTAAGATGTTTTTTTAGCCAACTATTAACACTTTGACGGGTATATAGAATATCTTTAAATAAACGGTGGGTTTGATGCTGGAGCAGCTTTTCTTTATTTGTTTCCCCTGAACTCAGCTGGCTATGATTATCATTAAATCGCGAAATTAACGCAAAACCTTGTTCTGACTTTTCAGGCTGAGACTTAATTGTTTGTGTTAACAAAGCTCGCACATCATCTGCAGCAAGCAGAGACGAATCTTGCAAACCCATTAACTCTTTTCTTAGCGCTGATCTTACGCCCATTACAACTTCTCCTGAACGAATAAAAAAATGAAACGGACATGCATTTAGCAATTTGTACACCAATTCCAAACGCGCGCAGTGTACCCAGTAAATACTGCAGTTTTTTTACTGTTTGTAAAAATTTCAGATTATTTATTGCTGTAAATTTTAACCGCTTGAAGAGCTTAAAAATTTAATCTTGGTTCAATTGAGTGCTAGGCTTTATAATGGCTGCGATTGAATTAAGAGAGACCAACATGAACGAAGATTTCATCGAAATTGAACTAGAAGAAGAGCCAATAGAGCTATGTAACTTGCTAAAAGTGCTCGACCTAGTCGAAACAGGCGGCCAAGCAAAAGCCTTAATTGGTGAAGGTTATGTTGGGGTTAACTATGAAATTTGTACAATAAAACGGAAAAAATTATACAGTGGTGACGTGCTTGCATTTGATGGTGAGCTGTTCCAACTGACATTAAGCGAAGATGCAACACCAAATCCTCGCCCACCAGAACCAGTACAAAAAGCACAACCACAAAGCGCTGAAGAAGCGCCAAAAAAATCAAAGCGTAAACGTACTAAAAAGCCAAAAGTGGACGAAAAAACCGGCCGTCGCCCTATCTCTTTTGGTTAACTAGAGCTTGCTTAGTTAACATAAATCACCTTTAATTGAATGTGATAATAACAACAATAAAAGGTGATTTATGAACCCTCCAGCTTGGCTCAAGCCACTTGCTTGGGCAGCCCTTGTGTGGAATCTTTTAGGTGTCATTGCATTTGTAATGCAGCTGTTGATCACACCCGAAATGATTAGCCAACTCCCTGAAGCACAACAAGCCGCATACCGCGACATCCCGCTCTGGTCAACGGCTGCCTTTGCGATAGCCGTGTTTGCAGCCAGTTTCGCGAGCATTCTATTACTCGCCAAAAAAGCGCTTGCGCGCGAGCTATTTTTAATCTCGTTTATCGCTGTCTTAGTCCAGCAATATTATAATTTTGTGGTGATAGATAGCCTTGCCATGTTTGGTACCAGCGCATTAGCAATGCCACTGTGTGTGATCGTTATTGGCTTACTATTACTGTTTATTAGCCATAAAGGTAAACAACAAAATTGGCTCAACTAAAAACACTTATTTATGAGGGTAGTTTAAAGTAACTACCCTTTTATCTGTCCCTCCCCCTTGAAATAAATCACATCGGCAGCAACTATATTAGATAGCATATTTTTTCATCAGCTAGATGAATATCTCAGCTGGTATTAAGTTTGCAATAACACTGTGTCTATTTCGAAAAGGAAACAACAAAGCAAGCCAAATTGCTTGCTCAAACCACAGGGGCAAATAATGAATAACAGTTTTGATACCCAAAAACAGCTTACGATTAATGGTGAGCAATATCATATTCACTCTTTACAAGGTTTAGGCGACAAAGCAAAACGTCTGCCATTCTCATTAAAAATCTTACTTGAAAACCTGTTGCGCAATGAAGATGGCGTCAATATTAAAAAGCAAGATATCGATGCCTTATTAAACTGGGATCCACAAGCTAAACCATCTGCAGAAGTCGCATTTACGCCTGCTCGCGTTGTCATGCAAGACTTTACAGGTGTTCCCGCCATTGTTGATTTAGCCGCGATGCGTGATGCCATGGAAAAACTCGGTGGCGATCCTGCGAAGATAAACCCATTGTCACCTGCTGAGCTGGTAATTGATCACTCTGTGCAAGTTGATGGTTACGGTGAAGATGGTTCTTTCGACTTAAATGCGAAACTTGAATATGAGCGCAACAAAGAGCGTTACGAATTTTTACGCTGGGGGCAAACCGCCTTCGATAACTTGAAGGTCGTACCTCCCGCTACCGGCATCGTACACCAAGTTAATTTAGAATATTTAGCCCGTGTGGTATTTAACGATAGTAAAAATGGGAAATCACTCGCTTACCCAGATACCCTAGTCGGAACCGATTCGCACACCACCATGATCAATGGTCTTGGGGTACTTGGCTGGGGTGTGGGTGGTATTGAAGCCGAAGCCGCAATGCTTGGTCAACCAATCAGCTTACTCATTCCACAAGTGGTTGGCTTTAAGCTCAATGGTCGCCTACCAGAAGGCACAACGGCAACTGACCTTGTGTTAACCGTCACAGAAATGCTGCGTAAGCATGGCGTTGTGGGTAAATTTGTTGAGTTTTATGGTGATGGTCTTGCTGATTTACCACTTGCAGACCGTGCAACTATCGCAAACATGGCACCAGAGTATGGTGCAACTTGCGGTATTTTCCCAATTGATGATGAAACCATTAACTACCTGCGTTTAACTAACCGCGATGACAAACAACTTAAACTCATCGAGGACTATGCAAAACATCAAGGCTTGTGGCGTAACCCTGGCGATGAAGCTCATTATACAGACACACTCGAGTTATCCCTTGATGATGTGGTGCCGAGTCTTGCTGGCCCTAAACGCCCGCAAGATAGAATAGCCCTTGATAAAGCAGGTAGCATTATTGGTGAGCACTTAAAAGGCTTCCAAGATGAGCGCATGCAACACCGTGATAAAAGCGATGCCCAAGAAGCGCGCATTGAAGACGAAGGCCCAACAACCAACCCTGATGAGCCAGTAAACGAAGCACAATATATGGGCGCAGCTAAGGTTAACTTTAAAGGCGAACAGTTTGAGCTGAAAGACGGTGCGTGTGTCATTGCTGCAATTACTAGCTGTACAAACACTTCAAACCCTAGTGTTATTTTAGCGGCAGGCTTAGTGGCTAAAAAAGCCAAGCAATTAGGCTTAAAGGTGAAGCCATGGGTTAAAACCTCACTTGCTCCGGGCTCTCAAGTGGTGACTGATTACTTGAAGAAAGCCGACTTGATGGATGACTTAGATGCCTTAGGCTTTAACCTTGTGGGTTATGGCTGTACAACCTGTATCGGTAACTCAGGCCCGCTGGCCGATGAGATCAGTGAAGCAATTCAAAAGCATAAACTGGTTGTCAGCTCTATTTTATCGGGTAACCGTAACTTTGAAGGCCGTATTCACCAAGATGTGAAAATGAACTTCTTAGCCTCACCACCCCTTGTGGTTGCTTACGCAATTGCGGGTCGTACAGATATCGACGTGTATAACGAACCGCTTGCGCAAGACCCAAATGGTAATGACATTTATCTAAAAAATATTTGGCCAAGTGTTAGTGAAGTAAACGAACTCGTCCGTGAAACTGTGACCAAAGAAATGTTCGCATCAAGCTATGGCAATGTGTATCAAGGCGATGATCGCTGGCAGAAAATTCAAATTCCTGATGGCAAACTTTATGATTGGGATGATGCGTCAACCTACATCAAAAAAGCGCCATTCTTTGATGGTATGGAAATTGAGCCTCCAGGCATTCCGAGCATTAGTGGTGCACGCTGTTTGGCAAAATTAGGTGACTCAGTAACCACCGACCACATCTCGCCAGCAGGTGCAATTAAAGCAGATGCCCCAGCAGGTCTTTACTTGCAAGAGCACGGTGTGCAAAAAGCACAATTTAACTCGTATGGTTCGCGTCGTGGTAACCACGAAGTGATGATGCGAGGTACCTTTGCTAATGTGCGTTTACGTAATCTATTAGCACCGGGTACCGAAGGCGGTGTGACCCGTATGCAGCCAAGCGATGAGCTTGCCAGCATTTATGATGCTGCGATGCAATATCAGCAAGATGGCACGCCACTGATTATTTTAGCGGGTGCGGAATATGGCACGGGCTCATCACGCGACTGGGCAGCTAAAGGCTCACTTTTACTTGGTGTTAAAGCCGTTATTGCACAAAGCTATGAGCGTATTCACCGTTCAAACCTGATTGGTATGGGTGTTTTACCCCTACAATTTAAAGAAGGTGAGAGCTATGAGTCATTGGGTCTAACGGGTCAAGAGTCATTCGACTTTGAAGGCTTATATGACAAAACCAATGAAGTCAGTGTGATTGCGACCAACAGTGAAAGCAAACAAATTAGCTTTAGTGTTGATGTGCGTATAGATACCCCGAAAGAGTGGGATTACTACAAACACGGCGGTATTTTACAGTATGTACTGCGTAATATGCTGGCTGAGCAGTAATTGCTGTTAAGTTAACTAAGGGGCTGAATTTTCAGCCCCTTTTTTGTTTAAAACACCAGTAATACCAATCCGCAATAATACTTAATCATTTTGAGGGATAAAACCTGTCGCTACCTGCGTTAAAAATTTCTGATTTAGAACAAACTAAATAACGAAATTTTTGCCTTGTTATCAACGAGGTTTTATTGCCTCAAAATAGACCACTTAATTAAGCGAATTGGTATAAATTACAGTTTAGAGCAACACACTTATTTACAAAAAATGAAAAGCACATAAAAATCAGCATGTTAAAATTGGACCATAGTTTGCAACTGCTAACCAGATAACAACCATAATAATTTTGGAATTCCTATGACTATTGCATCATTCAAACGCGCAATTTGCGCAACGGCCATCTCATCAAGTTTATTATTAACAGGCTGTGTTATTCATGTATCTCCGGGTCAAATTGCAGAACAAAAACAACAAAACTTAAGCGTGTCGGCTGCAAATATCAACGAATTAAAAATTGATGCTGAAGCCGGTTCACTGATCATCAAAGGCGACAGCAACGCCACGGCTATCACAGTGAATGCTAATATCTATGCGGCTAAAGGCGATGAAACTTATACGCTAACCCTCGAAAAGCACGGCGACACGGCTGAGCTTATCAGCAAGCTCAATAATGGTAGCTTATCGTTTTACAGTGGCTCATCACCTCATATTGATTTAATTGTCTCTGTGCCTAGTAACCTTAAACTAGATATCGATGATGACTCAGGTGATATCGTTATACGTGCGATGCAAAACGATATCAGCATTGATGATGACTCAGGATCAATTGTGATCGAAGGGGGTCGCACTATTAATATTGATGATGACTCGGGCGATATACGTATTAGCAATGTCAGCGGCAATATCAGCATTGAAGACGATTCTGGCTCAATTATGATAGACCAAGGCCAAGGGCGTATTGATATTGAAGATGACTCTGGTGATATCCGCATCGAAAACAGCCAAGGCCCTGCACGTATTGTTGATGAATCAGGTAGTATCAGCGTTAAAACATTGGCTGGTGCGCTTACTATCGAAGATGGCTCTGGTGATATAGATGTAAGACAAATCAAAGGGCTGGTTACCATTACCGATGGCTCTGGCAGCATTTATGTTGATGACACACTCGGCCTGACAATTATCGAAGCGGGTTCCGGTGATTTAAGTATCGATAACATCAACGGCCCAGTAAAATTGGACAGATAACCGACAATTGCTTGATTTAGAACAATCCTATTAATAACAACAGCACCTACACTTTAATTAAGGCTAAAGTGAGGTGCTTGTATGACTGAACAAACCATCATTCGAATCTTAAAAACCTTTATTATTTTAGGTATTTGCCTAATTATTTTGGGGCATTCTTTATTAGCTGGTAATTACTTAGGTGATAGCATGGGTGTACATGGCATTATGATCAGCGCAGCGTGCATTGCTGTTGGTGTGCTGTTCTCTTTGCCCACCAAAATTTATCTCACTATTTTACTGATGAAAATGGAAAGCGATCTCACAGCACAGGACAAGCAAAGCTAATTCCCACCTTGTTCTTTGAGGTGTTGCTCAAGTTGCTTGTTACGTTGCTCCATAAGCTGTTTTACTTGCTCAGCATCTTGCATCATCTTTTGTACATTTTTAGGGTCGTATACCCCAAGCACCGAAGATGTTTCGTTAGTTTTAACTGTTGCTGCTTGCTTCTCATCAGCTTGAAATGTCTCTGCCGATAACACAGTTATGTCGTTAGGATCTAAACTTACCGCAGTACTAACGTAATTAGGGTGAGGGGTATCAGCATAGTGCCACTGACCATGTTCATCTTGCCATTTATACACCACGACAGGTGCATTTGCGTCTTTGCTCAAGCTCAACTTCTCAGTGAGCTTTTTTGCTTGGCTGGTAAGTGTATCGGCACTTTGCGAAGCAAAATCACTCACATCACCACTTACTTTTTCTGAGTAACGCTCGAACATGCTCAGCTCTAGGTAAGGTTTTCCGTCTGGCTTTTTAATGTAAAACAGCAGGGCAACACTGGTCAGTAGCAACATAACCGCAAGATAACAAAAACGCTTAATCATTCCATTTACCGATTATTGGTAGTTACTCTCAATCTTAGCAAATTCACCGGATGATTTAAGATTTTTCATAAATTCATTAAATTGCTCGCTCATACGCTTCCCTTTTTCATTGTAAGCAAACTGTAATTGCATCGGCGCTTTGCCCACACTGTAATCACTTACCGTGAATTTTTTAAAGGCATTATTTTTTGAGGCATACCACTGCAGTGTGTTTTTTGCGATAACAGCAACACGTTGATTTTGCTGCATATCAACTAAAGCCTTCAGCATATCTATCTCAGAGTAAAAGTCTTCGCGGTGCAACTTACCTGATGCAAACAATGCTTCAAATTGCGGGTAGGTATAACCAAAACGGGCCATCAACACATAGCCGCCTAACTTATCAATCGCTGGAATATGACAACCACTGGGCATCACTAAAATATCTTCTACAACAGCGATACTATCACTCCAATAGTATTGCTTATGTCCACGATACCATTGCTCAGACTCTAAGCGTACATCGACTTTACCTGCATCAAGTAAATGCTGTGAACGCACCTCGGGTACCAGCATGTATTGAATATCGTGATTATATTTTTCAGCAAAACGAGTTAATAGCTCATCAACAAGTCCTTTATGGCCACTGTCAGCAAAATGATAAGGGGGATAATCCGTGTCATACAGCGCAACCTGTAACGTTTCTGCTCGCACTAAAGGCGCAATTAAAAGCAATAATAAAAAAACAACAGCACGACTCATAATTTTCTCTCATAAAATTGAGCCAGGGATTGTATATAAATAGCACAAAAAAAGCGCAACCTAGGTTGCGCTTTACGAAAATTCTGATAGGAATTTAGGATTAGATACCGTCACCATCAATATGTAAGCCACATTCACGGTTTAAACCGAAGAAACGAGTCTCTTCTTCTGTCATACCAGGCTCAAGTTTACGGGTTGTATGAACATCGCCCATAGATACATAACCTTGCTCCCAAAGTGGGTGATACGGCAAATCATGCTTAGTTAGATACTGGTAAATATCGCGGTTGTTCCACTCAATAAGTGGATACACTTTCACAGTACCACGGCTGATTTCAACAATTTGCTTGTCAGCTCGACTAGATGATTGATCACGGCGCAAACCACTAAACCACGTACCCGCTTCAAGCTCGTTTAAAGCACGGGTCATTGGCTCAACTTTATTCAGTTGATTGTACTGCTTAATACCGGCTTCACCTTGTTCCCAAAGTTTACCAAACTTCGCTTCTTGCCACGCTGGGCTAAGCTCAGCTTTATAAACTTTAAGATTAAGCGAAAGTCGCTCCGTCATTTGCTCGATGAACTGATAGGTTTCAGGGAACAAATAACCAGTGTCAGTCAGTACCACAGGAATATCTGGCTGCTGTGATGTCACTAAATGCAACATCACCGCCGCTTGAATACCAAAGCTCGACGACAAAAAGTGCGTGCTTGGTAAGTTTTCAAGTGCCCACGCAACACGCTCCTCTGCGCTTTTATCAGCCAGAAGACCATTAATATCAGCCAACATAGCTGTTTGGTCTTCTTTGCTCATCGTTAAGATGTTTTTAAATTCACTCATGGTTAATTCCAAACCTTAAAGCGGTGTCGCTTATAAAATTATGCGTGAAAATCAGTTACTGAAACTTTAACTTCAGCAACAATGCCTTTGCGAATTACAAAATCACCAAAACACTCGCCTTCATTACGCTCACTTGCCCATTGGCCAATTAGCTTATCGAATGCGTCTAGGTATACGTCTTCGCCAACATTTTCTAAATACAGTTTTGGAATACGCGTGCCTTCACGGTTACCACCTAAGTACACGTTGTATTTTCCTGGACCTTTACCAACCAGACCCGCTTCTGCCAACATTGCGCGGCCACAGCCATTCGGACAACCCACAACACGCATAATGATGTTGTCATCGCCAATACCATGTTTCGCTAATAGCGCTTCTGTTTTCTCAATTAAGCTTGGTAAATAACGCTCAGCTTCTGCCATCGCTAACGGACACGTTGGTAATGCCACACACGCCATTGAGTTTTTACGCTGCTCTGTATGGCTGTCATCAATTAAGCCATGGTTACGAGCGATCTCTTCGATTACCGCTTTTTGATCAGCTGGAACACCTGCGATGATCAAGTTTTGGTTTGCTGTCATACGGAAATCACCTTGGTGAATTTCCGCAATTTTACGGCAGCCTGTTTTAAGAGGTTGATTTGGGTAATCTAAAATACGACCACTTTGGATAAACAGCGTTAAATGGTGCTTACCATCAATACCTTCAACCCAACCGATACGGTCACCGCGGTGAGTGAACTCATATGGGCGGCTCTGTTCAAATTGAACACCGGCACGTTTTTCAACTTCAGCTTTAAATACATCAGAACCTACACGGTCAAGTGTGTATTTAGTTTTTGCATTTTTACGGTTTGAGCGGTTACCCCAATCACGTTGTACAGACACCACGTGTTCAGCAATTTTCAACGTGTGCTCAAGTGGAATGAAACCAAAGTCATCCGCTTTACGAGGATACGTTGCGGTATCACCGTGAGTCATCGCAAGACCACCACCCACTAACACGTTAAAACCAACTAACTTGCCGTTTTCTGCAATTGCCACAAAGTTTAAGTCGTTCGCATGCACATCCACCTCATTGTTCGGTGGAATTGTTACTGTGGTTTTAAACTTACGTGGTAAGTAAGTTGAACCTAAAATTGGCTCTTCTGTGGTTTCACTCTTTTCACCATCTAACCAAATTTCAGCGTATGCTTTGGTTTTTGGTAATAGGTGCTCAGAGATCTTCGCTGCCCACTCGTACGCTTCTTGGTGAAGCTCAGATTCAACTGGGTTCGTTGTACATAATACGTTTCGGTTTACGTCGCCCGCCGTTGCAATTGAGTCAATGCCCACGCTATTGAGCATTTGATGCATGCCTTTAATATTTGGCTTAAGCACACCATGGAACTGGAACGTTTGACGCGTGGTTAAACGAATACTGCCATAGCTGGTTTTCTCTTCTGCAAACTTATCAATCGCTAACCATTGCTCTGGCTTGATGATACCGCCAGGCATACGAGCACGTAACATTACATTATGTAACGGCTCTAATTTTTGTTTAGCGCGCTCAGGGCGAATGTCACGGTCATCTTGCTGGTACATGCCGTGGAAACGGATCAGTTGGAAGTTATCAGCAGTGAAACCACCGGTGATCTCGTCTTTTAAATCTTGCTCAATGGTGCCACGTAAAAAGTTACTTTCTCTTTTCAAACGCTCGTTATCAGAAAGCTTTACGTTTTTGTCTTGTTCGCTCATGGTATTTCCTAAATTTGTTACAGTGACGGCTGTTAGCTTTAAACGTGATTAGTACACGTCTTTCTGATAGCGATTTGCGCTACGTAAATCTTTTAAATATTGCTCAGCTTGTTCATCATCTTTGCCGCTATTTTCTTTGATAATGTCTACAAGCGCCTGATGAACATCTTTCGCCATACGGTTTGCATCACCACAGATATAGAAATGAGCACCCGCTTCTAACCAAGCAAATACTTCTTGGCTGTTTTTGCGAAGTTTGTCTTGAACATATACTTTTTCCGCTTGGTCACGGCTAAACGCCACATCCACTTTAGTCAGTAAACCTGACTTCAAGTAACCTTGAATTTCAACTTGATATAAGAAGTCTTGAGTAAAGTGTGGGTTACCAAAGAATAACCAGTTTTTACCACTTGCTTCACGCGCATCACGCTCTTGTAAAAACGCACGGAATGGGGCAATACCCGTACCCGGACCTACCATGATAATTGGCGTTTCATCATTAGCCGGTAAACGGAAATTATCGTTGTGCTCGCTGAATACTTTTACTTTACAGCCTTCTTCAGCACGACGTGCTAAATAACCAGAACACCCACCTAAGTGCTCGCTGCCAAATGCATCAAACTCAACCAGACCCACCGTTAAGTGAACTTCTTCTTCAACTTCAGCTTGGCTAGATGCAATCGAATATAAACGTGCTTGTAATTTACGTAAGCAGTCTACTAAGGTTTGCGCTTCCAGCTGAGCTGGGTTTTGACGAATAATATCGAAGATTTGGCGAGGTTCGATGTACTCACGCATTGCCGCTTTATCTTCAACTAACTTTAATAATTCAGGATTGCCAGTTGCTGTTGCATATTTTTCAACAAAACCTGGATATGACTGAGTTAATTCTAATTTTTCGATTAATGCATCACGAATACTTAGCTCTTCATCGCCGAGTTTAACCGTGCTAGATGCATCAATTTGAGTAAGCGTAAGTACTTCATCAACAAGTGCTTCGTCATTTAAGAAGTAAACGCCTAGCGAATCACCCGGTGTATAGGTAATGTCTGAACCTTCTAATGAAATTTCAACATGACGCACATCTTTGGTTGAATCACGACCGGTAATTTTTTGCACAACGCTTAGCTCTGCAGCAAATGGGTTTTGCTTGGTGTATTGGCTTGCTGCTGGTGCCGCTGCACCAAATGGCATCGCCACAACTTGACCACCGCTTGCTTGTTGCTGCGCTTTAAGATCAGGTTCAAACGCATCAAGTGCACCATCAATCCACTTAGCAGCTTCATCATCGTAATCAACATCTAAGTCGGCACGCTGGAAAATAGTTTCTGCGCCAAGCTTGTTAAAACGCTCTTCAAAATCTTTTGCTGTTTGGCAGAAGAATTCGTAGCTTGAGTCACCTAACCCAATCACAGCAACTTTAACACCATCTAGTTTTGGTGCTTTTTTAGTCGCTAAAAACTCATGCAGGCTTTCAGCATCTTCAGGTGGCTCACCCTCACCGTAAGTTGAAACAACAACCGTGATGAACTTTTCTTTTTTCAGGGCAGTTGGCTTGTAGTCAGCCATGTTGACTAGCTTAACCGATAGACCACGTGACTCTGCTTGTTCTTTTAACTTGCTCGCCACGCCTTTAGCGTTACCCGTTTGCGAACCGTATAAAATAGTTAGCGGTGCAGCATCACCCGCAGCTGGAGCGGCAGCAACACCACCGGTTAATGCGCCTGCGTTTGCGGCTAAGTAACCACTTACCCACGCTTGCTGAATTGGATTAAGTTCAGCCACTAAGCCTTGCAGCTTCTGTACTTGCTCTTGCGATAGCGGACTCGCCGCTGCATTTAGTTGACTTAACAACATGAATTTATTCCTCGTAACCCTGAAAAGTTAACTGCGAAACGAACTTGCTACCATCATTTCGCGAACAATTTTTTCGACTTTAAAGACCCAATAGAATTGCTTTAAAGGTTTATCTGAGCGTGAAGAATAACGAGGTCTGAGGCGTTTAAAAAAGAATAGAATCTGCTTTGATATTCCATTTAGTTATTAATTTAGTATTTATCCAAAAAAAACATATTAGAAGTATGAATCCCCAAATAAGAAACTTTTATTAATTAACATTATTGCAACATAAGCCAATTAGCCTATACTCGCTGTGTTCATTTTGAGAACAGCAAAAACTATTAAAATATAAAAAGGAAACGATAATGTCACACGGGACATGTAAAAAATACATGCTAGCCAGTAGCTTACTGTGTTTAGCGAGTTCAACATTGGCAAATGTTAATAATGCCGACTTCGAAAACTGGTCTGCAAACACCCCTGCCAGCTGGAGCACCATAGATAGCGGTATAAGCCTTAGTGCTAATAGCAATGTGGTTTACTCAGGCAATTACTCAGCGCAAGTCGTGGTTAATACTGGCACGCAAAGTAATACCGACTTACTACAGTTAGTGGATGTAGTGGCGGGTGAAAGCTATGAGTTTTCTACTTGGGTTTACCATACAGAAGGTGGCGTAAAAGCACGTTTAGTGGTTGATGGCTATCAGGGCTATTCTAATTCGGCATTAACTAATCAATGGCAACAAATCAGTTACCAGTACACGGCCTCTGCTACCACGTCAATTAGTGTTGGCCTGCGCTTTTACGATGTAACAGGCTTTGATGGCAGTGAAGTAGTGTATGTCGATAACTTTGCACCAAGCACTGGCTCAACCCCACCTCCTACAGGCAGCTGCGCAGATAACCAAGTATCTTTAACGCTCACTACCGATAACTATGGTGAAGAAACCAGCTGGCAAATCACCAATAGCCAAGGTAGCACAGTGGCATCGGGCGGCAGCTATGCTGCAAATACCCAGTACAGTGAACAAGCATGTTTAACAGATGGTGACTATACCTTTACGATTTTTGATAGCTATGGTGATGGTATTTGCTGCTCATTCGGCAATGGCAGTTACAGTCTTTCTTTAGATCAAACAGTACTTGCCTCTGGTGCAAGCTTCCAAAGCTCAGAAGCAACGCCGTTTACTTTGGGTGATAGCTCAGGCGGCGGTGACGGTGGTGGTACAACCCCAACAGAGCCAACGGGATACTATGTTACAACGCAAGGCCTTAGTGGGTATGCACTGAAAACAGAGTTATACAACATCATTAAAGATCACAACTCACAAGGCTATTCTGCGATTTGGAGCTTTTACGATGTTGCTTCACGCGATAAGTATTTTGAAAACGACAACTCTATTTTAGACCGTTATTCAGAAAACCCTGCAGGCCAAGATAGCTACAACTATGTTGCTGTGAGCGACCAATGTGGGACATACAACAGCGAAGCAGATTGCTACAACCGTGAGCATTCTTTCCCGAAAAGTTGGTTTGGTGGAACAGTTGAGCCAATGAATTCAGACGTACATCACATTTTTGCCACTGATGGTTATGTCAATTCAAAACGCAGTAATTACCCATTTGGTGAAGTAGGTAGTGCAAGCTACACCTCTAGTAACGGCAGCAAATTAGGCAGCGCTGCTAGCTCATTAAATTACTCAGGAACGGTTTTTGAACCTATTGATGAATTTAAAGGTGACTTTGCAAGAGCGTATTTCTATATGGCAACACGCTATGAAAACGTGATTGGCTCATGGCAAAACAACACAACCTACAGTAATGCTGTATTAAATGGTTCATCTGATCAGGTCTTTGAGAACTGGGTCGTTACTATGTTATTAAAATGGCATAACGCTGACCCTGTTAGCCAATTAGAGCTTGACCGTAACCAAGCAGCTTATGAACATCAAGGTAACCGCAACCCATTTGTGGATCACCCAGAATTTGTAGAAATGATTTGGTAACTTCGTTAAGCCAAGGCGCTTAGTTTCGGCTAAGTGCCTTTTTTTAATCAAGCACAACGACTTTGTTTTCGTCAATTAACTCTGCCACATAGCGCTTTTCTAAATGCCACGGATGACGCTTCCAGCCCTGAAAACCAAAACCTGCTATATGCACTTTTGAAAACAATTTAAGGTAGTGAGCAATCGCTAAAGTACCTGAACTTGGGCAATATGGCTTATGTATTGTCGGTCCTAACGTTAGTAGGTACGCAAGCAGTGATTGGCGAAATTGCTGGGTTAATCGTTCTTGCTGCAAGCCTGTGCCATAGTAATTAAACAAAGCGTCACCATGATCAAGTCGGCCATGACGACGGATCAGTTTGAATAGTTGCTGCATGAATAAGTTTGGCGCAGGATCAGTGACCATAATCTTGTTAAGTCCTTCAAGCGGCATAACAAGTGGCTGTTCAAGTAAACTTTGCGCCTGCCTCCCTCGCCCCAATAACCATAGATCTGTGCAACGCTTACCTAGGTGCGCAGGCATTGCTGCACAGCGATTAAAACGCACAACAGATGGACAATTATCGACCTGCTCAGCAAGCTCGGTATTAATCGGACCATTACCTAGAATAATTATCTGTGGCGGCTCATGCATAATGCAAAACTCCGTTTTATCCTTAAAACGACCTTATTTCACCTAAACTTTATGACCTGCTAATGACAGTTCATGATAAGTTTAATACATGTGAAAAGCGCTTATGTGCAATCAGCAAGTTATTATCAACTTGAGATTGGGCACTATAGCCAAGAAGCTGTAACACCTGTTTTAACAGAGCTTGATGTTGCTGCTGTGGTGAGTGATTTTCCACTTCTAACACCTCTAACATCGCTTGTGCATAGCTAGAACCTGAATGGATCGACTGCCAGATACGCGTTTGTATTTCGATAACTTGAGAAATCGACGTGTTATAAGTATTAACTTGCAGACTTAACAGATAATTTTCTAATAGATTCATTGTAGCGTCCTTTTTAAAAACGCCACTTTAAAAGCTCAAGTTAAGTTGAGGTAAAGTGTTTTATTATTACTTTTTACTCCACTTATTCATAATGTCTTTAAATAACTTAGCCTCTTTGTCTTCACAGGGTCTGGGCGATCCGCTTGGCACCCCAGATTTACCAAACACCGAGTTAAAATCTATGCCATAACACATACCATTTAACACCTCGATACGCTTGCTACCATCACCACTCTGCCAAACGACGGTTGCTTTATCAGAAACCGTTAATTGTGCAGGCACTGAAACCCTGCCTACAGGCAAATTATTATTTGCCCCTTCAACCTGCCCAAATAATGACGAATTAGAAGAGCCATTTTCAAAATTAAGCTTTGGGATTGGCGCATACGGGTTGAGTTTTTTAAAGGGTACTTCGGTTGTTTTTGAATTATCAGGTGTCTGACTGGGCTTTATGACCTTATTATTCGTCACTTCTTTGGGCTCACTAACTGAATGTTCAACGACCTTAGCATCGCTTTTCTGCTTAGGGCTGCTATAAGCGGCTTCCTCTTTTTGCGGTAAAGCCTTAGCCTCATCAACTATTTCTTGCGGTTGCTCCAGTAAAGGTTTGTCTTGGGTTTTCTGTAAACTAGGTAACGAAGTTAAATCAACACTCACATACGCGTTGATTACTTTTGGCGGTTCAGCGACTGCGGGGAGTTTCACAGACTTTCCATATCGAACAAATAACAATAAAAGCATAGCATGTAGCGTAATCGAGATGATCCATGCTTTGTAATTCCCTTTTAACACTCAAGCGCCTCATTTTTATTTTTAAGAGTGTTAAGTGAATGAAATAGTTCATAAGAAAAAGTGGTGAGTTAGCAAGTTAACGGGAGTAACGTTTTAAGGTTCTAGGTTAAGTCTGTTCGTTGAGATGGTTTGGATTCAGCATGAGGTGTGACATGTGGTTTTATAGCTATGCAGCAACAAACCCTATTGCTTGACTGACATCTGACAGCTAAACGCTTTTTGCTGTATTTCAAAAACAAAAAGCCCCAGCAAATGCCAGGGCTTTTTAGTAAGTAAACTTAATTAAAAATTAAGCTTGCTTTGGACGTTCAACAACGTCTACTAAAGTCCAAGACTTAGTCTTAGAAATAGGAGCACACTCACGGATAGTAACTACGTCACCAGCTTGAGCTGTGTTGTTTTCGTCATGTACGTGTAGTTTAGTCGTACGTTTGATGAATTTCCCATAAACTGGGTGCTTCACGTAACGTGCGATAGCAACAGTGAAAGATTTATCCATCTTGTCGCTGATTACACGGCCTTGAAGAGTACGGATTTTATCGCTCATTATTGACCTGCCTTCTGGTTAATAACTGTTTTTACACGCGCGATATCGCGACGTACTGTTCTTAGCGTGTGTGTCTGAGCTAACTGACCAGTGCTTGCTTGCATGCGCAGGTTAAACTGCTCACGAAGAAGTCCTAGAAGTTCAGCGTTAAGCTCTTCTACGCTTTTGTCTTTTAGTTCGCTAGCTTTCATTACATCACCGTCCGAGTTACGAAAGTTGTTGTGAATGGTAATTTACGCGCTGCAAGGTTAAATGCTTCACGAGCAAGCTCTTCAGAAACACCTTCCATTTCGTAAAGTACTTTACCAGGTTGAATTTCAGCAACCCAATATTCAACAGAACCTTTACCTTTACCCATACGAACTTCTAATGGTTTGTTCGTAATTGGCTTATCTGGGAATACACGAATCCAGATTTTACCTTGACGCTTTACGTGACGTGTCATAGCACGACGAGCTGCTTCGATTTGACGAGCAGTCATACGGCCACGGCCAGTAGCTTTCAAACCGAAAGTACCGAAGCTTACTTTGTTACCGTTTTGCGCTAAACCGCGGTTGCGGCCTTTGTGCATTTTACGGAATTTTGTACGTTTTGGCTGTAACATTACTCGCTACCTCTACTTAGCACTTTTTTTGGCTTTCTTTGGCGCGCGTTTAGCTGGCTTCTCTTGCTCTTGTACTAGTGGTAAACCACCAATAACTTCGCCTTTGAAGATCCAAACTTTAACACCAATGATACCATAAGTGGTTAAGGCTTCAGAAGTTGCGTAGTCGATATCAGCACGAAGAGTATGTAGAGGTACACGACCTTCACGATACCATTCTGAACGTGCGATCTCAGCACCGCCAAGACGACCGCTAACTTCAACTTTGATACCTTTTGCACCAATGCGCATTGCATTTTGTACCGAACGCTTCATAGCGCGACGGAACATAACACGACGCTCTAGTTGTGACGCAATACCGTCAGCTACTAGTTGTGCATCAAGTTCAGGCTTACGAACTTCAGAAATATTGATCTGAGCCGGAACACCTGCAATCTTAGTTACTGCTTGACGTAGTTTTTCAACGTCTTCGCCTTTTTTACCGATAACAACACCAGGACGAGCTGTGTGAATTGTTACACGGATAGATTTAGCTGGACGCTCGATAACGATTTTAGACACAGAAGCCGCTTTTAATTCCTTAGTAAGGAATGCACGTACTTTGTGATCGCCAAAAAGCTGATCAGAGAAATCTTTTGAATTCGCGTACCAGGTAGAAACCCAAGGTTTAGAGATACCTAGGCGAATACCAGTAGGATGAACTTTTTGTCCCATTACTTATACTCCTAGCTATCTGAAACCACAACAGTGATGTGGCTTGTACGCTTAAGGATGCGGTCAGCGCGTCCTTTAGCACGTGGCATAATACGCTTCATTGTAGGACCATCGTCCACAAAGATCGTAGTTACACGAAGCTCATCAATGTCAGCACCTTCGTTATGCTCTGCGTTAGCAATAGCAGACTCAAGTACTTTCTTAACTAATACAGCCGCTTTTTTAGGGCTGTACGCCAGGATTTCTAGAGCGCGATCAACCGGAAGTCCGCGGATCTGATCTGCAACTAGACGTGCTTTTTGCGCCGAACCAGAGGCGAATTTATGTTTAGCTAATGCTTGCATTTATCATTCTCCTCTTAACGTTTCTTCGCTTTCTTATCCGCAGCGTGACCGCGGTAAGTGCGAGTTGGTGCAAATTCACCTAGTTTGTGACCGATCATTTCGTCTGTGATGAACACAGGAACGTGCTGACGACCATTATGGACAGCGATGGTCAATCCGATCATGTTAGGTATGATCATTGAACGACGGCTCCAAGTTTTAATTGGCTTCTTGTCACCGCTTTCCAACGCTTTCTCTACCTTCTTCAGCAAGTGTAGGTCAATAAAAGGACCTTTCT
>Ga0066376_10002141_pt1 | contig 18574 bp, 11 predicted proteins | sample Knorr_S15_td_Bot_FD_77009 | JGI IMG/M metagenome (GOLD analysis project Ga0066376, IMG submission 77009) | Marine microbial communities from Southern Atlantic Ocean transect - Knorr_S15_td_Bottom_ad_5009_LV_A | ecosystem: Environmental > Aquatic > Marine > Oceanic | place: Southern Atlantic... | reverse complement strand
CGCTGCAAAGAGATCCCTCTCCCCGGCTTCGCAGAGGTTGGTGGCCCCCACGCCCACCAGGCGAATCGGTTCGCGCGGATCGAGGCGCTCGAGCAGCGCGCGCGCCTCGCGCGCCAAGGTACCGCCGTCGTCCGTCGCCACCGGCAGGGTGCGCTGCCGGGTCACCAGCGGATAGCCGCGCGCACCGGGCGAACGTTTGGTTCCGAGACGCAGCCGCAGCACCACGGTGCGGGCGCACACCGCGTCTCGTCGCAAGCGGCGGGCGACCGTATCGGCGTGGGCCAGGATCGTGCCGCGCAGCACCTCGCGATCGCTCACGTCGCAAGCAAAGGTGTTCTCCTCGCTGTAGGAGACGGCCTGACGCAGCGACTCGACCTCGCGCGGGTCCTCACCGCGGGCGAGCCGCGCGAGATCCAGGCCGCGCTCGCCGAGATCGGTTTCGATCTTTTCCGCAGGCGCCGAGGCGAGATCACCGAGCGTCCGGTAGCCGCGCCCGAGCAGCTTCTTCTCCGCCACCGGCCCGACGCCCCAGAGCCGCCGCACCGGCAGCGGCGCAAGGAAGGCGCCGACTGCCGCAGCCTCCACCAGCAGCAGGCCATCGGGTTTCGCGGCGGCGCTGGCGATCTTCGCCACGAGTTTTACCGGGGCGATGCCCACCGAGATCGCCAGGCCCACCTCGGCGCGCACGCGCTCGCGCAGGTGCTCCCCCACGACGCGCGGCACTCCCAGCGCACGCTCGGTACCGGTGAGATCGAGAAAGGCCTCGTCGAGCGAGAGGCCCTCGACCTTCGGCGAGAAGTCGCGAAAGATCGTAAAGATGCGTTTCGACTCGGCCTTGTAGCGCGCCATGTCGCCGCGCAGGAAAATCAACGCGGGACAGAGTTGCCGCGCCCTTGCCGAAGGCATCGCCGAGTGGATGCCGAAGGTCCGGGCCTCGTAGCTCGCCGCCGCCACCACCCCACGATCGCTGGCGCCGCCCACCACCACCGGCTTGCCGCGCAGCTCCGGGCGGTCGCGCTGCTCCACCGACGCGTAGAAGGCGTCCATGTCGGCGTGCAGGATCCAGCGCGCGGGCTTTCCCATGCCGCCAGTCTAGTGATCGCGGACGCCGAGCGTCCCTAGCCGGGTCTAGTGCAGCCGCCGCCGCCTCGTGCAGACGGGGACGTTGTTGCTTTGTTGCTTTCGCCAGCGCGCGGGAACTCCCGCGCGCTGGCGAAAGCAACAAAGCAACAACGTCCCCGATTTTGCCGTTGACGATAGGCGAAAATAAAGCGAAAGTCTGTCGGTGTCCGCTCACCCCACGGACTACGTCGAGCTGCGCGCCCGCAGCGCCTTCTCCTTTTTGGAGGGCGCCAGCGAGCCCGAGGGCTTGGTCGAGTGCGCAGCCGCCCAGGGCCACCGGGCCCTGGCGCTGGCCGACCGCTTTGGAGTCTACGGGATCCCCCGCTTCCAGCGAGCCGCCCGCAGCGCAGGCCTACGACCGATCGTCGGCGCCCGGGTCGCACTCCCCGGCGACTTCACGCCGCTGCTGCTGGTCGAATCCCGCCGCGGCTGGCAGAACCTCTGCCGACTCTTGAGCCTCGGCCACGCCGGCCCCCAAAAGGGCGACTTCGCGCTCTCCTGGGAGACCTTCGAGGAACACGCCGCGGGGCTCACCGCTCTGGTCCACGCCGATGCTCGGCTGCAGCGCCCGGACCTCGACCGCGGCCTTGCAATCCTCGGACGCGAGCGGCTGTGGGTCGACATTTCGCGCCCACGCGAGCGCGAAGCCGCCTACGAAAGCCGGCGCGGCGCCGCTCTTGCCGAAGCACTCGGCGTGCCGGTGCTCGCCAGCGGCGACGTGCACTTCGCCCGCCCGGAGGACCGCCGTCTGCAGGACGCCCTCACCTGCCTGCGCACGGGCACCCACCTCGAGCGCGCCGGGCGCCGCTTGCTGGCCAACGCCGAGCGTCACCTGCACGCGCCCCGCGAAATGGTGAGGCGCTTCGCCGACCGTCCCGAGTGGATCCGTGCGACCCGCAGGGTTGCCGAGCGCTGCGAGTTCGACCTCGACGATCTCGGCTACCGCTTCCCCGAGTTTCCGGTCCCCGGTGGCGACAGCCAACCCTCGTGGCTGCGAGCGCTCAGCTTCGAAGGGGCGCGGGGGCGCTACGGCCATCCCCTTTCCGGCCGGGTGCGACGCCAGCTCGAACACGAACTCGCGTTGATCGAGAAACTCGGCCTCGCCGGCTACTTCCTGATCGTCCACGACATCGTGCGTTTCGCACGCAGCCAGGGGATGCTGGTGCAGGGCCGCGGTTCGGCGGCCAACAGCGCCGTGTGTTACGCGCTCGGCATCACCGCGGTGGATCCGGTGGGCATGGACCTGCTCTTCGAGCGCTTCCTCTCGGAGGAGCGCGGCGAGTGGCCCGACATCGACCTCGACCTGCCCTCGGGCGAGCGCCGCGAGAGCGTGATCCAATATGTCTTCGCAAAGTACGGCACGCGCGGCGCCGCCATGACCGCGAACGTCATCACCTACCGCACGAAGCTCGCCACCCGCGAGATGGGCAAGGTGCTCGGCCACGAGGGCACCCTCATCGACCGCCTCGCGGCGCTGCTTGCGAACCTCGGGGACGAACGCGAAGACCCCCGCAATACCCGGCAGGCCCTGCGCCGAGCGGGGATCGACCCCGATGTCCCCGCCGTAGCCCACTGGCTCTTCCTGATCGATCGCATCGAGGGCCTGCCGCGACACCTGGGGCAACACAGCGGCGGGGTGGTGATCGCCGCGGGCGCCCTCGACGAGGTGGTCCCCATCGAGCCCGCGCGCATGGCCGGGCGGCGCGTGGTGCAGTGGGACAAGGACGATTGCGCCGCCCTCGGCATCATCAAGATCGACCTGCTGGGCCTCGGCATGCTGGCGGCCCTCGAAGAGACGCTGCCGCTGATCCGCCGCTTCGAGGGGGTGGACATCGATCTCGCGCACCTGCCCCCGGACGACCCCGCCACCTACGCGATGATCCGGCGCGCCGACACCATCGGCACCTTCCAGATCGAGAGCCGCGCCCAGATGGCCACCCTGCCGCGCCTGAAGCCGCGCTGCTTCTACGACCTGGTGGTCGAGATCGCCATCATCCGCCCCGGGCCGATCATGGGCGACATGGTCCACCCCTACCTGAACCGGCGCGCTGGACGCGAGCCCGTCACCTACGCCCATCCCTCCCTCGAACCGATCCTCGCACGCACCCTCGGCGTGCCGCTCTTCCAGGAACAACTGCTGCGCATCGCCATGACCGTCGGCGGCTTCAGCGGCGGTGAGGCCGAGGAGCTGCGCCGCGCCATGGGCTTCAAGCGCTCGCGCACACGCATGGAGTCCCTCGAAGAGCGCCTGCGCAAGGGCATGTCCGAGCGCGGCCTCGAACGCGAGGCCCAGGACCGCATCGTCCAGCAGATCACCTCCTTTGCGCTCTACGGCTTCCCCGAGTCGCACTCGGCCTCCTTCGCCCTCATCGCCTACGCCTCGGCCTACCTGAAACGGCACCACCCCGCGGCCTTTCTGACCGGCCTGCTCAACGCCTGGCCCATGGGCTTCTACCACCCCGCGACCCTGATAAAGGACGCCCAGCGCCACGCGGTGGAAGTGCGCCCCATCGATGTCACGTGTTCGGGGGCGCGCTGCGGCCTCGAAGCCAACGGCAAGCGCCCCGCCGTCCGCCTCGGGCTGCGCTTCGCCGAGCGACTGCGGGAGCAGACCGCCCGACGCATCGAAGCCGAGCGAAGCGCGCGCCCCTTCGCTTCGCTCGCCGACTGGGCGGCCCGGGTGGGCCCGGCGCGCGACGAGATCGACACCCTGGCCGAGCTCGGGGCCCTGGCCTCGTTGCCCGGCGGCCCACGCCAGCGGCGCGAGGCGCTGTGGCAGGTGGCCGGGGTGGAACGCGACGCCGAAAGCCTCTTTGCCGGGGCGGCTCCGCGGAACCCGACCTCCCCCCTCGACGAACTCTCGGATCTCGAGGCCACGCTGACGGACTACCGGCTCTCGGGGATGACCACCGGCCCGCACCTGCTGGCCCACCTGCGCCCCGCCCTGCGCCGGCGCGGCCTGCTGGCGGCCCGCGAGGTGCAGAGCGCCGACGACGGGAGCTTCGTGCGCACGGCGGGCCACGTGATCGTGCGCCAGCGACCCGGCTCCGCCCGGGGCTTCTGCTTCCTCACCCTCGAGGACGAGACGGGCACTTCGAACGCCGTGCTCACCCCTGACGTCTTCCAGCGCTTCCGCGAGGTGCTGCGCGAAGCCGCGCTGGTCGAACTCGAGGGCCCGTTGCAGAACGTCGACGGTGTGGCCCACGTACGCGTCCGCTCTCTCCAGGCGCTGGGCGCCTCGCGTCCCAGCGACCTGCCCAGCGCCCACGACTACCGCTAGCCCGGGAAGCGGGGACGGGTTTTCTTTTTTTCTTTTTCGGCAACCCCGTTGGTACTTGGAGCGGTCTGCCTGCGAAAAGGAAAAAAAGAAAACCCGTCCCCGCTTCCCGCTAGACTCCGGCCCCCATGACCCAACGCCTCCTTCGAACGCTTCGTTGCCGAAATCTCCACCGACCCGGTTTCCTGGGGCGACTGGCCACCTGTGTCGGCAACGCCGGGGCCAACATCGGCGACGTGCGCACCGTCTGGGTCGGCCCCGACCACATCGTTCGCGATCTCGACGTCATCGTCGAAGACGAATCCGGCCTCGAGCGGGTGACGGCCGCGCTCGCAACGCTCGACAGCATCGATCTGCTCGAGATCATCGACGATATCCACGAGTTCCACATTGATGGCAAAATCGAGATCAAGGCCTCCCACCCGATCTCGAGCCTCCACGATCTGCGCCGGGTCTACACCCCTGGCGTGGCGGAAGTCGTCCAGCGCATCGCCAACAAACCCGACGATTCTTACCTCTACACGATCCGCGGGAAGACCGTCGCGATCGTCACCAACGGCACGCGCGTGCTCGGACTCGGCAACGTGGGGCCGGTGGCCGCGCTCCCGGTGATGGAGGGAAAGGCCGCCCTCCTCGACCAGTTCGTCGGCGTCTCGGCGTTTCCGATCGTGCTCGAGAGCCGTGACCCCGACGTGATCGTCGAAACCGTAAAGAATTTCGCGAGCGGCTTCGGCGCCATCCAACTCGAGGACATCGAATCTCCGGTGTGTTTCGAGGTGGAGAAACAGCTGGTCGAGAGCCTCGAAATGCCCGTCCTCCACGACGACCAACACGGCACCGCGGTCGCCACCCTGGCCGCCGCCGAGAACGCCATGCGACGTGCCGGGCTCGACCTCGCCGAGGCGCAGATCGGCGTGATCGGCCTCGGGGCGGCCGGCACTGCGATCGCGCGGATGCTCTCCGGGCACAGCCAGCACCCGGTGCTCGGCTTTGACCCCAACCCCGAAGCACAGGCACGCCTCACCGCGGGCGGCGGCGTCATCGCCGAGAGCCTCGAGGCCGTGATGGCCAGCGCAGAACTCGTGATCGCGGTGAGTGGTCGCGCCGGGCTCATCCCCCGCGAATTGGTTCGCAAGGGCCAGGGCATCCTGGCGCTCACCAATCCCCACCCCGAGATCGAAGTCGAAGACGCCCTCGCCGCCGGCGCGGCCTTTGCCGCGGACGGTCGCTCGGTGAACAACCTCCTGGGCTTCCCAGGGATCCTACGCGCGGCGCTCGACGTTCGCGCGCGGCGCATCACGCCTGGGATGTACCTGGCGGCAGCCCACGCCATCGGCTCGCACGCCCAGGAAAACGAATTGGTGCCGAACCCGCTACGCCGGGATGTCCACCGCGCCGTCGCGCGGGCGGTGGCGCGCGCCGCCATCAGCGACGGCGTCGCCCGGGTCGAGATCCCCACCGACTACCTGCAGAACGAGATCTTCGGCGCACTCGGCGGCCCCCCCGAGCGCTGACGCACGAACCGCGGAAACGGCGCGAAAACGGGGACGGTCCCGCCGGGTCAACTGCGGACGAAGTCGAGCACAGCCTTCGTGAGCTTCTCCGGTGTGAACCCGAAGTGCTCGGCCAGATCCTGCCACGGGGCCGAGGCGCCGAAGCCCTTCATCCCGTAGATCAGACCCTTGCGTCCGACCACCGCGCGCAGGCTCTCGCCGAGCCCCGCCTCCACGGCCACCAACGGCGTACCGTCGTCGGGCACGATCGCCTCCTGGTATTCCATCGTCTGCTGTCGGAAGAGTTCGAGACACGGCAGCGAGACCACCCGCGCGGCCACCCCCTCGCCCGCCAGGCTATCGGCGGCCGCACACGCCAGCGGGACTTCGGAGCCAGTGGCCACGAGCACCACCGCCGGCGGACCTTCGCTGTCGCGCACGATGTAGCCGCCGCGCCAGACATCGGCCGCCTCGAAGGGGGCGCTGCGCTCGAGGACCGGGAGATCCTGCCGGGTCAGCGCCAACATCGCCGGCCCGTCCGCGCACTCGAGAATCCAGGCATAGGCCATCGCCGTCTCGATGCCATCGGCGGGACGGAAGACCGGGAAGTTCGGCACCGCGCGCAGCGAGTCGAGTTGCTCCACGGGCTGATGGGTCGGCCCGTCCTCACCCAGGAAGATCGAATCGTGGGTGAAGACGAAGACGCTGCGCACCTTCATCAGCGCCGCCAGCCGGATGGCCGGCCGCATGTAGTCGCTGAAGATCATGAAAGTCCCGCAGTAGGGGATCAGCGTGCCGTCCAGGGCAATGCCATTCGTGATCGCCGCCATGGCGTGCTCGCGCACCCCGAAGTGCAGGTTGCCGCCGGCAAAGGGATCCGCATCGGCTGCCGCTCCCGGGCCGACGATGCCCGCCTTCGCGATGATCGGAGGCGCCGACGAGCCAGCAAGATCCGCCGATCCGCCGATCAGGTTCGGCACGTGGTCCCAGAGGCGATCGAGCACCTTCGCGCTGTGCTTGCGCGTCGCCGAGCCAACGCCCTCCATTCCCTCGCACAGGATCTCCCCGAGGTTCGGCGGTAGCTTGCGCTCGAGCGCCGCTTCAAAGGCCGTCGCACGCGCCGAATTCGCGGCGCGCCAGGCCTCGAACTCGGCATCGCGCGCCTGACGCGCGGCCTTCTTCGCTTCGATGCGTTCGTGCATGTAGGCGCGGACGCTCTCGGGAACGAGCAACTCCGAATCGACAGGCCAGCCGAGTCGCTCCTTGGTGGCGCGATTCTCTTCCGCGCCAAGGGGGCCGCCGTGGGCCTTGCTCTGCCCCTCGAAATTCGGCGAGCCGTGGCCGATGGTGGTACGCGTGACAATCAGCGACGGGCGTTCGGTGTCCTCGCGGGCCGCTGCGAGGGCACTCGCCAGCCCCCCGTGGTCTTCGCCGTCCACCGAAGCCACCTGCCAACCCTGGGCCTCGAAGCGCTTCGGAACGTCCTCGCGGAAGGTGAGATCCGTCGCGCCGTCGATGGTGATGCGGTTGTCGTCAAACAGGTAGATCAGGTTTCCAAGACCGTGACTGCCCGCGAAGGAGCCGGCCTCGGAGGAGACCCCCTCCATTAGATCGCCGTCGCTGACGATCCCGTAGACGTGGTGGCAGCCCGGCCCGCCTTCGGCCCCGGCATAGCGGGCGGCCGTCACGCGGCCCGCGAGCGCCATCCCGACACCGTGCGCAAACCCCTGGCCGAGGGGACCGGTGGTCATTTCGACACCGGGAGTCTCGCCGTACTCGGGGTGGCCCGGCGTGCGTGAGCCCAGCTGGCGGAATCGCTCGATCTCGCTCATCGGAAGATCGAAACCGTAAAGATTGAGCAGCCCGTAGAGCAACATCGAAGCGTGTCCGTTCGAAAGCACAAAGCGATCGCGCAGCGGCCAGCGCGGATCGCTGGGATCGAAACTCAGGTGGCGATCCCAAAGTTCGAGGGCCGGCCGGGCCAAGCCCATCGGGGCACCAACGTGACCGATTCCGGCGCGCTGCACGGCATCGATCGTCAGACAGCGAAGCGTGTTCTCGATTTCTGCGCGCAGGGCGGGGGTGAGGTCGATGGCCATAGCATCTCCGTTACGAGGAACAGGGGTTGTCGAGCGTGGGGCGGGAGGGCGGACGCCGGAATCCTACAACCAAAGTGCGCCCGCGTGTAGCCACCCAGACGCCAACATCGTGCGATCGATGCTCTTCTCAAACATCGTTTCGATGCGAGAACGACTGCCGCCGACGGACCGGATCCCGCTCGCGGCCAGCGCCCGGGCGCGGCGGGTACGCCGGGCAAGGCGCGGCCTTACCGGGTGTGACTAGTCGGTTTTGGGCGGGGCCTTCGGGCCGTCCGACTGGGGCGCACCGCTGACGCCGCGGTTCGCTCCGCCACGGCCGCTGCGCCTGCGTCGGCCGCGTCGACGGCGACCGGGCTTGCGGGCACCCCCCTCTGCGACCTCAGCATTTTTTCGGGCCGCTGCGCCCTCGCCCTCTCCGGCCGTCGCCGATTTCACGGACGCTTTCCCGCGGCGACCGCCTCGGGTCGAGCGCCCTTTAGTGCGACCACGCTTCTTCGGGCTTTTGGTCGCGGGGCGCGCCAGCGGTTCAAAGAAACTGTCCGGGCGATCGCCGCGGCCGCGGCAGACATCGCAGAGTTCACACGGCTGGGCGTCGTCTTCGCCGAAATAGAGGCGCAGGTAGACTGCGCGACACGCGTCGGAGGACGCGTATTCGGCGATGCGGTCGAGGCGACGACCGTCCTGGGTACGCAGGGTCTCGAAGCGACCCGCCAACTTTTTCGCGTCTTCTTCGAGGGATGCGCGCTCTCCAATGATGTGGACGTCGTGATCCTCGCGCTCGACGAGGCCGACCTCCTCGAAGGTCACCAGCAGCGCCGCCGCGGCCCGCGGGCCGAGTTCTGCCGAGAGCGCCAGGCCTTCCATCGTCGGATCGCGTCCCTCGTCGGACCAGGCCGCCAGCGCCCGGCCCAGGCGGCGCAGTTGGTCCGGGCGGACCCGGCTGCGCGAGAGCAGCGCCTCGTGGACCTTGCGGTCCGGTTCCGAATCCGCCAGCAGGATGCAGTTGGACTTCTTGCCGTCGCGCCCGGCGCGTCCCGCCTCCTGGACATATTGCTCGAGGGAGGCCGGCGCCTGGTAGTGCAGGATGTAGCGGATGTCGCGCTTGTCGATGCCGAGCCCGAAGGCGCTGGTCGCGACCATCACCGTGCGCGTGCCCGAGCGCATGAAACGCTCCTGCTCGGTATTGCGCTCGGTGGAGGTCATGCCGCCCTGGTAGCGATGCGCGGGCACGCCGAATTTGCGCAACATGCCGTAGACCTCGTCGACATCGCGGCGGGTCGAGCAGTAGACGATGCCCGGGCGCCGCAGGCGACGCACCAGGCGAATCAGGGCCCGCGGGCGCATGTCGCCCTCGCAGCTGAGCACCTCGAAGGCGAGGTTCGAGCGATGCGGGGAGACGTTCACCACGTGGGCGCTCTCGCGCATGCCGAGCGAGGCGACGATCATTTCGCGCACCTTTTCGGTGGCGGTGGCCGTGAGCGCCAGGACCGGCGGGCGGCCGAGAGCGCGCAGTTGCACGCCCAGCCGCTGGTAGGCCGGCCGGAAATCGTGGCCCCACTCCGAGATGCAGTGGGCCTCATCAATCGCCACCAGTCCCACTTCGACTTCGGCCAGCAGGGTGCGGACCTCTTTCGAGCCGAGGGTCTCGGGGGTCGTCATCACCAGCAGGGAGCCGCCCTCCCGGATCCGTTCGATAGCCTCCTTGCGCTTCTTCCCGCGCACCGTGCCATCGAGTCGCACGCAGTCGACACCGTGCGCGAGCATGCTCTCGTGCTGGTCCTTCAGCAGTGCCAGCAACGGCGACACCACCACAACGGGCTTCGAGAGCAGCATCGACGGCACCTGGTAACAGGCGGACTTGCCAAAGCCCGTCGGCACGACCATCAACACGTCCTCGCCCTCGAGCACCTTCTCGATGACCCTCACCTGCTCTGGGTGGAGCCGGCGGATCCCGAGACGCAGGGCCGCCTGGTCGACCGGCGTCGCATCGGCGCGAGGCTCGTCCCCTCGGCGCGCACCACGACGGCGGCGACCGCGGCGCCGTCGCCTTTGCGGCGGACGATCCGAGTCCATCTCCTCGAGAACGATCTTCGCCTCGAGAGGGGCTTCCTGCAGCTCCTGCTCGCTCAGAATCGACTCCTGACGAGGGCTCCGAAAAGGACAGGCGACCAGAAGGCGTAGCCTCGGACCACCGGCCTTCCAATTCCCTCGACACCGCGCAGCTCGTGGAGCTTGCGCATGGGCAACCGCAATGGGCAACCCGGCTCGCTGCTTGCGCTCATCCGCCGGGGCCCGGCCCTCCCGCCGCCGATCTCAATCAGCACCCGGAGTGGCTCTACGGACTTGGAGAACGTAAGCGCTGGATGGGTTCCCGGCAACCCGTCGGTCAAGAAGACCCCGCGGGCGGGCCTGCGAGGATGCTCGGTACCGCAAAATACGACACGAAACACCGCACGCACGCCGTGCCGCCGCAGTCGGGTGCCGCGCGGGGGGCTAGCGAGCGGCGGGAGCGGTCGGCTCGAAATGCACCGGCATGGCCTCGTAGCCGACGATGAAATTCGCCTGGCGCATTGGCGGAGCCTCCTGGCTGACCAGTTCGAGGTCCGGGATTCGCTGGAGCAGCTCCTCGAGGAGCACGCGCAATTCGAGGCGCGCCAGGCTGTTGCCGAGGCAGAAGTGGTTCCCGTAGCCGCCGAAGGCCACGTGCGGGTTGGGGTCACGCTCCACGTCGAAGCGGTCGGGCTCGTCGAAGACGGCGTCATCCCGGTTCGCCGAGGGGTAGAGCAACAGCAGGCGTTCGCCCTCCGCAAGCGTCTTGCCGTGGAGCTCGACCTCGCAGGTGGTGGTGCGCATCATGTTCTGGATCGGAGTGACCCAGCGCAGCATCTCCTCCACGGCCATCGGAATCTTCTCGGGATGCTGGGCCAGCAGGCTCCACTGTTCCGGGTGCAACAGCAGTTGCCGAACGCCCCCGCTGATCACGTGCCGTGTCGTCTCATCGCCCCCCACCAGGATGAGTAGCGACTCGAACAGGATCGATTGATCGTCAAGGCGCTCGCCGTCGACTTCGGCGTGTACCAGGATGCTCATCAGGTCTTCCTGCGGATCGCGCACACGACGATCTGCCACCACGTCTTGATTGAATGCGGTGTAGTCCTGCATCGCCTGGGCCGCGCGCACCATCATCTCGGGGTCCGGGCTGCCATTGGCGCCCACCATCGTGTCGGACCATTCGAGCAGGCGGTCGTGGTCTTCTTCCTTCACGCCGAGCAGGTCGCCGATCACGATCATCGGCAGCGGCATCGCCACGTCTCTCACGAAGTCGCATTCGCCGCGTTCGCAGATCGCGTCGAGGATGCCCCGACAGATCTCACGCACCCGCGCCTCCATGTTCGCCACGCGGCGCGGGGTAAAGCCGCGGCTCACGAGGTTGCGACGCACCAGATGCTGGGGGCGGTCCATGGCGATCATCATCGGCATCGGCGGCACATCGGGCCGGAAGCCCCGACCGCTACAGAAGCGTGTCGGGTCCTTCGAGATCGTCATGATGTCGGCGTGGAGGTTCACCCCCCAAATGCGGTTTTTCTCGTCGAGGTAGAGGGGGTCGTTCTCGCGCATCCAGCGGTAGCCCGCGTGCGGATCGCCGCCATAGAAGGCGCCGTCGAGGAGATCGATGAAGGGCTTCGCGCCCGCTTGGTCGGAATCGTTGTGAGGCATCGCCCCCAGCGGATACCCCACCCGGCCCCCGGACCGCAAGCGAGTCCGAGCGGCGCTTTCACTTCGGCGGCTTCGCTATACCTGGGCTGGCTGCAGACCGCCCACGCGGCCTCCCCCCCAGGAGGGACCCGATGCTGAATGTCGCCATGTGGGGCAAGGCGCTCACCGCCATGCCGAAGATCAGCCGAGAAGACTGGGACGGCCTCGACATCGTCTCGCGCTGGCTGATCGCCACGCGCATTGCCGTGGTGGTGATGACCTTCACCTCCGCCGCCTTTGCCGGGCTGCTCGCCGCCAAGGCCGGCGAGTTTCACCTGGGCCTGTGGTGGCTCGTCACCCTCGGCCTGTGCCTGGCCCACGCCACCAACAACCTGGTCAACGACCTCACCGATCACTGGAAGGGCGTCGACAAGGACAACCCTTTCCGCACGCAGTACGGCCCGCAGACCGTCGAAGAGGGTTTCCTCTCGGTCAAACAGATCCTCGTCTACGCGGCGCTCACCGGGCTGGTGGCCCTCGCAGCGGGGCTCTACCTGTTTCTGCTGCGCGGCGAAGGCGTGCTCTGGCTGCTGGGCGCAGGCGCCTTCTTCGTGCTCTTCTACACCTTCCCGCTCAAATACATCGGGATGGGCGAGCCGGCGGTGTTGCTGGTGTGGGGCCCGCTGATGGTGGGCGGCGGTTACTTCGTGATCACCGGAAGCTGGAGCAACGAAGTCGCCTGGGCCAGCGTCGCCTACGCGCTCGCGCCGACCGCGGTGCTCTTCGGGAAGCACATCGACAAACTCGATGCCGATCGCAAGCTCGGCATCCGCACACTGCCGGTATTGCTGGGGGAAGCTCTCGCACGCAAGTGCGTGCTGGTGATGTTCGTCGGTCAATACCTGCTCATCGGGGCGCTGATCGCGATCGGCTACTTCAGCCCCTTCCTGGCGGTGGTGCTGCTGGCCCTGCCCTCGCTGCGGCGCGTCTTCGAGGTCTACGGCAAGCCGCGCCCCAGCGAGGCGCCTGAGGAATTCAAAGGCACCTGGCCGCTCTGGTTCGTCGGCGCGAGTTTCTGGTACACGCGACGCTTCGGCGGACTCTTCCTGCTGGGCCTCGTCGCGGACGTCGTCTACACCCGCTTCTAGGTGCAGTGCTCCGCAGGCTAGCTGTCGGCGCTTCGCTCGGGCATGACGCTGACGAGGTCGTAGTGCGTGCCCCGTGGCGCGGTTACGACCTGCACCACCGCGCGGGCCACGCTCGAAGGGGGCAGGATGTCCATGTGGCGCTGGACGCCCCAGTGGCTCCACGAAACCAGGATCTCTTCGAGCAGCACCGGGTCCCAGCCGAACCCGAATTCACTCTCCGTGGGCCCCGGACGCACCACCGTCGAGCGGATGCCGCTGCCCTCGAGTTCCATCCGCAAGACCGACGCCAGCCCCTCGAGGCCCATCTTCGTCGCGGTGTAGCCCAGCTGGTAGGTCCGGGGATGCACCGCGTTCTCGGAGGAGATGAAGACCACGTCCCCCGGTGCATTGCGCGCGCGCAGTTCGCGCACGACACGGCGGCTGAGCCGCGCCGGCCCGAGGAAATTCGTCGCCACCTCGTACTCCAGATCGGCGTCGTCTCCCTCGGCAAATAGCCCCGGTCGGCACACGCCGGCGTTGTTCACCAGCACGTCCACCGGGCCGAGGGCTTCGCCCACCGAAGCGTAGAAGGCGTCGATCGAGGCCGAATCCGACACGTCGAGCGCGAAGGCCTGCGCCCGCCCCCCCGCCTCGCGGAGTTCGGAAGCCAGCGCCTCGAGGCGGTCGAGCCCGCGAGCGCCAAGAGCGAGATCGAACCCTTCGACGGAGAGCGCACGCGCGATGGCAGCGCCGATTCCGGCGGAAGCTCCTGTGACGATCGCAACGCTCACGCGAGAATCGGCTTCGCTACTTCGCTTCGGGCCACGCTGCGGGCGGGTGTCGCGCCTAGTACCAGGGACCCCAGGGTCCCCACATGCCCCAGTTGAGCGAGGCGTCCTCGTTCATTTGGGCCGCCGCGAGATTGGCGTTCACCTGCGACTGCTTCAGCGCGTAGCGCGAGTAGCGCTGGTAGGCCTTCTCGGTTCCGACGTAGAGACACTTGCAGTACTCCGCATCGGCGTAGACGTAGCGCAGGCTGTCGTCCTTCATCTTCGGCATCAATTCGCGCTGAGTGAGCTTTGCCAAGCGTGCCAGCTTCTCCGGCGTGTCGGCCATGCGCATCTGGAAGCCCGCCGCCGCCAGCATGCGCTCAGTCTGCATCGCCTGGCCGGCACAGGCCACGGTGAAGAGGGCCACGAGCGCGGCAATGAGGACCCGCGTGGTGTGCGGAAGCAACGAAGGAGTTTCGATTCGGAACATCGCACTCTCCCAAAAAGGGTTGGACGGGAACGGGAGCAGCGTAGCACCTGCAAGCCACACCAGCGCGCGAATTGCGGCGGATCACGGCTTCCCCGAGACTCTGGCGACGCCCCCGACTCGAGCGGAGTAATCCCATGGCGACCGCGCCGAACCCGATCCACACTGCCAAGGCACCGCCCCTCGCCTCCGGCAGGCGACCGTTCCTCGGGCATCTCCTCGAATTGCGACGCGCGCCGATCGCGCTGATGCAGCGCGTGCACGACGAGTGCGGCGAGGTCGGCGAGATCCGCCTGGCCCACCACCCGGTGGTGATGCTCTACGGCGAGGAAGCCCAGCGCGCCTTCTTTCGCGCGCCCGACGAACAACTCGACCAGGCTTCGGCCTACCCCTTCATGACGCCGATCTTCGGCGAGGGAGTGGTCTTCGACGCCACCCCTGAACAGCGGAAACAAGCGCTGCGCAACCAGTCACTGCGCGACCAGCAGATGCGCGGCCACGCCGAGGGCATCGCCGCCGAGACCGAACGCATGATCGAAGGCTGGGGCGAGAGCGGCGAGGTCGACCTCGTCGACTTCTTCTCGGAACTAACCCTCTACACCTCGAGCGCTTGCCTGCTGGGCGCCGAGTTCCGAGCCGAGCTCACGCCGGACTTTGCCCGGTACTACCACGACCTCGAAGCCGGAACCGATGCCTTTGCCTACGTGAACCCGTACCTGCCGCTGCCGAGTTTCTGGCGCCGCGACCGCGCGCGCCGAAAGTTGGTGGAGGGCATCCAGGCAATCCTCGACCGGCGCAAGGCCGAGGGACGCGAGCCGCGCGATCTCGTGCAGGTGCTGACGAAGCTGCGCAACGCCGACGGCAGCCCCCGCTACAGCACCGACCAGATCACCGGGATGTTCATCTCGATGATGTTCGCGGGGCACCACACCACCTCCTCGACCGCCGCTTGGTGGCTGATCGAATTGCTGCGCCATCCCGAGGTGATGGGTGGGGTGGTTTCCGAGCTCGACGCGCTCTACGCCGACGGCCGCGACGTCTCGTACCACGCCCTGCGGGAAATGCCGCGCACCGAGGCCGCGATCAAGGAAGCGCTGCGCCTGCACCCCCCGCTCATCCTCTTGATGCGAAAGGTGCAGGAGGATTTCGAGTACAAAGGCTTCCGCGTCGAGGCGGGAAAGACGGTGGCGGTTTCGCCGGCGGTCTCGAACCGCATGCCGGAGTATTTCCCGGAGCCCGAGCGCTTTCTCCCCGAGCGCTACGCCCCCGGCCGCGAGGAGGACAAGCAGGGTTTCACCTGGCTCCCTTTCGGTGCCGGGCGCCACCGCTGCGTGGGCGCGGCCTTCGCCATGATGCAGTTGAAGGCAATCTTCAGCGTGCTCTTGCGGCGCTTCGAGTTCGAGCCCGCTCAGCCTGCCGAGAGCTATCGCAACGACCACTCGAAGATGGTGGTGCAGTTGGCGCGTCCCTGTCGCGTGCGATACCGCGAGCGACGGGCCGAGACACGCGCCGCGAAGACCGCCACGGGGGCCGCCGTCGGTGCAGCATCGGGCGCCGAGCGCATCGAGGTGGATTTTGACCTGTGCCAGGGCCACGGGGTCTGCGTTTCCGAGGCCCCCCTGCACTTCGGCCTCGACGAGGCGGCGCAGAAGGTGATGCTGTTGCGCTCCGACTCCGAGATCGACCCCGCCGACCGCGCTGCCGTCGAGGCAGCGGTGCGCTATTGCCCAGCCCGGGCGCTGGCGCTGGGCCGCGGGGCGCCCTCTTCCGCCAGTCCGACTCCGAGCAAGGCCGCCCCACCGCCCGAAAAAGGAACCTGAAATGCCCGCCTTTCCCCGCGAAGAACTCCAGCAGATGATCGACCGCTTCGTCGCCGCCAACGACCGCGCCGGCGAGACCGGCGATTGGGAGCCGCTCGGCGATTTCTACACCGAGGACGCTGTCTACTCCTGGAACATCGGTTCGAAGTGGGAGTTCCGCGCCGAGGGGCGCACCCAGATCCGCGACTGGGTCTTCGGCACCGAGATGGAGGGCCTCGGCAAGTGGACCTACCCCTACGTGCGCGTGCTGATCGACGACCAACAGGGTGAGGTGGTGGGCTTCTGGCGCCAGTTGGCCCCCCTCGAGCGGCCGGATGGCACGACCTACGAGATCCGCGGCACCGGCGGCTCGTGGTTTCGCTACGCCGGAAACTTCCAGTGGAGCTGGCAGCGCGACTTCTTCGACCACGCCAACGCCGGCGCCGTCTTCGGCGAGCTGATGCAGAACGGCCAACTCACCCCCGCCATGCAGGAGCGCATGAAGCAGGGCTCGCGCATGCCCGGCTGGGTGAAAGCCAGCGACTTCGACTGGTACCAGACGCTGGGCTAGCGCCGCTTCGACCGATCCGATCCCCCGCCCAGAACTCCAAAGAGATCCTCGACCTGTTCGAGCGAGCGCTGGGTGAGCGGCATCGGCAGGTCGTGCTCGGCGGCGACGTCGAGGGCGAGTTGCAGGTCCTTGCGGGCGAGTTCGGCAACGGCGGTGAAGCGCTCGCGGATCACGTCGAGTTCGGGGTGGGCGACGAGGGCGCTGCGCCCGGCCAGGAAGGCGCGGGCGTTGTCGTTCATGATCCAGCTGAGCACCTCGAGGAGCTTCTCGCGCGGGAGCCCCGCGGCGTCAGCCAGCTGCGCCGCCTCAAGGTAGCCGTGCCAGGCCTGGAACTGCACCAGGTTGTTACACAGTTTTGCGACCGCGCCGCTGCCGAGGGGACCACAGTGCGTGACCTCCGCGGCCGAGGTCTCGAAGACCGGCCGGCAGCGTGCCACCGCGGCGTCGCTGCCGCCCACCATGTAACGCAGTTGATGCTCGCTGGCGCGGTCGCGACCGCCGGTAACCTGCGCGTCGACCAACTCACAGCCCGCGGCCTCGGCATGCGCGCCGAGACGGTGAACCAGCGCCGGGGAAACGGTTCCATGGATCGCCAGGATCGTTCCCGGCGCGGCGCCCGCCAGGACTTCCTCCACCACGGCCTCGGTCGCGGCGTCGTCGATCACGCAGATGCCCACCACCTCGGCGCGCTCGCCGACTTCACGCGCGCTCGCAGCGGCGTACGCACCGGCCGCGGCGACCTCGCGGGTGACTTCTGCGCGCAGGTCGAAGACCGAAACCTCAAAGGCGCCGCCGCACAGGTTGCGCGCCATGGGTTCGCCCATGTCACCGAGCCCAATGAATCCCACTCGTTCGACCATTCGCCCGCTCCTCTCCGCCTCGCGCGGTCGCTCTTTTGCTGCGACGGTAGATCATCTAGCTTAGCCGCAGCAGCGCCCCGGAGGGTTTCGTGACGTCCCCCCACGCCATCACCAACCTCGAGTTCGACCCCTACTCGTACGAGCAGGACGAGGACCCGTATCCGATCTACCGGCGCATGCGCGACGAGGCGCCGCTCTACTACAACCCGCGCCTCGATTTCTACGCCCTCACGCGCTTCGAGGATTGCCGCGCCGCCTTCATTGACTGGAAGACCTTCAGTTCCGCCCGGGGCACCGTGCTCGAACTGATGGACGTCGATTTCAAAAACACGCTGATCATCTTCATGGATCCGCCGCGCCAGACGGCCCTGCGGAACCTGGTCTCGAAGGTCTTCACGCCGCGGCGAATCGCCGCCCTCGAGCCCGAGATCCGGGCGATCGCCTGCGGCTATCTCGACCCCCTGCGCGAGACCCACGGCTGCGACATCGTGCGCGACTTCACCGCAAACCTGCCGATGGACGTGATCTCGACGCTGCTGGGGATCCCGCCCGAGGATCGCGATCACGTCCGCGAACTCTCCAACGCCGTGCTCCACCGCGAGCCCGGCAGCCCGCAGATCCCCCCGAGCGCTCTCGCGGCGATGCCAAAACTCCTGGCCTACTTCGAGTCGGCGCTGGCCGAGCGCCGAACGCGCCCGCGCGACGACATCATGACGCTGCTCTTGCAGGCCGAACTACGCGAACCCGACGGCGCCCTGCGGCGTCTGCGTGACGACGAACTCTGCTCGTTCTTCAACCTGCTCGCCACTGCCGGCAACGAGACCGTCACCAAGTTTCTCGCCACCGCCTTTCACTGCCTGGGCGAGTTTCCCGGCGAACGCCAGCGCCTGCTCGACGACCCGGCGCTGATCCCCAACGCCGTCGATGAAACCCTGCGCTACGACCCGCCCTCGCAATACCAGGGGAGGACGCTCAGCCGCACCGTCGAGATACACGGCGGCGTCATACCCGAGGGAGCGAAACTCCTGCTGATCAACGCCGCTTCAGGCCGCGACGAGCGCGCCTTCCCCGACCCCGACCGCTTCGACGTGGGGCGCCCCATCGAAAACCACGTGAACTTCGGCTGGGGCCAGCACATCTGCCTGGGGAAGAACCTGGCATTGCTCGAATCGCGCATCGCCATCGAGGAATTCTTGCAGCGCATCCCGCACTACGAAGTCGACCCCGAAGGCATCGAACGAATGCACTCGAGCAACGTGCGCGGCTTCAAGGG
>Ga0066376_10002140_pt1 | contig 18579 bp, 19 predicted proteins | sample Knorr_S15_td_Bot_FD_77009 | JGI IMG/M metagenome (GOLD analysis project Ga0066376, IMG submission 77009) | Marine microbial communities from Southern Atlantic Ocean transect - Knorr_S15_td_Bottom_ad_5009_LV_A | ecosystem: Environmental > Aquatic > Marine > Oceanic | place: Southern Atlantic... | reverse complement strand
AGACAGTAGTCCGGCTGTGGTGCGGGAGATGGTGCTTCACGGGATTTCACCGCGCTCTCTCCAGCATGTCCTGGCCCTGGCTCGCACTCGCGCCTTCATGGCCGGACGGGACTATGTTTTGCCGAAGGATGTGAAGGCCATCGCCGTGGAAGCTCTCCAACATCGCATCATCCGCACCATCAGGGCGGAAACCCAGGGTGTCAGTGGAGGACAAATTGTCAGTGAAATGCTCAGACAGGTTCCTCTCTATGAATAGCCAGGAAGATCTAAAGAGCTCGGATGAGCTTCTGGAGCGGTTGCAGTTCGTCGAGATCTACACCCGAAGACGGATTCAGGCCCATATTCTTGGAGAATACGAGAGTTCTCTAAAGGGAACCGGATTTGAGTTTCGCGAACATAAGAAATATCAGCGGGGGGATGACTATCGGCGCATCGACTGCAACGTCACTGCGCGATTCCAGTATCCTTATGTGAAGCAGTTTGTGGCCGAAAAAGAGGTTAACGTCTGGTTGGTCTGCGACCTGTCCTCCTCCATGTTTTTTGGATCGGGCCAACGCAGCAAGTCGGAAGTCATGACAGAGGTCGCGGCGGTGCTGGGCTTTTCTGCCTCTCAACTGCACATGAAAGTAGGCTTTCTCAGCTTCTCCGACCAGGTGGAGTCTTGTCTGGCACCCAGGCAGAGTCGAGTGGTGACCTGGGATATCCTTCGTCTCATTCCTCACTCTCGTTCTTCCCGCCGCCTCACCTGCTTTGACGACATTGCCGAAACCTTGCGGAAGAGAATCAAGGGAACCTCACTCATTTTCTTTTTGAGTGATTTCATCTCTCTTGAGCAGATGTTTGAAAACCCGCAGATGGGCTATCTGGCCCGGCACCACGACTTGATACCGGTGGTGATTGAGGATCCTCTTGAACGAGCCATTCCACAGCTCCCGGGTCTGCACTTGCTCGAGGATTCCGAGAGTGGTCATCGGCGGATGTCCTACTGGTCCAAAGAGAATGTGAACAAGTACCAGCGGGAGATCGAGCGTCGAAGGCAGAGCTTAACCTCCATGTTCTATTCGATGGATCTCGATTCTCTCTGGATCGACGCGGGGGATGAGAACTTTGTTGATCGCTTACTGGAACATTTCCTCCGACGGAGAAGGCTTTCATGAGATACGGTTGGATTCTCTTTTTCTGTCTATTCTTTAGCCTGGGATGGGCAGCACCCCAAAGTGTGGAAGAAGAGCCTTCTTCCCCCATTGATCTGGTGACCCTGCTCAGCAAGACGGCGATCTACGTGGGAGATGTTTTTGAGTACAGAATCTCGGTTCGACACAGCAACGAATTTTCCTTCGTGACCCAGGAGTTCGAAGAAAGGCTGGTTGTTCGTCCATTCGAACTGGTTGACTTTCAGATCGACCAGAAGGTCGTGGGAGAGGAGACACTCCTGGATCTGGTTCTCACTCTGGTCTCTTATGAGTCACCGGGAGTTAAAGAGATCCCTTCCTTGAACCTGTTTTACTATCCCAGCGGGTCCCTGTCTCAGGCCGGAACCCAGCAGGATATTCCAGCCAGGGTTTTGAGGGTGCCGTCCCAGCGGATCCAGCTGCAATCGACACTTCTGGGGGAAGGGGATGGCCTGCGCGATCCCCTCCGATTGGTCCCTTTCCCCAGGAGCAATCTGATCCTGCCGGTTCTCTCCGCAGGCGTGCTGCTTTTGGTGGTGGCTGGGTCCATCATTGTCGGAGTTCGCTACACCAGGCAGAAGCAAGATGAGCAGCCCGATCAGCTGAAGCGGTTGCGGGAGGAGACCCTGCATTCTCTTCGCCAGGTGCAGCAAAAGGGACCTTCAGAAGGCCAGGATCGAGATCCTTATCTTGAGGTCTCTAAGGTGGTACGCCGTTACCTGCAATACCGCTATGGCTTTTTGTCGCAGGCGCTGACCCCTGAAGAGATCCGAGAGGAGTTGCAGGGGAGCACCGATCCGGAATTCGCCTCACAGGTGGAAACCGTTTTGGAACTTTGCGATCGCTTGTTTTTTGAGGGTGCGACGTCGCCCGCGGCCAACCTGGAAGATCTTTGCTCACAGGCGGTGAATCTGGTCCTATCCAGGTCACTTGAGTCGCCATGAACCCCATTGAGATTCTGCGTCCCGACCTTCTTGTGCTGGTGTTGATCCCGGTCGTGGTCCTGCTCTTTCGGAGCCGTTTCTGGCGCCGCTCTGTGGAGCACCCCTTGACGGATCGCTTCGCCGGTTTCGGTTTTCGAAAGCCTCCTTTCTGGCTCTACATTCCCCGTCTGATCGAATGGGTTATTATCTTGCTCCTTGTGGGCGTGTTCATTCAGCCGGTATTGCCGATCGGGCAGAGGCAAACCACCGTTCGTGCCTTGGATTTAGTTCTTTGCATTGATTTGTCCGCCAGCATGCGAAAGAGCGTTGAGGGCCCTTCGGAAGCGGTCTCGGCCTCCTCCGATCCACAGTTGACCCGCCTGGAGGCGGTGAAGCAGGTCGCTCTGGATTTCATCCGCAGTCGACCCCAGGATCGAATCGGGTTGGTGGTCTTTTCGGCCAACGCTTACCTGGTCAATCCGCTGACCACAGACCACCAGGTCCTCTCTGAATATATCGGGCTGGTGGACGGGAATACGCTCATCGGCGAAGGCCTGACCTCTGTTGGAGAAGGTCTGCGCCTCTCCAACGATCTGCTCTCCTTTTTTGGCACTGATCAGGACAGAGAAGGGAAGGCCATCATCGTCTTTACCGATGCGGAACAGAACTACGGACGGAAACCCGACCGCCCTTTGGAGAGGGCTCGGCAAAACAAGACCCGAGTTTACTTTGTGGGCGTGGGTGTACCCATCGAATCGGTCTTGGGCTCCTTAACGGGTGTGGTTCGTGAGACGGGTGGAGACTACTTTAATGCCATGCACGTCGAGGAGTTGAGAGAGGTTTCCCGGCAGATAGATCGTCTGGAAAGGAATCCCGTACAGGTCACCGAGTATCTTCGTAACCAGGCCCTCTCTCTGCCGCTTCTAGTGGCGGCCAGCTGTTTGCTGGTGGTGAGTTGCGCGTTGAGAGCCTTTCCCAGTTTCTATGTGACTGGATAGTCCGCCTGGGTATTTGCAAACAGGGCCTTGGTCCTCTACGATTTCGGCTCGGGAAAGAATCACATTGTGAGCAAACACAGCAGAGTGAAAGTCACACAAACCAAGTCGGATGATCCCTTTGAGTTCACCATCACCTTAAAAGGGAGCGGGGGTGAAACTCAGCACGAGGTCACCATGACCCAGTCCACTTATGAGACGCTGACTGGAAGTCAGGTGAGCCCTGAAACTTGTGTGCAGGCGGCCTTCGAGTTCCTTCTGGAACGGGAACCCCAGGAGTCTATTTTGACCAGTTTTGACATCACCGTGATTTCCACCTATTACTCTGACTTTGAAACGGAATTCTCCGGCTATCTTTACTGACCGCCGACTGTTTCAGTGTGCCCGCAACGCCTTGAGAGCCGCTTCATGTAAATGACCGTTGGATGCAACCACTCCTCGATTTTGGGTCAAGAGCGGTCCCACTGAAAAATCCAGACGTTTCCCATCCAGATCGGTGATTTGTCCACCTGCCTCTTCGATCACCAGAGAGCCCGCGGCTTGGTCCCAGATTTTCTCCCGGTAATCCGGATAGGCCGGGGAGAGAAGGCGAAAGAGCAAGTCACCCGTTCCCTCGGCCAGGACAGCATATTTAGCCTGGCTATCCATGAGCACAGGTTGGGCACTGACTCCTATGGCCTGCATCAGTGCATCCATTTGACCCACGTTGGTGTGCTCAGCCTCAAACGATCGCAGGAGGCGCGCTTGGGCGGGATCTTCACATGTAGAGACCCGGAGTTTTTCAAACCCTTCAGGCCCGGTTAAATGGGTTCTCCAGCACCCTTGTCCACGGACGGCGATGATCAGGGAGCCACCCCCCAGGTTGGGGCATGCCAGAGCGCCTATCTGAACCTCACCCTTGACCACCAGGGCCAGTGCCACGACGTACTGGTCGCCCCTCAAGAAACCCTTGGTGCCGTCAATGGGATCCAGTGTCCAGAAGCGATGGCCGGATTCCTTGCCGCCTCGATCGATCCACTGGTAAACCTGTTCCAAAGTGGCGTCAGGCACGCTGTGGGCGACGGATTCCACCACCTGGTTCTGAATGCCTTGCTGTGGGGTACCGCGGAGCGTTGCGGAATCCTCTTCGGCCACCAGGATGTCTTCAGGAAACGCCATTGCCAGTGATCGCCCCAACAGAGCCTGAACAGCGAAATCAGCAACCGTAACGGGTGATTTGTCCTCTTTGGTCAGGGCGGTGGGCGCCATCTTCCGCTGTATTCTTTTTGCCAGTTGGGCAGCTTCATTCAAAGCACCAACCGCAAACCCAATTTCAGGATGATCAAGATCAATCATTGTGCCCATAATCTTCTCACACTCGGGCGTAGAAGGTGCGGGTTTCAGGTTCCATGTTTTAAGTTCCTGGGCAAGGGGGTTGGGATGGTCAATTGTCCGCTGCTTCGCTTGCTCCTCGGCCCCAGGACACACTACAATACGAGAGTTGCCATGGTGGGCGTAGCTCAGTTGGTAGAGCACAGGGTTGTGGTCCCTGTGGCCGCGGGTTCGAGTCCCGTCGCCCACCCCATATTCAATTGCCCCTCCCTAACCCGCACTTCGAATCCCCAGGGATCCAAACCGTCATCTACTGTAAGGTCCAGCTGTTTCAGGGTTCTTCCTGTTGTTGGGCGGTTCCGGGCTAGAAACAGGGTAGGAAATAAAACCTGCATGGGTGCAAACCCACAGGTCTGCATCTTTCATGAAAACTGCCTCCCATTTTGAGACTGTTCCAGAAACGGAGACGATACGACCTAGCCTAACCGGCAGTGAAGTAATCGACAACTGTCATAACTGATAGGGCAATGACCGTCTCATTTTGGCCTGGGTTGGCTGGAGAGAGTTCACTCGTGTTTAGAGCTGAACGAAGGTGATTCCTGGATTGTGACGATCAGACACTAATGTAGACCTGAGATCTGGGAATTGGCCCAGCAGGTCTCGTCCCTGGCTGGTGTTTTCTGAGTACCGGTCCCCTACAACATAGGCATGCACTCTCCTGGCACGAGAGAGGGACGCCAGTTCCTGGATGACCGCCTTCTTGATCTTGCCTCCAGGGCCGGAGGAGCCATATCCGTGAATGACCCGGAGGATCTTAACACCCTGCGATCGTGCTAAATCCAGCTCAAGAGACAAGGTGTCTAACGCTTCATCGACGAACGGCATCCCTTTCTTAAGGTTGATCGTCTTTATCTTCTCCTCACCGGTTCTCCGTGACGATCGCCCAGGCTGTTGGTAGCTTTCGCAGTACCTGCATTTCCACTCATCGTCCGGAATCTCATTGCCACATGTGCTACAGGTCTTCATCGATTCTCTATTCTAGGCGGTTGATCGGCAGGGAGAGGTTCTTCTTTGTGTTTCTGTACACGTTGGGTTCGTTCCAGGTGCTAAGGTCAAGGGTACCTGACTCCGGCTCAACTTGACAGTACGTCGGACTGCACTCAATGCGATTCTGGGGCCGGCCTGATGGGGATTCCGATACCCGTGGCGACAAAGGGACCGGAGCCCCTATAATACGCGAGTTATGTATATGTCCTCGTTGCCACCTCCTATTCTTGTCGCTGACAAAGACAGCCTCGGTCGGCTTGTCCGCGCTCTTGCACCTTATCCAGTCGTAGCCATCGATACTGAATCCAACAGCCTCCACGCCTATCGCGAGCGCGTGTGCCTCATCCAGTTCTCCACCCCAGAAGCTGACTACATCGTTGATCCGATCAGGCTGCCTGATCTGAATCCGCTCGCGCCCTTCTTTGCCAATTCGAGCCAGCAGAAGGTCTTCCACGCCGCCGAGTACGACCTCATCTGCCTCAGGCGCGACTACCACTTTGAGTTTACGAACATCTTCGACACCATGAGCGCTGCGCGCACACTCGGTTGGTCGCAGGTCGGCCTCGCCGCTGTTCTCGACACCCACTTTGGCGTGAAGCTGAACAAAAAACATCAGCGTGCCGATTGGAAACGCCGTCCCCTGAAGCCGGAACAGTTGGACTACGCGCGGCTCGACACCCACTATCTTGTGGCATTGCGCGACCTACAGCTCCAGGCGTTAACTGAGTCCGGCCACTGGCCGGAGGCGCACGAGGACTTTGAACGGCTGGCGCGAGTGCGTGGCGACTCGGGGCACGCGGGTCCAGACCCTACGGCATTTTGGTCCGTCAAGGGGGCGCGCGACCTCACGCCGGAACAGGCTGCTGTCCTTCAGTTCCTCTTCGCGTACCGCGAAGAACAGGCCGCACGCAGGGACCGGCCACCCTTTAAAATCATGGGAGCGGCGACGTTGATGGAACTCGCCCTCCGCGCCCCGACCCACACCGAAGACCTGCAGCGCCTGTCCGGGATGACGCCGAAGCAAATCCACCGCCACGCCCATGGCGTGTTGCGGGCCATCCAAGAGGGACTCGACGCCCCGCCCCAAAGGGTGCCTCGGGCCAATCGCGAGCCTGACGACGTGCGCGATCGGTACGACCGCCTGCACACCTGGCGAAAGAACAGGGCGAGGGCGCGCGGTGTTGAGTCGGATGTCATCCTTCCGCGCACGGCGCTCTGGGATCTCGCTCGCCGCCCCCCGCTCACCCACGCTGAACTGGCCCACATCACGGACTTCGGCCCCTGGCGGCGGGAAACGTACGGAGAAGAGATTCTGGCGCTGCTGTCTCGCGCAAACCCTTCGCCGGGCGCCTGATCCAAACTTTGGCTAGTGACGCTGTAGCTGCCACGCCGAAGGGCCTAGCACGAACAGGTTCGACAAGATGGCTGCGATACGACGGCTGGTGTTCCAATGCCTCTCAGGGGAACCGGCGCAAGCGAGGAGTTAGCGACCCTGGTGAGGCTGAGGTACATGATGCTCCCCAACCGGTATCACTGGATGGCGAATAGGTGAGGTTCGTAACCTGGAATGGTCACAAGTCGATTTTCAAAACGAGTGGGTGATTCTTGAAGCTGGAACTACAAAGAACAAGGATGCAAGGAAGTTCCCATTCACGGATGAACTGAGAGAAGTTCTCCAGCAGCAATGGGAAGATAGGGAGGACTCTTGGGTTTTTCTCTTAAAGGGAAGAAGGTCGGTGACTTCCGTAAATCCTGGAACAAAGCTTGCAAAGAGGTGGGTTTAGCTGGGAAGATCCCTCACGATTTTAGACGAACAGCAGTTAGAAATTTGGTCAGAGCAGGAGTACCTGAGACAATAGCTATGAAAATGACTGGTCACAGAACACGAAGTGTTTTTGATCGATACAACATCACAAGTGAGAATGATCTCAGAGATGCAGCCCAACTTTTAAACGCAATGGTTACAAAAAGGTTGCAATTACCTGATTCTGCTGGAATCAAGGTTCACTAAGTCCTTTGTTTTCAATACGCGCCCGTAGCTCAGCTGGATAGAGCGCCGGACTTCGAATCCGTAGGTCGCAGGTTCGAATCCTGCCGGGCGTACCATTCTTGCTTTCATGGTACCAGTGGGAGGGGATAGAAGTTTCCTCGTGGAATCAACCTAAAAGGGTTTCTCTTTCTGCCATTTTGGATTGCCTTCCAGGCCCTCCAGGCGTACCATTCGGGCAACGGCACATCCACAAAGCGCTACAGGTTTTCTGGGAAGAACGGATGAAGGGAATCATTGACCAGGTTGAAATCTCAATCCCTTGCTCGGACTGCGGCAAGTCGACCAAGAAAACGATGAAATGGGTGCAAAGTCACGCTGAACTCATCTGTGAATGCGGAGTTGCCATCGACCTGGATGAGATCGAGGAGACCCAAGGCCACAAGAAGGCTCAGAAAATCCCTCAAACGGATCGCAAAAACCTTCAAGTCGAAATACCTTTAAGCCAAGTCCCCACCCCATAAACAATGCGGTGGCCTCGGTCGCGCGTGGCGCAACGCACTCAGGCCGGCCCTTCCGCCGCTTCGTGACGAGGAGGTGTGAGAAATCCGGGCTAGAACCTCGTTGAGGGTCCAAGGCGGGGAGTCATTCAGGCTTTCCGCCTTTTTCTCAGAGCCCGAAACCCCCGATGCGATCCACCTGAGTCCGGACAAGCAGCCGTTTTTCGCCCGGCGCCCGATACGGATACTCGTCCATTCCCAGAAAGCGCTTGGCCAGCTTGTCGATGTGCTGCTCCGCTCCTTCCTCAGTCACAGTGGCCGTACCGTGGAACACAGCATGAACCTGCGGGTCGGCAGGACTCTGGACCGAGATGATGATGCGTGGGTCGCTGCGCAGGTTCCGAGGCTTGACTCTCCCCTCGGCGGTGTTGAACAGAACGTCTTTCCCATCAACGTCCATCCACACCATACTCACTTGGGGGCTACCGGATGATACAGCCGGTATTGACGCCGTTTTTGATGATCCTGGGGGTGGGGATGGTGAGACGCTGAGAAACACCATTGACGATGATTTAACGGTCGGTCAGGCTAATAATATTGTGGGCAACCAATCGGATTACGGGGCAACGCCTTCTTTGCGAGATGGCACCGAAGGGGTCCGCAACGATCCCAACCCGGACGCCCGCAATCTTTTTGACGCAACCTATCTCATGGGGTTCATCAGCAAGACCTCGGCCGTGGCCGATCTGAAGCTGCCTGACGGAACCAACCACGCTGGCGAAAATATTGGCACGGATGCGGCTCCCCAGATCACCTGCTGTGAAGGGGATTGCAGGCTAGGTGGCAACGCCAGCGGTGCGGGCATCTTGATCGTCCGGGGCAGACTGCGTTTCCAAGCGGCCTTCGCCTATCACGGGTTGATTCTGGTGGTGGGAGAGGGAGATTTTGATATGAGTGGTTTGAACGTGGGTATTTTGGGCGGGCTCTTTGTGGCCAAGACCATTGACAATGGCGATGGTACCTGGAGCTACGGTACGCCCTCCTTTACGGTGGCTGGGAACAGTAACTTCTACTATCAGTCCAGCGGCATTGGGATGGGATTCGGTCTTTTACCCTTGAAACAAATCACCTGGCGTGAGGTGTTTCCGGAACTCGAACCGCCCTATTGACCCTGCCCGGATGATGCATAGTCCGGGCTAATTCCCGGCGGTTCAGGGGATGCGCCCTCAGGCTGGATCGGCCGGAGCCCTATGGATCTCCTCCGTCTCCAGAACCTGCTCCTTCGTACTTCTGAGGGAAGTTTCCGTAGACTTCAGTCCGTTTAACACCTCGCCGAAAAGCCAGGAAAATCCGTGAAAATAGTCCCCTTTTCGCAACTGACAGAACACCGGCTCGTCGGGAAATTCCTTCTTTTGGGTAAGGGCAATCTCAAAGCGGCGCATGGGACCAAAGATCAGATGGCTGAACAGGATGCTGGCTACTGAGACAAACACGAGTGAAAGGAGAGCCAACCACCAGTGGCGGACAGAAAAGTCGATAAATTGATCCAGCATGGGCTGTATTCTTGTGGCGTCCTCACCGATCAACAGACCGGAAAGAGAAGGCGAAACGGCCAGACCCAAAAAGAGAAGAGGGAAGAGCAGGGAGAACAGCGCGACACTGAGTGCAAAGCGAACCTGCTGCTTGCGATCAATGAACGGATACTTACGCTGCGATGCCATCCTGTCTCCTAAACATCAGCCTCACCCGTAGCAGCGGCTTTTCTTGTAGCGGGTACACTTCCAAGGAGAGATTCCTGTCTGTTTGCGGCGGGTGAGGAGTTGGTATCCTAAAAGATAAGGGCGGAAGAAAGAACCTTCCGCCCTTCATCTTTCTTCTTGTAGACTAACTGCTCTTTCCGATTCGGAACATCTTGGTGCCACAGCTCGGGCATATGCCTTGAGATGCGGGTCTGCCGTTTTTCATGGTGATGCTCTTGGCATCCTTCATTTCCTTCTTTTCTTTGCACTTCACACAATAAGCTTCCATCATTTCACCCCTTTCATTTTTTACTGCGGCCGCTCAATTGCCATCATAAAGGTCACGTCTGGCGTTTCTGTGCAGAATGAGCGTCACCGGATTCCCAAGAACTGGAGTTAAACTATTGATTCTGAACAAGTTGTTACCAAAATCCTAGGAAGCCCAATTTTCGAGAGAATCAGGGCCTCGAGCTGGACTTTTTACCACCTTCCAACGATTCCCATGGAGGCTCGAACCTGATCGTGATTCACTCCAAGAATCCGGAGGCTGATGAAATCAACCGGGCCTACTCGAAAGGCGAGTCCTTGTTTGATGCGAACATCCACTCCGAAAGCCGCTCCGTACCCGTATCCGAACTGGCTTCCGGTAATGGCGGTCACACCGAAAAGGCCGGGTTGGACCCAAGTTCCGCCGCCCAATGCTCGGACATAAGGGGTCACCCATTTCGTGTAACTGAAAGAAAACTGAGGTCCAGCAAAGAAGGTATACATGCCCTGGTTGAATCCCCCGTCGTAGTAACCACCTCCATCGATTGTGAGGCCGACCAAATCGTGGAAATGATTGGTACTGGTGATATTCCAGCCGCGGACGTCTTCAGTCCCGTCCAGAAAGAAGGCGGAATAGCCCGCAAAGAGTTCATAATCGGGGTGAGGCATATCTTCGTTTGCATACCTTGTCTGGGTCTGTGACGTGGAGTTCAGGCGGCCCTTGTAACCCACGCCCATCAGTGCCAGGATGATCCTTTCGGAAACCCCTGCCTGTCGGAGCTCGACCAGATCTTCGACGGTCGGCGAGTATTCCAGTGTACTGATGCGGATTTTCTGAAGAATGAATGAGTCACTGAGTCCTGCCTGCACCATATCAATGATGTCGTCGATGGTCAGTTCCTCTTGCCCATACACGCCTACCGAAAAGGCGATGAGGCAGACGAGCAGAAAGTAAACACCTTTCATTAAAGCACCCCCTGTTGTGAGACTTTTCAAGACTTTTCCCGTTTTGTTAAAACCGCATTCCACTTTCATAGTGGTGATCCTAGCTCTATCCCAGGAGCCTTACAGTGACGTTCATCACCAAAAGCGACCGTCCCCCACTTTTCCCGAAACTGTATTGCCCCCTGTCCGCCCCATGTTTTAGCCCGGTTTATGCATAGGTTCTTGTCACGAAGCGACGAAAGCGCCGACCTGACAAGGCTTGCGAGAGAGGCCCCCGCAAACGTACTGTAGGGTACGTTGAGGAGGCTGACTGAGCGGAACGCAATCAAGGGCGGATGGTTTCGTCGCTGCGATGTGTTTAAATGAAGTTCGCGCCTCTCTGGGGTCGACTGTTTTAACCAACAGGAAGGACAGGGAAGGGAAAGAAACGATGGGAAACAAGGTAACGGTTCTGGCTCTATTTAAGGCAAATCCCGGGTTGGAGGAGGAAGTCAAGCGGGAGCTTATGGCGCTTCAGGGACCCACCCGATCTGAGGAGGGCTGCATCAACTACGATTTGCATCAGTCTCAAGAAGATCCCTCGCGTTTTATGTTTTACGAAAACTGGAAGAGCCAGGAAGACCTGGATCAGCATTTGCAAATGCCTTATTTAACGGCTTTTCGGGAAAAGGCAGGCGATCTTCTGGCCGAACCCGCAAGTATTACGCTCCATAATAGGATCTAAAGTCCTGGCAAGCCCCTTCAGCAAACCTTGCCCTAATTTATGAAACGAGGCGCTCAGCCCGGATTCTCTGGAGGATCAAGCCGGTTGACCTGAAAGACCTTCTTCGCCGTTTACGAGAAATACTTGGTCACCAGTCGCTGGGCGGCATAGGTCGCAAACACGGCGACCGGACTTCCGAATCCCCTGCTGGCGATGGGGGGAGGGGAACTCGCATCACAGATCAGGAGATTCTCTACATCATGGGACTCAAAATCTGAGTTCACCACTGAATTGCCCCGATCCGATCCCGCTCTGCAGCTGCCGGTTATCCCGGCGACAGTCCTTACGCTTACCTCATCAACAGAGCCAGAAATCTCCTTGGCCCCCATTTTCTTCAAGATTTCATGACCAATTTCATAGCCGTCCTTCAAGCGCCGCAGCAGAACGGGATCCTTCCTGTCGTACTGCAGCTCTCCGTATGCGTCCATAACACCCAGGACTCCGCTGGGCCTGACCACGGCAACTCCAAAGCCGCCTCGTCTCAGCTGGGCAGCCCGGGTTGCATTGTCCGGGCCTTGCGCATTGTAGATCTGGTGCATGAACTCCTTGTGCTCCCTCCCGAACTCCGGGGCTGTTCGGCCTCTGGCCAGTGCATCTGGAGAAGCTGTCAGTCTCTGGACCCTGAAATTCATCTGCAAACGATCGAAATAGCCCTGGGGATGGACGTCCTGGAACAGGTCAAAGCTGCCGTCACGATACTCGCCATCGTGGATGGCCTCAGCAAAGACAGCCTGTATCCTTGGGGCACTCACCTTGGCATCCACGTTTCTCCCGATGTTGGAATTCTCCACGATGAGGTCACTTCCCAGCACATCTCGGCGGCCATAGCCGGATCTAAACAGGAGTGGGGGTGTGCCGAAAACTCCACAGGCAACAATGACTTTGTCTGCCATAACACTTTCAGTGGCTCCCTGGTGGCGATAAATGGCCCCTTTGGCCACCACCCGAGCGCCCTGTTTTTCCAGGATGAGTTTGTCTACCTCGGCCTCTGGGATGATCTGCACTCCGAGTTTTTCAGCCAGGGGTAGGTGAGTGATCAGGGGGCCCATCTTGGCATCGTATTTACACATGAGGCTGCAAAAGCCACAGGCAATACAATTCCTTTTAGCTATGGTCAGCGGGATCACACTGTATCCAAGAGCTTTGGCAGAATCCCGAAACAAAAGGTCGCCAGGGTTGAGAAGGGACTCCGGACGACCGTGAATATTAAACAGCCTCTGGATTTCCTGGCTTGCGGGGCGCAGTTTCTCAACGGTCCAGTCGACACCTGTCTCCTCGGCGTAGGCGCCATAGTCCAGGTCAAAAGGCACCTGGGTATTACAATTTCAGTGGAGTGATCCCCCTCCGATGGCCGATGCATCTCCGCGCCGGGTATTCACGTATCGCTGTCTAATTCCCCTGTCCACTTCATCCTGGGTGAAACCACTGGCCATGGTATAGCGGGTGTTTTCCCTGGAGTCCTGGGCGACACTGGTGAACAGATTGCGGCGAAATGGGATTCCGTAGCCGGGACTGGGATCTCGATCTCCCTTGAAGTAGGGGCCTCGCTCCAGTATTGCGATCCTGAGGGGCTTGCCTGTTTCAGGATGGACACCATGCTCTGCCAAACGCGTGGCCACGATGCATCCAACCCATACCACCACCAATCACTAAAACGTCCAGCACTCCAAGATCTGCCATCAGGACTCCTTTCATCACCTCGGGCCAGGGTACCCTCGACTCCGTTAGTCTCTACAGACGATTGTCAATGCTTTTATCTGAGACCTCCTTGTCGAATTGTTGAAAGTATACAAAAACGGAAAACCCATTCAAACCTTAAAATGGGGTTTGTAAAGGCCGTGACACCCAAACAATATCGACCGCTGGTGCCGAGGTTGCCAGATTCCTGAATCGACCCTCCATGGGCCCGCCGCGCAGCCCCCAACAACGAGGGGCGGTTTTCATGGGAGTCTGAAGGGCGAGTTCGGCCTATAGAGTCAGATTCTTAGGGTGTTTGAAGCACGCGTGGCGCGGCTTTAAAAGGACTGAGGAAGGGGAAAAGTGAAAGGGTTCGAAGGGCACTAGAAGAGGCGAACCGACCTGACGCCTCTTCTTTGTGCTTATCTTAAGATTACCAGCGGTCGCGTCCGCCGCCGCCGCCTCCGCCGCCGCCTCCGCCGCCGCCTCTGCCGCCGCCACCGGATCGCTCCTGCTGTGGCTTGGCCTCGTTCACCGTAAGGCTTCGACCTTCAAGGTCAGTGCCGTTCATTTTCTGGATCGCTTCTTCAGCCTCGGACTGAGAACTCATTTCTACGAAACCAAAACCCCGGGACCGACCCGTCATTCGGTCTGTAATCACGCGGGCTGACTCTACCGTGCCGTGAGGCGAGAAAATTTCCTGTAGCTTGTCATCCGTAACGGAGTACGGCAAACCACCTACATACAATTTGTTGCTAGTCATGTTCTCCTCCTAAGAGAATGTGATCGTCATCAACCCTGAAATACTGACCACGAAAGGAGCAGAACACGGTAACGTTTCATTCGGTGACACGCTTCTGGTCGGTTGTTCCTTGGGGGATCTTAGCAAGGTGAGACTCGAGTACAGGCCTTCTATTGATTATTTCATCGACACCCTTCAGCAGGCCTTAAACATAGGGTAATCATCCAAACTATACCCAGCTCGTCAATGCATGTCAATGTTTTCCTTACTCTTGAGAGAGCTCACCTGAACCAGCCTCATTACCAAGGTGCTGTTCCGGGGCCTGGGTTACCCAATGTCAGGGCTAGCTGGTGACCGGCAGTGAGTTTTTGGGTCACTCCTGTATCACAGAGGATCTTGGGCGATGTGCTCACCTACCGGCGGCTCCGCGGCTCCAGTAGGATGTCGCCCAGGAGCAAGGCTTCCGTGACTTGACGGGCGACCAGCGATCGGTCCATGCGGGTCGGCTCTCGTACGACTGGCCGCACTTGGGCTGGCACTCGCTTGGGTTTCTTCCCCGGGACCGACTTATAGAACGCCTGATCTACCACCCCGCCTAGCTCCGGCGCTTCCGGAGCGGCTTCCCTGGCAGCCACCACTAGGGTTTGCGAGGCCGGAACTCCCTGGAATGAGGGATGCTCCTTGCCGGGCACAGCTTGGCGGGGTTCCCGGGCCGGGACGGACGGTGCCTTTTTAGAGAATAGACCCCTGAGAAGCCACAGGATGAAGAGAACCCAATAAATAAGATCTTCGAAGTCCATCGGTTCTCAGCCTCGATTCACTTCGCCAAGCTTACCCGGGTCATCGACCCTACTCGATGCTTGTGTCTTTCTTCTAGCCGAGGCTCGACAAGGAGCGAGCGCAAGCGTGAGCACCAGTCGGTCCAGCAATGTCGCCGGGTCACTCAACGGTTTAACGAGAAGTGGTGATTCGGGAATGGCCGAAAGAATCAAGCCGGCCCGGCGGCGCTCAATCGGTTTCTTACTCATTCTCACCCTTACTCGGGTCCTCTTCCGGCTCTACGGACCGTGAAATGGAATCTCGCATCTTGGTATCCGAGGCGACGTTCTTCATGTTGTAGTAGTCCATCACCCCCAGATTGCCTTCTCGGAAGGCTTGCGACATGGCCAAGGGGATCTCGGCCTCGGCTTCGACGACTTTGGCCCGCATTTCGTGCACCCGCGCCTTCATCTCCTGTTCCTGGGCCACCGCCATGGCGCGACGACCTTCGGCAAGGGCCTGGGCGATTTGCTTGTCGGCCTCCGCCTGCTCTGTTTGCAGCTTGGCGCCGATGTTGGACCCCACGTCCACATCGGCAATGTCAATCGAGAGGATCTGGAAAGCCGTGCCTGCATCGAGACCTTTGGCGAGAACGGTCTTCGAAATCTCGTCGGGGTTCTCCAGGACTTTTTTGTGGCTCTCGGCGGAGCCGATGGTAGAAACCACGCCTTCTCCGACCCGTGCCACGATGGTCTCTTCTCCAGCGCCGCCGACCAGGCGATCGAGGTCAGCGCGCACCGTGACCCGGCTTTGGGCGATGAGCTGGATACCGTCCTTGGCGACAGCAGCTACCTTGGGTGTCGTGATCACTTTCGGATTGACACTCATCTGAACCGCTTCTAGAACGTCGCGACCGGCCAGATCAATGGCCGTGGCTCTGGCGAAGGTGATCTCCAGTTCCGCTTTGTCGGCCGAGATGAGTGCATTGACCACACGTTCCACGTTCCCTCCGGCGAGATAGTGAGCCTCAAGATCGTTGACGCTAATCGAGAGCCCCGCTTTGACGGCGCTGATGCGCGACTTGACGATGATCGAGGGAGGCACACGGCGTAAACGCATCGCTATGAGCGTGCCAATCCCCACGTAGGCGCCGGACGCATAGGCGGCGATCCATAGTCCGACAGGAACAAAGTACAAGATGAAACCCAAGATCACCAGAGCGAAGAAAGTAAGGACAAACAGTGAAGCTTCCATCAGCTACCTCCCTGGGGTTCCTTGTGCGGTACCCCTTTAGTGGTTTTTTGTGCGAATTCCACGACAACCTGTGAACCTCGAACCTCTATCACCGAGACGAGGCTATCGGCGGGTATGTAGTCGCCTTCGGTGACGACGCTCTCCCGTTGCTCACCGAACCGAGCGATACCTGCAGGCCGAAGATCGGACTCCGCCTGGCCGATCTGCCCGACGGTTAAGTTCGAGTCTCCCGCGTATGCTCCGGCAAGGGACTGCTCATGCACGACATCGCGACCGTAACGGCTTCGGGGGAACCAGATCATGAACGCCGTCGTGGTCGCCACGACTAAAATTACAGCGACAGCTCCATACAGCGGGCCGAACCAGCCGAAGGCGAGCCAGCAGCCCGCGCCGAGACAAAGGAGGCCACCGATGCCGCTGACTCCAAATCCGGGGATGACGAAGACCTCCATCGCCATCAGCAAGTAACCTGCCACGAGCAGGGAGGCAACGATGACGATGTGGTCGCTCACGATGCCTCCTCGTCTTGGTTGGTTTCTTGGGTAGGCTCACCCTCGAACTCTTCATCGTGGGACCCTTGCTGACGCACCACCGCTTCACCGGACCGCCAAGACACGATCACCACCTTCGCTCCCACCTGGATGAAGCCCCCCTCGGAGACCGCGTCCAGACGTCTTCCCTTTGCACGGATTTTTCCCGCTGGTCTGAGGTCGGTTAGTGCCGTGCCTGTCGTTCCCTGAGGCAGGGCCTTCTCCGTTGCATGGGAGCTGAACCCTGCTTCTCTCCTGAGCGCCGTTTTGAGTACGAAGCGACGTGTTACGCCCGTGGCGGGAAGGAGTCGGAAGATCAAGAAGCCGCCGCCCAGCGTCATCAGAATTGAAGATGAGAGTATGACGAGAGCCCGGTTCACGAACCCCAGATCCCAGGACACCCGGAAGTCGAGGCCAATCAGGGACAGAAACACTGCGACCAGTATGATCGCGAGGCCCGATATCCCGAAGATGCCGAAGCCTGGGATCACGAACAGCTCTAGAATCAGTAGCGCCACACCCAGCACGAACAGGAGAATCTCTTCGTTGCCGGCAAGGTGAACCACCTGATGTCCGAAGAAAAAGATGAGCAAACACGCTATGCCAAGTGTTCCGGGAATACCCCAGCCGGGCTGGTAGAGCTCGAGCATGATACCCAGGAAGCCGATGCTAAGAAGGAAAGAGCTGAGTATCGGATTGGAAACGGCCCGACCCATTGTCTCCGCCCAGTTGAACGACCTATCCAGGATGACGGCGTCGGCAAGTCCCAGCTCCCCAAGGACATCGGCCACCGATTTTGCCTGAAAGTCGGCCACCTGGACCCGAAGGGCATCGTCGGTGGTCAGGGTCAGCACCTTGCCCTTTTCACTCACCCCTTCTACTTCGACGTCCGGGTCCACCATCGCCTCGGCGACATCACCGGGCCGACCACGGCGTTCCGCCGTCGAGCGCATCTCGGTGCGCATGTAAGACATGAATTTTTCGTCGGCAACCTCCGGCTCCTCTATTCCGCCACCGGTGATGGGAGTTGCCGCTCCAATGGTACCGCCGTCGGTCATGGCAATGGTCTCGCAGGCCAGAGAAATCAACGCTCCTGCCGAGATCGCCCGCGGGTTGATGAAGGCGATGGTACGGATGGGGCTGCCGATCAGCGCGTCCCGTATCATAACGGCCGCGTCCACCCGGCCGCCGAAGGTGTTGATATCAAGAAGCACGACGCCGTTCTCCGCTGAAGAAGCTTCCTCGATCACACGACTCACGAAAGGAGCCATGCCGAGGTCGACCATGCCCTCAATGGGCACTCGATAAACCGTGGCTGGACCAGGCGGAACATTTGTTTCGACGGCCGGAGATGCCTCTCCGCGTACCCCCGACTCCTCGTTACTCGTTTGGGCGGAAAGGTCAGTCTGAAGAGTTGTACTGGAGAGCAGAAGCACCGCCGGGACGGCCACGAATAGAGCCAGCCAAAGTGGGCTCAGTAGCCAGACTCGTCCTTGTCTCCTTCTTCGAAAACGAAATCTGCTGACCCCGGTGATTGTGAACACGATAGCCTGAGCGTCCCTCTTTCGAGGGTAGATCACTATTCCTTGTCTTCTTCCGCGTTATAAGATCGAAACACCTCACCCATGCCTTCCTGTCCGATTTTCTCCAAGACTTGGTAGTGGCTAGGGGTTTTGCCGACCATGAAGTCCCTCTTCCTGTAATGCAGTGGCGTTCAATGTTACGCGGGGAGGGAGTTAAAGGCAATGACCCTTGGCACCCAGTTTGGTTTGCCTTCGCTGGAAGTGAGGTGAGGTTGGTTGTTCGTGGGCACGATTAAGAGAAATCAAGAGAGTCGCTGGGGTGCCCGGAGAGGACTCGAACCCTTGGTGCTGTGGGTGTTGCTTGCTCCTTCGACAAAGGTCCTCGACGCTCTACCACATTGGAGAGTGGCATAAGAGAAACAAGAAACCATTGTGGGACCATGTT
>Ga0066376_10002139_pt1 | contig 18588 bp, 18 predicted proteins | sample Knorr_S15_td_Bot_FD_77009 | JGI IMG/M metagenome (GOLD analysis project Ga0066376, IMG submission 77009) | Marine microbial communities from Southern Atlantic Ocean transect - Knorr_S15_td_Bottom_ad_5009_LV_A | ecosystem: Environmental > Aquatic > Marine > Oceanic | place: Southern Atlantic... | reverse complement strand
TAAATGCTTTTGTCCGCCACCCCGGTAAAGATTTACCCGCCGAAACTGTCAGAAAAGCCTCTATTAACGATGTCAAAGAGCAAACAGGTACTTAGAACAAATAAGGAACACAAAGGCGGGATGTCAAGGGCAAGTCTTAGTCGCATTTTCCTAGAGTCCCAAATGTCCGCTAATAGCCATAAGCAGACCTAGTCACAGATCAACTTATCCGTAAATTAAGTGGCTCTACTGATGAGGATGTTATGACCAGGGCGTGTCCGGTTTGGGAACCAACTCGTTGTCTAAATAAATTGCATCGACTTTCTCGTTATAAAAACACAGACAGTCCTTGATTTTATGGGCTTCCGGCAGGGGATCGCCATAACTCCAGACACTATTTTCCAATACAATGTCGCCGACTTTTATGCTCCAATAAATTTTTTCAGATATCCCGTTGCCGCTCGAATAGCCTTGCCGTTTGCTGAGTCGACAATTTCTTCATCGGTCGCGTAGAAAAGCGGAATAGGCTCAACATGGGCCTTTAATTCATGGTTCGAGGAGCCCGGAACTTGGATATACCCGCCCACATTAAACTTTTGAGCATGCGCGATTCAGACGCCGCCACCCTACCTTCAATCATCGCGAAAATAGTCAATGCGGTAATAAAGACAGCTTTTTTCATGGGCGGTTCTCAAACGTAAATTTGCAACCCCAGCGGCGCTGCGGTGCGGTTTTTAGCCCGCGCCGCTCAGCACCCAAACGGATGCACCGGGTGGCCCTGCACGTCGACGTTGAGCGCCAGCAGCCCGCCGGCCAGGGGCTGTTCGGCGCGTTCCTGCTCGCTCAAATTCTGCGCCGCCGTGGTGATGAACAGGGTTTTCATCTCAGGCCCACCGAACGCCGGCATCGTCGGCTGGCTGACCGGCAGCGGAATTTCCTTATCAAGCGTGCCGTCCGGCAACAATCGGATCAGCTTGCCGCCACCATATAGCACCGTCCAATAGCCGCCCTCGATATCCATGGCGGCGCCATCGACGCTGCCGGATTTTTCGCGATCGAATTTGAAGAATTCCTTTTCGCCGGAACGCTCCCCGGTGACGGCGTCATAGTCGTAGGAATACACCGCACCGCCACGGGAATCGGTGTGGTACATGATCTCATCATCGGGACTCCAGGCCAGCCCGTTGGGAATGCGGTATTCGCTGCCGATTTTTGTCGCCGCCAAGCGGGAATCAAACCGGTAGAAGCCGCCCGTCGGCTGGGTAGAATCGGTTTTGTTCATGGTGCCCAGCCAAAGCCGCCCGGCGATATCGCATTTGCCGTCGTTGGCCCTGTTTTCTGTGTGGACCTCTTCGAAGGGGGCCAATTTTTCAAGTTTTCGGGTCGGCGGGTTGAAGCTGTAGAGCCCGTCTTCCAGCGCCACCATTAACCCGGCGAAACCCCTCAGCGCAATCATGCCCGGCGCACTGGGCAGGACCCAGCTCATGGTCTCGGCGTTATTGAGGTCGGTGCGGAGAAGACTGGGGCCGAGGATATCGATCCAATAGACGCAGTTCTCCTCCGCCGAGAACACTGGGCTTTCGCCGAGCAGAACCCTTTCTTCGGTGATGCAGTGAATGTCCATGTCCGAATTTGAGCAAGAATCGCAGAATACATCAACGCCGGATGGGGCGGCGTGCAGAAATAAACGATTGCGCCAGGCACGCAGGCTTCGGCTAAAATGGAAAACCAATTCCAGGAGGACGCCATGAACCGTCTGTGTTTGTTTGTATTATTGATGGCTGCCTTTTGCCTGGCCGCGCCTGAGCCGGCCGATGCGAAATTCCACCGCGGCGGCCAGTTCGGCAAGAAGATAGGCAAGATGGGCCGCATGAAAAAAGGCGATGCCGAATCTGATAACCCCATGGATCCGGGGGCGTCCCGAGAACTCCACGAGAAGACCAGGCTGATTAAAACTGGGCTGACGCCGGTGTATCCCGACACCGCCGATTGCCTGGAGGTGAAATCCCCCTTCGCCAGCCCGACCCGGTTTGATGGTTCAATCCGGGTTCAGTGGGCCTATCACGGTTATCACAACGGCTTCGATATTTCAGCGCCCATCGGAACGCCCCTGATCGCCATCGCCGACGGCGAGGTCATCCACAAATTCACTGGCGGGCGTCTGGTCGGTCATCAGATTTTCCTCCGCCATGCGCCCTAAGACACTGGGTTGCCGGTGTGGGTCTATTCCAAATACAAGCACTTCGACAAGCTGCCTGATATGGAAATCGGCCAGCGCGTCATGATGGGCCAATTCTTGGGGCCGTCTGGCGATTCGGGCACCGCCGGGGGCCATTTCCCGACCGGTTACCCACACCTGCACATGTCCATCTACACCAGCAAATCCGCGGGCTATAAAACCACCGAGGCCTCCGTCAGACCCAAGGATGTACAACAGGTGGACCCGGTGACGCTGTTCCTAAATCAAGACCCGCCCGTGACCGACAGTCATGCGGCAAAAGCCTTGCCCAATGCGGAAAAAAACGTGGTCATTGCCTACACCACCCCCGACGGTAAGGTTACCCCCGAAGGCGCGCGAATACTCTGGCCGATTGCGTGCACGCCGAAATAGAGGCGCCGCCTCAGCCTGATAGCGGATATTCGGCCAGCGCCTCGTAGTGGGCCCCGCCATGGCCAAGGTGACTTTCATAGAGCGTGAATGTGTCGACCGTAAACGGACCGGCGGCAAACCCGGCATGGCTTTCCAGGTAAAGGCCGGCCTCCGTGGCGGCGCCGCCTTTGAGCCGGGCAATGGTAACGTGGGGCTTGAACTTCCGGTGTTCGGGCTCCAACCCGGTGCGCACTAGGGTCGTCTCGACCTTATCCCGGAGAACCGCCAACTCATCTGATTTTTCAACCCCAGCCCAAACCGCATGGACTCGGCCGCGGCGGTCGAAGGCGCCGAGCCGGGATAACGTCAACGAAAATGGCGGCCCGTTGAGCGGTTTTAAGGCGGCGTCGATGTCGCTGTCCATGCCGCCGGTAACCTCACCGATGAAGCGGAGCGACAGGTGCAGATTTTCTTGGTCCACCCAGCGGGCCGCTTTAAGCCCGCCCTTGAGCCTTTCACATTGGCCACGGATATCATCGGGCAGGGCGATACCGACGAACAAACGCATGGGCATGCTCCCCTAAGGGGCGGGGTGGCTGTATTCGAGGTGCAGCGCCCCGATCGCTTTCATCACGTCCTCGGATAAAACCATATCCTCGGTTTCGAGATTGGACATTAGCTGATCGGTGGATGTGGCGCCGATGATATTGGCGGTCAGAAACCGCTGGGAATTGACGAAGGCCAGCGCCATTTGCGAAGGCTCAAGGCCATGGTCGCGGGCAAGCCCGACATAAGCTTCCGTCGCCTTGACCCCGTTCGGTTTGAAATAGCGTTTAAATTGCGGAAAAAGTTGGTGGCGGCTTCCCTCCGGCACTTTACCGTTCATGTATTTTCCCGTCAGGGTGCCGAAGCCCAGTGGCGAATAGGCCAACAAGCCGCAATCTTCGCGGATGGCGATTTCCGACAGGCCGATTTCGAACTGGCGGCAAAGCAGGTTGAAGGGATTTTGGATACTGGCGATGCGGGGCAAGCCGGTACGCTCGGCGATTTCCTGAAACTTCATCAACCCCCAGGCGGTTTCGTTGGAAACGCCGATGGCGCGGATTTTTCCGGCCTTGACCTGTTCACCCAATGCGGCGAGCTGTTCTTCCATGGGCGTCCAGTCGCCGTCTTCGACGTGGGTGTAATCCAGCGTGCCGAAGTAATTGGCTTTGCGTTCCGGCCAATGCGTTTGATAAAGGTCGATGTAGTCCGTCTGCAGCCGTTCCAGACTTTGTTCCACGGCGTCTGCAACCTGTTCGCGGTTGAAGACAAGATTGCCGTTCCGGATATGGGTGCGGTCGCCGCTGGGGCCGGCAATCTTGGTGGCGATGACGACATCGGCGCGGTTGCCCCTGGCCTTCATCCAGGTGCCGATGACCCTTTCGGAATTACCTTGGGTCTCGGGCTTGCCTGGAAAGGAATAGGCTTCCGCCGAATCGAAAAAGTTGACGCCATAGTCGACGGCCATGTCCATTTGCGCATGGCCTTCGGCTTCGGTGTTCTGTTCGCCATAGGTCATGGTGCCCAGACAAATCCGGCTGACCTTGATGTCGGTGCGGCCCAGCACGTTTATCTTCATCTTTTTGGATTACCCCTTTAGAGAAACAGCGTCAAGACACCGGTGTAGCCGTATAGCCGGTTGTTGGAAATCTCGCCGTTGCCGAAGAAGCCAACCAGCGGAACATCCCCCAATTGATCCTGGATCATGGACATTTCCTTGCCCTCTTCGCCGAACATATTCGGCCCCCTGGCGACACAGGAAAAATAAACGCCGCCCCGGGGCGGCCCCGGCAACCGGCCTTTCAGGTTGGTGATCATGGCTTCCAGGTCTTCGGCAGCGCTTTGTGGATCACGGCGCACAAACAGCACCCGGTCACCGGCGTGAATGTCGTCCCCCACCGCCAGCCAGCCGCGTTCCGGGTCGATGCCGGTCAGGTTACGGACAACGAAATCGCCGGTGTCTGAGCCTTCAATGGGGAACGCCGCATGGATATATCCGGCGGCGCGGTGGAGATCTCGGGACAACAATTCGCCAACGTCTTCCTTGAACACATCCAAGGCGACGCTGCCATCCAGCCCGATGATGACGTTGTCCAGGCTGTCAGACACCACGTGGGCCGGACCGACCGGCACACAGCCCTGACTCAAACCGGTGGCAACCTCGACAGACGGCGCGAATAGGACGCCGGAAACGCCGCCATCGGTGACGCCGCCGGCGATTTGCGCGTGCACGCCCCGGGACGCGCTCAGTCCGCCGACCAGGAACCCCGAGGTCGCTAACCCCAAGGCTTCGATGATGTGAGGCGTGGCGAGGTTATTGGGATCACCGTGAACAATGCCGAAGGGCGCCGACTTCTCATCAACCCAGGCTTTGCCCTCGGCGGGGAAATCCTCGATGTCATTACTAACGACGGGAAAGACGAAAAAGCTGTCTTTCTCCAGCGACGCGATCATCGCCACCGCTGCCGGGCGGTCAAAATATTCGACCCCGGTGGCGCAAATGCCGAAGCCGATGGCGCCCGTCCATTCGTCAATGCCGGTGGTTTGGCGAAGATAGGTGAGGACGGAGCCGATATCATCGGCCAGATTATCGGTGACATACAGAAACCCCAACAGGTCTTCGCCGTCCGGGGCCGCGAATCCGTCACCGCCGCCGAGGTCTTCGGCCAGGGATTTGGCGATTCTGGACCAGTCACCATCATGGGAATGGGCAATTTTGAATGAAGTCATGTAAATAGGCTTTCCTTGGCCACTGGTTTTTCTACCCCGCCCGTGAGCCGCCATCAACGGCGGAAATTTAAGGGTTGCGCGGAAGATTGCTGCCGGAATGGTGAAATCGCCCTGGTTTTGCCGCAAATTGATGCCATAACGGTTGCGAAAAAGGCTTGGTGGCTATTGATCCGCGGGTATTTTATGCCATATATAGCCGCAAGAGGTTTCAACACTATTCTTATATCAACAGGAGTAACCAATGGCTTTTGGACCCGATAACAAGTTTTCGCTTCGCACCGCCCAGATGGACGGCGCCACGGCCGAAGCCGTTCAAATCGACGAGGGCCTGCGGGCGTATATGCTCCGCATTTATAACTATATGGCATCGGGCTTAGCGCTGACCGGCATCATCGCCATGGCGACGGCACAATCGGAATCCATGATGCAAATCATTTTCGGCGGTGGGGCGCTGATGTGGATCGTCATGCTGTCGCCGCTTGGCTTTGTCTTGGCGCTCAGCTTCGGCATCAACAAAATGAAAGCATCGACGGCCCAGGCCGTGTTCTGGGGCTTTGCCGCCGTCATGGGCCTGTCCATGGCATCCATTTTCGCGATCTATACCGGGACTTCCATCGCCCGGGTATTCTTCATCACTGCGGGCACCTTCGCCGGCATGAGCCTGTACGGCTACACCACCAAGCGCGACCTGACAGGCTTGGGCTCCTTCCTGTTCATGGGCTTGATCGGCATCATCCTCGCCAGCATCGTCAACATGTTCCTGCAAAGCTCGGCCATGCATTTCGTCATCTCGGTGATCGGTGTTTTGGTGTTCGTCGGCCTGACCGCCTACGATACGCAGAAGATCAAATCCATGTACGCCGAATCCGACGGTTCCGAAACCGCCTCGAAAAAAGCGATCATGGGCGCGTTGACGCTGTATCTGGACTTTATCAACCTGTTCATGATGCTACTCAGGCTATTCGGCGACCGCCGCTAACACCGCGCATTTCCGTTTCAAAACAACCCGCCCGGCGGCTTTGCTGCTTCCGGGCGGTTTTTTTGCCGTAAGTCTAGATACAGCGCCCGCCGTCGACCTCCAGGCAGACGCCGGTGAGCAGCGCGGCCTCGTCCGACGCCAGGTAGAGGACGGCGTTGGCGACATCGGTGGGCGTGCTCATGCGGCCCAAGGGAATGGTGGAAACGATTTTTTCCCTGAGGTCCGGCGTGTCGCCACCCATGAAGGCCTCGGTCAGGCCGGTTTCTCCGATCACCGGGTTGACGGCGTTGACGCGAATCTTTTCCGGCGCCAATTCCGCCGCCATGGATTTGGTCAACGTCGTAACCGCGCCTTTGGAGCCGTTGTACCAGGTTAAACCGGCGCGCGGGCTGACCGCCCCCGTTGATGCAATGTTGATGATGACGCCGCCGGGCTGTCCGCGCAGCAAGGGCACCGCATGAATGGCCCCCCAATAGATGCTTTTTACGTTGACCGCGTAGATGCGGTCGAAAACCGCTTCCGCGACCTCCAACATCGGCCCCCGGCGCTGGGCGATACCGGCGTTATTGACCAGGATATTGAGCCCGCCGAAAGCGTTTTCCGCCGCCGCAACCATGGCCTTGACCTGATCGCCGTCGGAAACATCAACAGTGCAAGCCTCCCCGCCTTCGATGTCACCGGCAACGCGCGCCGCGGCGTCCCCGTCGATATCGGCGACCAGCACACGGGCGCCCTCGGCGGCAAACCGTTTGGCGATGCCTTCGCCGAAACCGGAACCGGCGCCGGTAACGATGGCGGTTTTATTCTTGAGCCGCATGATTTCCCGTCCCTTAGCCTCGACCTTAGCCCGCCACCGCTGGTGGCCTCAAGAGGCGCGGCCTAGCAATTCGATGGCGCTGTTCAACTGGCTCATCCGCTCATGGCTGCCGTAGCCGCTGTCGGGGTGGTGAATGGCCGCCAGCATCCTGAACCGCGCCCGCAAAACGCCTAGGTCGGGGGTTGATTTCGGGGCCAGGCCTAGAACGTGCAGCGCCTGTTCCTGTGTCTGGATACCACCGGCAAGGGGCTCGAACGACAGCACCGAGACGATCGCCCGCAGGCGTGCTAATTCCTCATCGTCTTCCGGTGTTTCCGGTGTCGGCGGGACTTGCCGGCGATCCTCAGATTCCGATTTCCAGACATCCGCCTGTTGGGCGGCATCATCAAGGCCATCGAGGACAACGCTGACATCGCCCTGGTCCATGGCCAGCGCTAATGCAAATGCCCGGCGAATCACCGCGGGCCGGTTTCCGGGCGCCAACCGTACCTGGAGACGGGGCTTCCGGTGCCATGGCTGGCCTTTCGATGGCCCGGTCTTGACCGTCACCACTTCGCGATCGCCCTTGGCAGGACCGCCGGGGTCGGGAAAGACCAACAGAAGCACCGGCGGCACCACCAAAACCACCGAACGGGCGACATCGGCGACATTGACACCCTGGCGTCTGGCCAAGGACAACACCCGGTCGCGAAACCGGCTGGAGCAAGGAATTGTGTACGATTGTTTCGTAACCGTCGCCGCCAACGCCTGTCTCCAAGAAAAGATTACCCGGTCGAAACATTAAGGATTTGTCAATAAATTCGCAGGGTTAGTAGGGATGTATTTTTCGACCCCCTATATCTGCTGCGCAACGAATTTAGCGGCTTTGCCATCCCTGTCACCTTCTATCGTAGTTGTAACCCGATATAGCATTTAGATTTGCGGAATTTCCATTTTTCAATGGTCAAAGAGGGCGGTGAAAACGGCGGTTCAATCGACAACGCCGTAGCAACCCCGGGCAACCCCAAGGGTGTTGATTCCGGGTTGGGAACGACCCCTATCAGGATTACCTCAGCGGGCAGAAATTCTCTCGCTAACACCGACGGGCCCGGAGTTCCGTTTGGGCTTTAAAAAAGAACTAACAGCCGCTGAAAGTGGCATTAGTAAATTATTGATGTTTCAAAGGTCTAATGGTACTGACGATAGGCGTTAACCATTAGAACCGAACGAGTTTCCCCGCTGTTTTTACCTCAATGGATGCCCTCATGAGCGGAAATACCCCCGACCCCAAAACACTGGCCAGGGTGTACCGTTCGTTACGCCTGATCCGGCGCGTCGAAGAAGAAATCGCGCGCATCTATCCGTCAGACAAAATTAAAAGCCCGGTTCACTTATCCATTGGCCAGGAGGCCGTGGCCGTCGGCATTTGCGATGTTTTGAACGAAGACGATGTCATGTCGGCCACCTACCGGGGCCATGCGGGGTACCTTGCCAAGGGCGGTGACCTCAAACAAATGATGGCGGAACTGTACGGCAAGGGCACCGGCTGCGCCGGCGGCAAGGCCGGCTCCATGCATTTGGTCGATATGAATGCCGGCGTGCTGGGCATGTCCGCCGTTGTCGGCACCACCGTCCCCATTGCCGCGGGCTACGGCTTCGCGCTGGGACGGGAAGGAAAGGACCGGATCGCCGCCGCCTTTATGGGCGACGGCGCCACCGAGGAAGGCGTGTTTGCCGAAACCCTCAACTTCTCGGCGCTGCACAAGCTGCCGGTCCTGTTCATTTGTGAAAACAACGGTTTTGCCATTCATTCGCCGACGTCGAACCGCTGGGCCACAGAGGCCCTATGCGAACGGGTTGCCACCTACGGCATCCCCACTTATGAAATTACCGACGGCAATGTCTTCTCCATCCGTGACGCAGCGGACAAGGCGATCCGTGAAATCCGCACCGGCAGCGGCCCCCAGTTTATGGAGTGCAAGACTTACCGCTGGCGTGAACATGTCGGCCCCAATGAAGATTACGACGATGGTTACCGTAGCCGCGATGATTTCCAACCTTGGCTGGAAGACGACCAAGTCGCCAGGACCGGCGAGATGATGGACAAAGCGGATCGCGACGCCATCGACGCCGATATCGAAAAACAGATCGCGGACGCCGTCGAGTTCGCCGAACAAAGCCCGTGGCCGGAACCAGAGGAACTGTTCACCCATGTCTTCGCCGACTAGAACGCTCAGCTACGTCGAGGCCCTGCAGGAAGCGGTCGAGCAGGAAATGGACCGTGACGAGAAGGTCTTCGTCATCGGCCTCAACGTCGATGACCACAAGGGCATTCAAGGAACCACCCAAGGCCTGATCGACAAGTTCGGGCCGGACAGAGTCATGGACACGCCGTTGTCAGAAGATGCAGTGACCGGTATTTGCATCGGCGCCGCCATGGCCGGCATGCGGCCCATTCATGTCCACATCCGCATGGATTTTCTGATGCTGTGCATGAACCAGCTCGTCAACATGGGGGCCAAGGCCCATTACATGTATGGCGGACAGGTTGCCGTGCCGATGGTGGCCCGGTCCATTATCGGCAAGTCCTGGGGCCAGGGCGCGCAGCATTCCCAAGGCTTGCATTCCATGTTCATGCACGTGCCGGGGCTAAAGGTGGTCGCGCCGACCAACGCCTATGACGCCAAGGGCTGTATGATTTCCGCCATCCGCGACAACAACCCGGTAATGTTCGTCGAACATCGGCTGTTGTATTCCACTGACGCGCCGGTGCCCGAAGACCCCTATACCGTGGATTTCGGCAAGGCCCGCGTTTCCGGTGACGGTACGGATATCACCCTGGTCGGCATTTCCTATATGTTGGTTGAATGTTTGGCCGCGCGAGATTTGCTAGCCGAAGTCGGCATTTCGGCGGAAGTCATCGACCCGGTATCGTTGATGCCGCTGGACGTCGATACCATCGCCAATGCCGCCCAACGCACCGGGAAAATGCTGGTTGTCGATAACGCCTGGACCACCGCTGGGGCCAGCGCCGAAATTATCGCCGCCGTTTGCGAGCACGATCCGGGGAAACCTCTCAGTTTCGGGCGCATGGGGTACGCGCCGACCACGTGTCCGACGACGCCGGAACTGGAAAAAGAATTCTATCCCAACGCCGCCACCATTGCTGCGAAAGCCTATGCCATGGTCCGCCCCGACGAGGCGGCCTGGGCGCCTGACGTCGAGCCTACCCTGCCCCACGAAGCGGCATTTAGGGGTCCGTTCTAGATGTTCTGGGAGTTGGCTGCTGACACTTGGGCAGACGAGGAACGCGCCGCCATCAACCGGGTCCTAGACAGTGGCCGGTACACCATTGGCCCTGAAATCGCGGCCTTCGAGAAAGCCTTCGCCGCCTATCACGGCAAACGTCATGCGGTGATGGTGAATTCGGGATCGTCTGCCAACCTGGTTGCCGTCGCCAGCTTGTTCCATAAAAAAGACCGGCCCCTTCAACCCGGCGATGAGGTCATTGTGCCGGCGATTTCCTGGGCCACCACCTATCATCCATTTCAACAGTACGGGTTGAAACTCCGCTTCGTCGATGTCGAACTGGACACCTTGAACATCGACACCACCCAATTACAAGCCGCCTTAACGCCCAAAACGAAGGCCATCGTCGCCGTTTCCATCCTTGGCAACCCGGCGGCGTTGGACATCATGCGGGCGTTCGCCGATGCGCACGGCCTTACGATGCTGGAAGACAATTGCGAATCGTTGGATGCGGAATTAAATGGCCAAAAGACCGGCACCTTCGGCGACATCGGCACCTTTAGCTTTTTCTTTTCGCACCATATTTCCACTGGCGAAGGCGGCATGTTGATCACCGACGATGCCGAACTGGACGCGCTGGCCAGGGCGGTGCGGGCGCATGGATGGATACGCGATATCCCCGACGGCCTGGACCTGTTCGAGGAAGGGGAGGACAGCTTCGCCGAAGCCTACCGGTTCGTCATACCCGGCTATAACCTGCGGCCGCAGGAATTCAACGGCGCCGCCGGCCTGGAACAGTTAAAGAAACTGCCGGCCATGACGGAGAGGCGGCGTGCCAATTTGGCACTGTTTCAGGACGCCTTCGGCGATGACGAGCGTTTTATGATCCAGCGCGAAAACGGTAAAAGTTCGTCGTTTTGCTTTCCCATGATCGTAAAGCCGGATTGCGGCCTAGAGCGGGCCGATGTGTTCGGGCCCCTGGAAGAGGCCGATATCGGTTTTCGCATGATCACCGGCGGCAATTTCCCCCGTCACGACGCGATCCAATATTTCGATTATGATATCGTCGGCGACTTGGCCAATGCCGATATTGCCCACGACCGAGGATTTTTCGTCGGCAACCACCCGTTCGACCTGAGCCAACAAATCGCCCGGTTGCGTGACGTCTTCAATAAACTGTAACGGATGAATGGAAAATATTTTAACCATGTCTGATGGCAAAAAAATTCTGATAACCGGCGGCGCAGGATACTTAGGTTCGGTGATGACGCCGTTGTTCCTGCATGCCGGCCATTCCGTCACCGTGCTGGATAACTTCATGTGGCGTCAGTCCTCCTTGGCCGCCGTCTGTCATCATCCCCGTTTCAATGTCATCAATGGCGATGCCCGGACCGAGGCAACGGTGAAACCGTTGGTCAAGGAAGCCGATGTTGTCATCCCGCTGGCCGCCCTGGTCGGTGCGCCGCTGTGCGACAAGGATCCCATTGCCGCCACCAGCACTAACCTGGACGCGGTGCGTATGATGTTGGATATGCTGAGCAAAGACCAATGGGTGCTGCTGCCTAATACCAATTCGGGCTACGGCGTCGGAGAGGGCGATACCATGTGCACTGAGGAATCACCCCTGCGGCCGGTGTCCCTCTATGGCCGCGACAAGGTCGCCGCCGAGGCCGCGGCGCTGGAGCGGGAAAATTCTCTCAGTTTTCGCCTCGCCACCGTGTTCGGGATGTCGCCGCGCCCGCGCATCGACTTGCTGGTCAACGACTTCGTCCATCGCGCCGTCACCGATAGAACCGTTGTTCTGTTCGAAGGCCACTTCAAGCGCAACTACATTCACATCCGCGACGTGGCCCAAGCTTTTATGCACTGTATCGACAATTTCGAGTCCATGAAGGGCGAGTCTTACAACGTCGGCCTGTCCGACGCCAACCTGTCGAAAAAGGAACTGTGCGATAAAATCCAGCAGCACATCCCCGGCTTCGTCGTGCTGGAAGCCGAAATCGGCGAAGACCCGGACAAACGCGACTACATCGTCTCCAACGAAAAGATCGAAGCCACCGGCTTTGCCCCCAAACACTCGCTTGATGACGGCATCCAGGAATTGATAAAGGGCTATCGGATGATCCGTAACTCGATTTATTCGAACGTATAGCTTCAGGTCATGGCCGACCCCGCCCCCTGCCTTAAGGACATCGATATTGTTATCCTGGCCGGCGGGCTCGGCACCCGAATCAAGGACACCCTTGGCGCGACACCGAAGTTGTTGGCGCCCATCGACGGTACGCCCTTTCTCGAATTCGTCATCAACCGGCTGAAGCTTTTCGGCGCTCGGCGGCTGGTGTTGGGGCTTGGCCATTTGGCCGGCGCGGTGGAACAGTATCTTGCACACCATCCGCCGCAGGGAATTTCCGTCGCCACCTCAGTCGAACCCGAACCGCTGGGCACCGCCGGCGCGCTTCGCCATGTCGCCGGACTGATCGAAAGCGACCCGGTGATGATCATGAACGGCGACAGCTTCATCGCCGCCGATTTATGCGGTTTTCTGGAGGCGCACCAACAATCCGGCGCGGTCGCGTCTGTGTTGGCCGCCGAGATCGAAGACACCCAGCGGTTTGGGCGCTTGAAACTTTCACCGCAAGGCCGGATTGACGCTTTTCTTGAAAAAGACCCAAACCAGGGTGGGGCAGGCGTCATCAATGCCGGGGTTTATCTTTTCTCCAGCGGCATGATGGATAAAATCACCGCCATGAACGGGCCGTCGCTGGAACGTGACGTGTTCGAGGCCATGCCCCCCGACACCCTGAATGCGGTCATTGGCGAAGGCCCCTTTATCGACATCGGCACGCCTGACGATCTGGCCCGGGCCGGAGACGTGCTTAGGCCGTTTCGTCCTGCTTAAGCATGGATTGTTTTTTGGATTTGAAAAATTCAAGCCAGAACTGCGTGTAATAAATGGCGCCCCAACTAAAGCCTGTAGCTTCCTCTCGCCGCCGATGCGAGGCGGTTCCGACGCCGGGAATTCACCGATTTTGTAGCCGTATTTCAGGGCCAGAACCGCCAACATCAGTTCCCAACTGGATCCCCGGGGAGGGCAGAAATAAACCTTTTCGAGGACATTGAATATGTCGTCTTTATCTAGTTCCAGCCGGGCGATCATGTCTTTTTTGTAGGCCCGGTAAATAACCATGACGTCGGTGTAGGACCCCCCGAACAGAATATTCACCGTTCGCGTAAACAGCCAATTGCCAAACCCGGTTACGATGTCGTCATCCTCGCTTTCCGCGTCGTCCTTGTAGCGGGACGCAATCACCATGTCATAGCCTTCGCGCATTTTCGCAACCAGTTCGGGGATGACCCCCGGGATGGAATTGCCGTCGGGGCTAAAGGTGATGACCACGTCCCCTTCGATCAACGGCCAAACCTCAAGATAGCCTTGGCGAATTCCCGGTTTTACCGACACGCTCCCCTTGCGCCATTCGGGTTTGTGATAAATCCGGGTGCCGCACCCCGGGCAGAAGGCGTCGAGTTTTGCCCGGCCCGTATCGGATGTTGACGCCCACGTGTTCAGCTCGCCTTGGATAAGCCGAAAGTCCGTTTCCTTGACGACCAAGGTCATCCCGAAGGCGCTTCCAGATTGCTGCTGACAATCCGTGCAGTGGCAGACGACCACATGTTGGGGGACGCCGGTCACTTCATAACGGACATCCCCGCACTGGCACCCACCGGTCAATTTTGTCGTCATCCCTACCTCCCGATTGAATGACGGGAGGTAGATTTTTTATTGAAGGGCGGACTATTTCAAGGTTTTTAAATATGTGATACCGTCGGCCCTATTGAAATGATCATCCTCGAAATCCGCCTCCTTCGCATTAAGCTGCCCCTGATCACGCCCTACCGGCTGTCTTACCGCACCGTCGAGGCGTTCGAGCCGTTATTGGTCGAGGTCCGGGACGCAGACGGCAACGCAGGCTGGGGCGAAGGCCATATTTCCCCCGGCTCCAGCGACGAGACGCCGGAAGGCGGCTGGGCGTTCTGCCACAACATTGCCGCCACCGCCGCCGGTCACGATAGCGATGCCATCAAGGCGTCGCTTCTGGATTCGATGGCGGTAAGCCCGGTCGCCGCCGGGGCATTTGTGTCCGCCATCGATATGCTCACCGGCGACCCATTGTTGCGCCCGCCGGCCGAGGAAACGCGGCTGCCAATATTGGCGCCCGTCAACGGTTTGACTCCGGAAGCCCTCGGCCCAGAGATCGAGGAAAAGCTGGTGAGCGGATTCCGCACCTTCAAGATCAAAGTCGGCAAGGACCTGGACGGCGATATCGCGCGCACGCGGACCATCCAGGACACCATCGCCGGCCGCGCCACCATGCGCATCGACGCCAATCGAGCCTTTTCGGAAGACCAGGCCAAACAGTTCGCTGCGGCGCTTAACCCCGAAGGCATCGAGCTGTTCGAACAGCCCTGCGACGCCGAAGATTGGGATGCCAACGCCGCCGTTGCCGGTATGTCCCCGGTGCCGGTAATGCTGGACGAACCGATTTGCGCCATCGCCGATATCGAGCGCGCGGCGACCATCAAGGGGGTCGGGCTGTGCAAGCTGAAACTGAAACGCTTCGGGACGGTATCCATGCTTAAAGAGGCCCTCGACCTAACCCGTGAATTGGGCATGACCCCGGTTCTTGGGGACGGCCTCGGCACCGAGGTGAGCTGCTGGATGGAAGCTTGCGTTGCGCGTACCACCATCGACAATGCCGGCGAGTTCAACGGCTTCCTGAAACCTAAAACCCGGCTGTTCGCCGATCCCTTGGAATTCACCGGCGGCCAAGTGGTGTTGCGCGCTGATTTCAGGCCAAGAATTGACGAAGACGTGCTGGCCCGCCACACTATTGCCGAGGAACGATTCGGAGCCTAAATCCCCGAAACGGGAAAGGGAGGCTGATGATGGCGTTGGAATTCGTACCCCTGGGTGAGGCGTTGGGCGTCGAGGTGCGCGGGTTCGATCCCAGCGAGCCTGTCAACGACACCGACCACAAAGCCCTGCATACTGCCTGGCGCGAGCATCTGGTCTTGGTCGTTCGCGGCCACGCCCTGACGGATAAGCAATTGATCGCGTTCAGCGAAGTGTTCGGCGAATTGGATCCACCCGGGCCTAATCCCTATGGGGCGCCGTTCCTGGAGGAGCATCCGGAACTCAACGTCATTTCCAACGTCGTCGAGGACGGTAAACACATCGGCGGCCTTGGCGCCGGCGAGGCCGTCTGGCACGCCGACATGACCTATCAGGATCTGCCCCCCAAGGCCGGCGTCCTGCACGCCCTCGAATTACCCGACAGCGGCGGTGATACCTATTTTGCCAATATGATTGAAGCCTATGAATCCTTGCCCGACGATCTCAAACAACGGATCGAGGGCCGCGTCGCCATTCATGACGGCGCTCATAACAGCACCGGCCAGCTGCGCAAAGGGTATGAAGAAATTACCGATGTACGGCAAACGCCGGGCGCGCGGCATCCGCTGGTCCGCACCGATCCCGACACTGGGCGTAAGGCGTTGTTCTTGGGCCGCCGCCCGCACAGCTACATCGTCGGCCTCGAGGTCGAGGAAAGCGAGGCCCTTCTCGACGCGCTTTGGGAGCACGCGGCCCAACCCCGTTTCGCCTATGGGCACCAATGGCGGGTCGCCGATACCTTGATTTGGAACAACCTCTGTTTGCTGCACCGGCGCGACGACTTCGACGACTGCGCCCGGCGAATTATGCACCGGGCGCAGGTCAAGGGCGACCACCCGGTAACCTGAAATCTAAATTTTAAAACGGGCCAACCCGGACATATCCGCTGCTTCGAAGGCGGTTTCGCACCAGGCTTCAAGGTCGACGGCCAGATCGATCGGAATATTGCCGACGGCGGCATTAGCGTGATATTTGGCGCGCAACTCATCGGGTGACAGCGGCTCGCGGGCGCCGCCCCGGAGGTGCGGCTGTTCGACCTCGTGGACGTTGCCGTCGGCCATGGTCACTGTCAGGTGCCCCGAATAATTGGCCGGGTATTCGTTGGCGGGGTCGATCTGGTAGCTTATTTTGGCGGCGAGACGAAGGATCGTGGGGTCGGCGATCCGGGATTCCGTGAACTGCTCAAAACCGGCGGCCCCGTCTATGAGCCCGGCGGCGATGCAATAAGGCACGCTGAACTTGGCCGAATAGCGGGTGGTCGGTTTCTGCTTTTCCGCCAGCGGCTCCCACAGGCGGTGGACCGTGCCTTCGCCGACCTTGCAGACGATGTCGGTAACCTGATCCGGATCGACGCCGTCGGCGGCCAGGCGAACGGCGCAATCGACGAAGGGCTGGCACATGGTGCCGCAGGCGTAAGACTTGAAAGCCAGGCCCGCCATTCGCCAATCCTCCCCCAGGCCGTCGGTAAGATGGCCGAAATCAGGGGTGAAGGCGTGATCCGCGAAACCGAAGAAAAATCCGTGCTGGCCTTCAAACACGGTGCGCGGGCCGTCGAAGCCGTTTTGCGCCAATAGCGCCGCCTTCAACCCCGATTGCGCCGCCCAACCGGGATGCAGGCGTTTGGTGGAGGTGCCTTCGGCTAAATATTCGATGATCCCGGACGCCATGCTACCGGCGATGCCGAGCGCATTGGCGGTTTGCGCCGGGTCCAGTTCCAAGGTCCGCGCCGCGGCGGCGGCGGCGCCGAACGTCCCCAACACGGCGGTCGGATGAAATCCGGCCCGGTGCACGGCGGTCGGCACGACAACGGCGAGGCGGCACAACAGTTCGTCGCCGACACAGATTCCGGCCAGAACATCGTCGCCGGAACGGCTGCGGCCCTCGGCGGCGGCGAGGGCGGTGGGAACGATAACGGCGCCGGGATGGACCGGCGTGCCTTCGAAGGTATCGTCGTAATCTTCGCCGTGGGCGGCGGTGCCGTTGACCAGCGCGGCGCCGGCCATGTCCAACCCCTGAGCGTGTCCGATGGCGGTGACGCCGCCGCTTTCCGAGGAGGCACGAACCGCCAGGACGTAATCCAGGTCCCGTGCCGCCAGGCACAGCCCGGCGACATCGAGCAGTGATTGCACCGCTTTTTCGCGGATCGCACCTGGAATCGCCTGGGTGTCGAGCGCCGCTGCCCAGGCGGCGAATTGTTCGGCGACGGCAGTACCGGACGGAGGAAGGTCCGCCCCGCTCATGGCAAGTACCGCCCCCCGTTGACGTGCAGGGTCTGACCGGTGACGTAGGCGGCATCGGGGCTGCATAGATAGCGGACGGCGGCGGCCAGTTCTTCCGGGGTGCCGAGCCGGTCAATCAGGGCCTGATGGCCACCAGGATGGGGGGCGACGGGATGGGCGTTTTCGCCCCGGGTGGTGTCCATGGTTCCGGGAACGACACAGTTGGCGCGAACATTACGGGCCGCGTAATCGACGGCGATGGCCTTGGTAAGACCGATTACACCGGCCTTGGCGGCAACCACGTGGGGCCGGTCGACGGCGCCGAAGTGGGCCGAAATACCGCCGATGTTGACGATCGCGCCGCCGCCCGCCGCCACCATGTGGGGCAGGCTGGCGCGGGCGCACAGGAATGCGGCGTCGAGGATAACGGCGGTGACGGCGCGCCAGTCGGCCAGGCTCATGGTCTCGATGGCTTGCTGGCGGCGAATGGCGGCGTTGTTGATGAGGATATGGATACCGCCGAAGGCATCGATGCAGGCCTTGGCCATAGCATCGACGCAGGCCTCATCGGTGACGTCGGCCATGTGCTTGATCGCCTTTCCGCCCGCCGCTTCGATCTCGGCGACAACGGCGGTTGCCCCGTCTTCGTCCGAACGGGCGTTTACGACGACGGCGGCGCCGTCCGCCGCAAGCGCCAGGGCGATGGCGCGCCCGACGTTGCGCGATGAGCCGGTGACGATGGCGGCCTGGCCATCGAGAGGAAGGCTGGAACTGCTCATGATTGAATCCCAGTGATTATTGCGTTGAAGACCTGAACAGCCTTTTGAACAGGGGGCTTATCAGCGGCCAGAAAAGACTGAGCGCCGTTAGAAAAAAGAACAGGTTAACGATGGGGCTTTCAAAAAACCGGAACCAGTTGTTGTCGAACAAGATCATCGATTGTGACAATCTTTCTTCAACCAGCGGCCCAAGGATCAGACCCATGACCAGCGGCGCCGGTCCGAACCCATGACGCCGCATAACAAAACCAACAATTCCCGCGATCAGCATGAC
>Ga0066376_10002137_pt1 | contig 18597 bp, 16 predicted proteins | sample Knorr_S15_td_Bot_FD_77009 | JGI IMG/M metagenome (GOLD analysis project Ga0066376, IMG submission 77009) | Marine microbial communities from Southern Atlantic Ocean transect - Knorr_S15_td_Bottom_ad_5009_LV_A | ecosystem: Environmental > Aquatic > Marine > Oceanic | place: Southern Atlantic... | reverse complement strand
TTAAAAGTGTCCCATTATCGCTGAACGCCTACAGGCCATGGTTGTCAACGATTACCCTGCCCACCCACAGGCATCAATGGTGGCCGTTGAACAGGGCGTAAAGTCGCTGATCCTGCTTCCTATCACGGCCCGGGACCGCATGTTGGGAATGCTGAGCCTGATCTCCGTGAAGACAGGGCATTTCACCGCCGACCGGGTGCAGTTGCTTACCGGGATCGCGGATGGTTTAGGGATCTTCTTGGAAAACGCCGAGCTTAACGAGGAGGTAAGCCTGGAGCTTGAGTTGCGGCGGCGGTCTGAAGAGCAACTCCGGCAGCAGACAGAGGACCTGGAAGCCCTTCTGGGATTTGCGCGGGTGGCCATAGGGCCGGGAAGTCTCGAAGAGAAGCTGACCAGCATATTGGAGGCGCTGAGAAGGATATCCGCAACGAACGAGGTGGCTCTCAGAGTTCCCGACCCAGACAACGGCTCGCTGGTGCTGGTGGCCGAGACCGGAGATTCGGATATGACCGGCCGGCCCAAGGCATTGACCAGAGGTGTGTCCGTAAAGGCGTTCGATCTGGGAGAAGCGGTCATCGCCAACGACTACCCCTCTTCACCAGACGACATCGCGGACACTGTGGCGAAGGGAGCAAACTCCATGATGGCCCTGCCGGTCAAGACTGGGCACAGCATCTTGGCGATCGTTGTTCTTATTTCCAAACATCGATACCACTTTTCCCCTCAATTGATCGCACGGATCACCAGCCTTGGGGAAGGCATCGGAGTCCTACTTGAGAACGCCAGGCTGAACCACGAGGTCACGTTTAAAGAAGACCTGGAACAGCGCCGGGACACGTTCGTGTCGGTGGCGTTCCACGAGATTCGGACCCCGATGGCGGTGATCGAGGGCTATTCTGAACTTCTCCTGAATAAGACCCTTCCCGAGCATATTAAACAGGAGAGCCTAGAGCGGATACACAGGAACGCCCGGTCCCTATCCGCAATCGTCGACGACATGCTAAACGTCTCTCGTATTCACTCGGGCAAACTCACCCTCGACCCAAAACACGTCTCTTTGGCCAATCTACTGGCCGAAGTGGCCGCTTCTCTGGAACCCATCTACGTTCAGCATCAGATCTACATTGAGATTGGCGCGCAGGTTCCTCCGGTCTTCGCAGATGTCGATAAGCTGAATCAGATCCTGACCAACCTGGTGGATAACGCCCTGAAATACAGCCCAGATGGAGGGGATATCACTATCACCGCTACCCATGACCCAAAACGGGACCGGGTGGTCGTTGCGATCGCCGATGAAGGATTAGGGATACCGCCCGAAGACCGGGAAGGACTATTCGAATTATTTCACCGGATACGCCGTCCCGAGACTGCCGGCATCAAGGGAAGCGGGCTGGGCTTGTATATCGTCAAAGAGATGCTCGACCTCCTCAATGGAGAGATCTGGGTCGAAAGCGAACTGGGCAAGGGATCGACATTCTTCGTTTCCCTGCCAACTAAATAAGATCAACTAGTCTCTGAAAGGCAGCCGCCCTTCAAGACCAAAGTGTGTATGTCTCACAAAGTGCTTCTGGTGGATGATGAAGACGACATTTTAAGGTTGTTGGAACTCACCATGTCAAATGACTCGCGTTACTCGCTTCTCTTAGCCAAGGATGGAGAAACCGCGGTGGAACTTGCCCGGCGGGAAAAGCCGACTGTGATCTTCCTAGATGTTTTGATGCCGGGAATAGACGGTTTTCAGGTCTGTCAGACATTGAAATCCGACCCCGAGACCGAATCATCGAAAGTAATCATACTGACCGCTTTGGCCCAGGACTTCGACCGGCGGAAGGCCGAGGAAGTGGGCGCTGATGGCTTTTTCACCAAGCCTTTCAGCCCGGCGGCGCTATTGGAGAAGCTGGACGAAGTTTTGGGAAATAGCAGCGGTTAAGATGCGCCGCCGCAGACTCTAGTCAGAGCGTGGCAATACGGTCCGGAAGGAGCAGTGATTGGTCCAAGAAAGTCCACATGTACTCGTAGTGGATGACGAGGAAGACCTTCGGGAACTTACGCGTCTCACCTTAGAGTTGGCTGGGCACCGGGTAACCGTCGCCAGTGACGGCATGGAAGGGCTGCGGATATTTTTCTCAGAGCCGCCTGACGTGGTCTTGCTGGACATCCGGATGCCTGCCATGGACGGCTGGACTCTGCTGGAGCGCATCCGCGAAGTGTCCGACGTTCCGGTGATAATGCTGACTGCCTACGGTCAAGAATGGCAGAAGGTCCAGGGTTTACGCGGCGGGGCCGACGATTATATGGTCAAGCCCGTCGGCGAACAGGAGCTTCTGGCCCGGATCGACGCTGTACGCCGGAGGTCAACCTCGGCCCAAGGGACCCGTGAGCCCTATCAAGACGCTGTTCTCAGCATCGACTTCCGCCGTCACAAGGTCTACGTGCGGTCCGAGGAAGTGCACCTTTCGCCCATCGAGTTCAAATTATTGGCCATTTTCGTCCAGAGCCGGGATATGGTTTTAAGCGCAGACCAGCTTCTTGACTCGTGCTGGGGCGACCGCGACAGTGGCCCCGACAGCGTGCGGGTTTACATGAATTACCTGCGGAAGAAATTGGAGGACGACCCGGCCAAGCCCCGGCTTTTGGAGACCGTCAGAGGGTTCGGATACCGGTACCGCTCCCAGGACGCCTAAGCAAAACGCTTCGACATCTTCGATCGACTGGAAGACCGCGACTGCAAGATTGCGGAGAAACGGACACTAGCTGATCCAGCCGGCGGCCCTTTCCGCGATCACGATGGCCGTGGCGTTGGTGTTGGCGCGCACCACGTTGGGGCAGATAGACAGGTCCACCACCCGCAGGTTCCGCAGCCCCCGTACCCGGCAGTACTGGTCAACCACCGCCATGGGGTCTGACTCCGGCCCCATCTTGCAGGTGCCGGAGGTGTGCTGGGTGGTGGCCACGTTCTGCCGCAGCCAGGCGTCCAGCGATTCGTCGGTGGCCACATCGTCGTCGGTGGGCGAGATCCGGCTTTCGATCAATGGGCCAAAAGACGGGTGTTCCAGGAACTTCAACGACAGATGGATGGCCTCCCGCATGCGCTGGCGGTCCCACTCAGTCTCAAAATACCGGAAGTCCAGCTTGGGCGGCTCGCTGGGGTCGGCGGAGGCCAGCGTCAACTCCCCGGCGCTGTCGGCCAGCTTCAGGATGCAGGTGATTCTCATGCCCTGGGGGCGGTCGGGGCTCCGGCCCTGCAACGGGTCTCCGGCGCGCAGGCCCGTGAACGACGACGGGAAGAGCTGCATGTCGTTTCGAGTGCCGGAACCCTCAGCGGTGTAGCGCAGTCCGCTCTGGATGCGAGGCTCGACCGTGGACAGCTTGACCCCGTCCCTGGGATCGAGGTCGATGGTGACCAACGGGTGGTCGCGCAGGTTCTGCCCCACGCCGGGCGCGTCTTTCACGACCGGGATGCCCAGTGCGTTCAGGTGCGCTGCCGGTCCCACCCCTGAGAGCAGCAGCAATTGGGGCGTGGCGATGCCTCCGGCGCAGAGGATGATCTCCGCACCCTCCACCGTGAAAGTCTCGCCGCCGCTCTCCACTTCTACGCCTACGGCCCTAGGTTGAATCTCTCCGTCGAAGACCACCCGCCGAGCAAGGACGTTGGCTTTGATGGTCAGATTGAGCCGGTGGCGGTTGGGGTTCAGATAGGCCAGCGAGGCGCTCATGCGGATGCCGTCCGGGTTGTTCATGGGTAGCGCGCCCGTTCCGGTGGAGTCCGGGTTGTTCATGTCGGGGTCTTCCGGGAACCCGGCGGCGACCGAGGCCTGGTGGAAAGCCTCGTTCACCGGCATGAACTCTTCCCTAGGTAGCCGCCAGACCGGGATCGGCCCGTCGGTGCCGTGAAAGTCGTCTCTCACGTTCAGGTCGGTCTCCAGTTTGCGGAAGAACGGCAGCAGATTGACGTAACTCCACTCGCCGTTGCCCTCGGCGGCCCAGTCGTCATAGTCCTCAGGCACGCCGCGCAGGAACACCTGGCCGTTGACCGAGCCAGAACCGCCCATCACCTTGCCTCGGGCCACCTGCATCGGCGCCTCTTGCTCAGGCGTACCCTGGCCACGGTAGGCCCAGTTGAAAGGCGATGCGATGTCGCTGGCCTCTTGGCGGTAGCCCAGCTTCAGTTCGTCGGGCAGTGATTCAAGGTCGGTGTATTCCGGGCCGGCTTCCAGCAGCAGCACCGACCGGTTAGGGTCTTCGCTCAGGCGGGTGGCCAGCGTGCAACCGGCCGAACCTCCGCCAACGATGACAACGTCGTATCTCATGTGCTCCTCGTTTTCTCTTATCTGGACGTGGCGGCAGCCTGGCCCAGCAGCTTCATGGTCCGTTCCAGCGAAGCCGCTTTGTCGGCACCGGCGAGTATGGGCGACGCCAGAACCTCAGCCGCTCCCACTGAGAATAGTTCTTGAATGCCCTGGGCGACGGTTTCTTCGTCGCCGGAGATGACCACGCCGTCGCTCATGGCGTCACTCCAGACACCTTGCGTAGCTTCGGGGAAGCCTGAAGCAACCAGCATGTTTTGGTAGAAGGGGAGGCTGGGGTGCCCGAATTGCTCGCGGAGCGCTGTCCGGACCTCTTCGGGGTTGTCGTGCACGCTCACGGCGGCATGGGCGATGAGCGGCGGAGTGGGCCGGCCGGCCTCTTTGGCGCCCTTCTCCATGGCCGGGATGGCCACATCCTTGAGGTAGGCAGCCGGGCAGAGCCAACTGATTGCGCCGTCGGCCAACGCCCCGCAAAGCTCGAAAGACCCCTTGCCCAAGGCCGAGCCCATAACCTCCAGGTCCAGTAGGCCGGGGATCGCGGCGTGGGCCTTGTAGCGCTTGCCGTCAAAGTCCACAGACCCGGTCTGCAGCAGGGATTTCAGTATCTGGATATATTCCCGAAGATGGCCAAGTGGGGCGTTGAACTCGATGCCCATGCCCTCGATGGTCGGGCGGTGGCTGGGGCCAACCCCCAGCCGGAAGCGGCCCGGAGCCAACTGAGCCACCACCTGGGCCTGCTGGGCCATGACCAGCGGGTGCCGTGGGTAGGTGGGAACGATTGACGTGCCCAGCTTGATGTTGGTCGTGGACGCGGCTGTTGCGGCGAAGCAGGTCATGCTGTCCAGACTTGCCCCGCCGGCAGTCATCCAAACGGCATGAATACCGAGGTCTTCGGCCCGTTGGATGTTGCCCTGGACTTCAGCGATCGTGTTGCCTCTTACCTGTACTCCAACCAGCTTGTCTGACATATTTCAGGCCTCCGGGAATAGAAGTGGGATCATGTTCTGGTAGGCGACGTCGTTGGCCATGCCCATCACCAAGCCGGCCCGGGCGTCCCGGAAATACCGCTCGATGGGCGACCTCCGGGCGAAGGCCGTGCCCGTGAAGCAGGTCATCAAGTCAGATGTGACCCGGACCGCAGCCTCGGAGCAGTTCACCTTGGCCTGTAGGTAGGGCAGGTCGTTGGCGCCCCGGTCTTGGTCGAAATAGAGGGCCGCGGCCAGCATCAGGGTCCGCGCCGCCTCGATCTGGGTGCCCATCTCAGCCATGCGGCGCTGGTATATGACGTTGTCCAACCGCCGGTGGCCGCTGCGGTACTCACGGGGCATCTCCTCAAGGGCGATCTCAAAGGCGCCGGAAGCTATCCCCAGATAGGCCGCGGCGTAGGTCAGGGCCAGCATGGGGCGTAGAAACTTGTCTGTGTCCTCGAAGATTGTGTGCTCAGCTCCCAAAAGGTTTTCGTCGGGAACGAAACCCGAGTATTTGACCGGCGAACTGCTATTGCCCCGCATGCCCAGGCCGTCCCAGGGCTCGAGGATCTCCCAGTCGATCTTGTCTTCCTCGATGAACAGCTTGGTGGCGCTGCCCTGGGGCGTGTCCTCGCCGACGCGGCAGCGGAGCTCGATGTGGCTGACGTGCCCGGCCGAGGTGACATAAGCCTTGCGCAGGCCGTCCAGTTGGTAGCCGCCTGGGACCTTGGCGATCGCGGCGAGGGTTGGCACGGGCGTCCAGTCGTCCCCGGCGCCGGCCGACTCCCCGCCTGCCGCGGCCGAGAACACTTCTCCCCTGGCCAGGGGTTCCACGAACTTCTTCACTTGGTAGTCCGTTGGGATACGGGCGAGTATCTCCACGCCCTCCAGGTGCATCTTGTAGCACATGGCGGTGGAAGGGCACTTCTTTGATAGCTCTTCAACGATCACGCAGGTGGTGACCATGTCCTCGCCCAGACCGCCGTGTTCTTTGTCTACCCGCAGGGCCCACAGGCCCTCTTTGTTCAGCGCTTCCAGGGATTCGGTGGGGAACCGGCCCAACTGGTCGGTCTCGGCCGCGCGGTGCGCCAGTTCTCTAGCGGCGATGTCCCGGGCGCGCTCTTGCCAATCTTGCTGATGCTTGGTCAACGGGAAATAGGACATTCTTGCTCCTGATCTACGGTTCCTGGCCTCTAGGCTCACAGCCAAGGACTATAAGTCCGTGTCTCAAGCACGTCAATCACGGGAGTAGCTGTCAGCTATCAGCGGTCAGCTTGTAGATGCGGCCGCGCTGGGTTACGACGTATAGCTCGCCGTTTCGGTCTTCGCCGAAGGATGTGATGTTTAGGCCGGAGTCGATGAGCAGCTTGTCTCCGGTGGCTTCGTTGTTCTGGAACCGGAAGCCGCGCATCTCTCCCGAGCAGTAATCCCCGTACAAGTAGGTGCCATTCAGCGCGGGAATCTCCTTACCCCGGTACACGAACCCGCCGATCACCGAACAGCCTTTGTTTGCGCCGTACTCGATCACCGGTGGCAGGGTCCCCGAGGCGTCGCATCCGGTGCGGGGGGAGAAGCAGTGGTTGCCTTCCAGGGTGTTCCAGCCGTAGTTGCCGCCCTTCCGCACCAGGTTCACCTCTTCAAAACTGTTCTGACCGACATCTCCGGCCCACAGGTCGCCATTCTGGCGGTCGAAAGAGAACCTCCAAGGATTCCTCAGCCCATAGGCCCAAATCTCTTCTCTGGCGTCCGTGGAGCCAGCAAAGGGGTTGTCGGCAGGTATCTCGTATCCCCGGTGCGGCCCAAGACCTGATACATCGATGCGCAAGATAGCGCCCAGTAAAGTTGACGGGTCTTGCCCGTTGCCCCTGGGGTCGCCGCCCGAACCGCCGTCGCCCAGGGAGATGTACAACATGCCCTCAGGCCCGAAGGCAAGCTGCCCGCCGTTGTGGTTCTGGAACGGCTGCGGAATCTCCATCACCACCAACTCGCTTTCCGGCCCGGCGTCCGCGGTGAACCTCGCGATGACTGACCGCCTGGGGTCTGCTACGGAGTAGTAGACGTAAAAATGCCCGTTGGACTCGAAACCCGGGTCGAAGGCCAGTCCTAGCAGGCCCTCCTCGTTACCGGCGGTGCTCACCTTTCTCCGGATATCCAAGAAAGTTGTTGCTTCAGACGGCTCTGGGCTGATGGCGAACGACATCACCCGGCCCGTCTGCTCGGTCACGTATAGACGTTCGCCCGCCTGCACTAGGTTCGCCAGCCGGACGAAAGAGAGTTCTTCGTAGGCCCTTTGCAGGCTCAGCGCCGGCAAGGGGGCTGTGGTAGTTGGTAGTTGAGTTGGTTCCCTCTGCTCAGCGGCATTTCTCGTGGATGCGGGCGTAGGCGTGAGTGTTGCTGTGGGAGCGGCCTGTGTCTGTGTCACCTGCGGGGGCGAGGCTTCTTTGGCCGGCGTTCCCCCACATGCAACAGCCAGCGCTGTGGCTGAGACGGCGATCACCAACAAGATGTTGCGAACAGAAATGGTCATAGGCGCCTATTCTAACCGCATCTACCTACGGGAGTTAAGATTGAGCCCGCAGCCAGGCGCGGGTACAATCTGGTTGGATTCGAAGACCCAAGCCGCCGCCAGAGGGGAACGATGAGCGCAACCGAACGCTGGACAGAGATGGTCCGGGCCGAACATGCCCAGTCGGACAGTATGCGGAAGGAAGAGCCGCCCGCCGACTCGTGGCGCGCCCTGGCCCAGAATTTCAAGGCCGACCCCCGGCGCACCGACGACGTTCTGGTGAGTCATCTTCGAGGAATGATCGCTTCTGGGCAGACGATACTGGACGTGGGCGCCGGCGGAGGAAAGCTGGCGCTACCCCTGGCCCTAGACGCACAGAAGGTCATCGCGGTTGAGCCGTCGCCCAGCATGTGCCAGGTGCTACGGGAGGCGGCCGCCGAATTCGACGTGCAGAACGTCGAAGTTGTCGAGGCCGGCTGGCTGGACGCTCAGGTCGAAAGGGCCGACGTGGCTGTCTGCGCCCATGTCCTCTACGTCATCCAGGACATCGAGGCCTTCGTCAGGAAGCTGGAAGAACATGCCGGCCAGGTGCTGGTCATCATGTACCAAGGGCCGCCCCAGTCCCAGGTCTACCCCCTCTGGGAGCGCGTGCATGGCGTGCCTAGACTCCCGCTGCCCAGCCTTCCAGAATTCCTGGAGGTGCTGGAGCAATTGGGGACCAAGCCCAAAGTCGACGTGGTGCACACCGAGCGCAACCGTGGCTTCGAAAGCCTGGAAGCAGCGTCAGAGCAGATCGCCCGCCGCCTGTACGTCACGCCCGATTCGCCGGAGATGGAACGCCTAGAGGCGCTGCTGGCAGAGGTCCTCGAAGAAAAGGACGGCTACTTCACCATCAAGGGCGCTGTCCAGTTGGAGCCGCGGGTGGTCTCTTGGCGGCCTGGAGTCTAGTCGGCGAGATTGGTTTGTAGGCTCTGCGGCGACCGTGCGTGCTTGATCAGGACCAAAGAGCCGGTCATGCCCGCAATGGAACTGACCAAGGCGAAGGCAAAGGTCCAGTTCATAGATAAGTTGTCGGCGATGGCCCCGCCGATGGTGGGCGAGATGGCGCTGCCCAGTCCGGCCCCAACGGACATGAGTCCAAAGGCGGCCGCCGAGAATTGCACCGCAACGTAATCTCCGGAGCTGGCGGCGCAGATCGTGTAGGCGGCCCGGAGCGTGAACCCCAGCAGGACGGCCGCGATGATGAAACTCAACATACCCGGAAGCGCCGCCATCAAGATGAAAGCTATGCCCTGCAGCATGAACGAGTAAAAGAACGCCTGGCCCCGGCTGACCTTGTCCGACATCCGGCCCCAGAGGACGCCGCTGGTGACGCTCAGTAGACCGATCAAGATCACCAACTGGCCGACTGTAGTCAGGCTGATCCCATTCTCTTGGGACAGGTATACGCCGAAGAATGTGGTGAAGATGTTCTGCGACCAGCCGGACGTGAACGCAAGGAAGGTCACCAGCCAGATCATGGGGTTCTTGTAGGCGGCCATCGGCCAAGCGCCTCTTGCCGCCGGTTGCCCGCCTGCCCGGCTTGTTCCTACAGCGTCGGGAGGACGCTTCCGCAGGAAGACCAGCGAGACCGCCCCGATGACCAGGCACACTGTGCCAAAGGTCATCCAGGCGTGACGCCAGCCCTCATCGGCATCTCGTCCCACTAGCCACGGGACCACTATGCCGGCAAAGATGAACGCGAGGCTACCACCCGTGGCCGCCAATCCGGCCGCCAGACCCCTGTCTCCGGCGCTGAACCAACGGGCCAGGAGCCCCATCATCGGCGTGAGGGCCATGCCGGTTCCCACGCCCATCAAAGCCGACGCCAAGAGAATCAGAGCATAGGTCTGAGCGGAGCCCAAGAAGATCATGGCCCCACCAGCCCCCATCGTGCCTACGGCGATGATGAACCGGCTTCCGTAGCGGGGAGCCAGGGTGCCGGAGACCAGGATGCTGGCCATGCGGACCATGGCCGCCAGCGTTATCACGAACCCGGCCTTGGTATGGGAGATACCGAGGTCGACTTCCATGGAGGGGAGGGTCAGGCTGTGGGCGAACTGGGTGAACCCGGCGCCCCAGTTGACCAGGATGCCCGTCAACAGCATCACACCGGTGTAAGTGAACAGCCAGTCAGGCGTGAAACGGAGTTGTTTGAGACGCCTCATCTAGACCGCAATGCTTGATTCACGAAAATGATGGAGGGTTAACGCAAAGGACGGAAGAAATTGCGGATATCCTCCACCAATCTGACCGGCTCTTCCAACGCGGCGAAGTGGCCGCCGCTGGGCATGACCGTCCATTGCTGGACGTTGTAGGAACGCTCGATCCATTCTCTGGGTGGAACGCTGATCTCGGCGGGGAACACGGCGATCCCGCAAGGCACGTTGATACGCTCGTCCTTTTCGAAATTCCATACCTTTCGCTGGGATTCGTAGTAGATCTTGGTGGACGAGCCGATGGTCTGAGTAGCCCAGTAGATGGTGATGGTGGTGAGAAGCTCGTCCTTGGTGAACCTTGTCTCCACGTCGCCACCGCAGTCGCTCCATGACCGGTACTTCTCCACGATCCAAGCAGCCAGTCCGGCGGGGGAGTCGTTCAACCCGTAGGAGAGGGTCTGCGGCTTGGTGCCCTGGATGTGAGCGTAACCGCCTTCGGCTGACTGCCAGTCCCGCCGTTGCTGGAGCATGTCCTCTTCGGCTTTCGAGAGTTCCCTGGAGCCCGGACCCGTGTAGGGCGTTGGCCGGAAGGGCAATGTCGAGTGGATGCCGATCACCTTGTCGCTGTGGGCGAAGCCAAGTCTGGCGGTGACGGAGGCCCCCCAGTCGCCGCCCTGGGCCCCGAACCGCTGGTAACCCAGGTTTTCGGACATCAACTTGGCCCACATGTCCCCGATGCTCAGCACATCCAGCCCGCGTTCGGTGGTATGGCCAGAATACCCGTAGCCAGGCAACGACGGCGCAACAACGTCGAATGCGTCCGCCGGATCGCCGCCGTGGCTGGCCGGGTCGCTCAGCATGGGGATGATCTTGTGCATCTCGAAGAAGGTGCCGGGCCAACCGTGGGTGACCACCAGCGGCATGGGGTTGGGCCCCTTGCCCTTCTCGTGGATGAAATGGATGCCCAGGCCGTCGACCTCGGTCTTGAAATGGGAGAAGGAGTTGATCAGCTCTTCCTGGGCGCGCCAATCGAACTTGGTGCGCCAGTATTCAACCAGTTCTTTGACGTAGTCCAGGCTGCTGCCGTAGTCCCAGCCGGCGCCCGGCAACTCGTCTGGCCACCGGGTGCGTTCCAGCCGGGACTTCAGGTCGTCCAGGACCGAGTCCGAAACCTCTATCTCGAACGGTTCAACCGCCATGACAACTCCATCTTAGATCGCATTAAACGGGGATCAAGTTAAACGGGCAGGACCGGCTCGGTGCGGTTGGCCGGCAGTTCGGAGTCAAATGAGTTGACCGCGACAGCGATCATGGCATAGTTGCCCATGACCAGGGACAGTTCGATCAAGCCCTGCTTTCCGAGCACCTCGATGGCCAATTGGTACGCGCCGCGACTCACCCGGTGCGTGCGATAGAACTCCTGGACGTAGTTGATTACGGCAGCTTCGTCCGGCGCCAGCGCGGGAAGTTCCTTCCGGTCTCGGAGGGCGTCAACCACGGCGTCGGGCACTCCGGCGGCCCGAGCGGCGGCGGCATGGGCGTTCCAGACATACATGCAGTCATTCTCGCGGGCTGTGACCAGCATGGTGAGTTCCAAGACCTTGTTGGACAGAGACGAATCGTTGCGTAGGTATTGGTTCAGGGCCGTGACCAATTTCTGGGCTTTCGGAACGTGCCAAAATATCGAGCCGGGTCCGACCAATGGGACCGAGCCTGCGCCGGCAAGAAGCTCGTCGAATTCGGCTGTTTGGTCGCTGGGAACGGTGTCTCGGGTCGCTGCGGGAATCCTACCCATGTTTGTCTCCTAAAATTAATCGAGATTTGGCCAAGGTATTGGGCGTGAACACGAGGCCCTGGCGTGTGGGCCTTAAAGTTACGCGCCCGGTTTTGTGTTGTCAATCTAGCGGAGGGGGGACTGAGAGGTGTGCGCCGGAGAATCTGTGACGTTCTTGGGCAGCAAGAAACCGGCCACCAAGAGGGCCCACGAGGCGGCGGCGGCGATGGCCAACCCCGGGATGAACGAGCCCGATATGTCGCGCAGTCCACCCACAAGTATCGGAGAGACGAACATGGCGAAACCGGAAAACGTCAGGAGGGAACCCCAGACCACGGCCACCCTCTCGGGGGTCATGCCGGCCATCTGCATGGGCAGGGTTAGCAGTTTGGGCACGTACACCCAGGAGCCGATGCCCATCATGACTACCGCCGGATAGATCAAGGCCGGACCCGGCAGGAGAAATGCGCCCAGACCGCCCAGTCCGGCCAGCAAGCCTGAGGCTACGAACAGGGCTCTAGGCGAGGCCACCCGCAACGCCACGACGCCCCCGGCCAAGACCGCGAACACGCCGACCAATGGCAGCAACCCGGTGATGAAGCCAGCCTGGGACAGGGAGATGCCCCGGTCCTCGTTGTAGAAGGTGGGCAGCCAACCGGTGAACGCGGCGTACTGGACCAGGATTCCGGCGTCCGCCGCCAGCAGAAGCAGCACCGCGCGGTTCCGCAGCACCGCCCCCACTTCCCGGAGGGATATGCCCGCGCCGGTCATGGACTTGCCGCCAGAGTCTCGGCCCAAGACTAGCCAAGCCACCAAGCCCGCGATGCCGGGGAGGGCAAACACGGTCAGGGCCGTCTGCCAGCCCATGACCTTAGCCAACGGAGCGGCAGTGGTCACCGATAGGGCGATGCCCAGGCTCAACGCCGCGGTGGTGAGGGCGTTCATCACCGTCACTTCTTTGGGCCGGAACCACTGCATCAACAGGGGACCGGTGGCCGTGAGGATGAAGGCGAATCCCAGACCGGTCGCGGACCTGAGCAGCAACAGGGTGATGAAGTTGGGGGCCGCCCCCGACAACGACACCATGGCAACCGCGGTCCAGCCGATGATGAACGCCCGCCGCAGGCCGATGCGGGCGATCAGTATGCCGCTGGGCAGCCCCAACACCGCCGCCACCAGCAGGGGCAGGGCCACCAACAGTCCGGCTGCCGCTCGGCTGATGTCGTATTCGTCGATGGCCAGCGGCAAAAGGGGCGAGACCGCAAATATGTTGAGACCCACGCTCAGATGCCCGCCCAACACCAAGGCCGCGATCACGAAGCGGTACCTTGATTCGGCCGGCGCGCTGGGATTGGATATGTCTTCGGGGTCGTTGGCCATGTTGATAGTTCAGCGGCGTTCTAAGAGCCGCCGCCGCGGATCTGAGATCGTCTGGGTCAGTCTAGGGGAACAGACGGCCGTCTGGGGCTGCGTCTTCGGCCTCGTTTTCAGCCGGTTCTTCGGGCCGGTCAATCAGGGGCAGTATGCACTCGGGGCCGTCGTTCCTGACCGAATTGACCGCCTCCGACACTGGATGCGAAGTTAGAAGTTCCTCCGGCGCCGGTATCAGCAACGGTTCCAGGATGGACGGGTCTTCGGTCAGCGGGTCCAGCCAGAAGGCCTGGGTCTCGCCGGACAGGATGACCGGCATTCGGTTGTGCAAAGGCTGGATGAATGGATTGGCCTCAGTGGTGATGATAGTGCACGACTGGACCACCTGGCCCTCCGGGGATTTCCACGTTTCCCATAGTCCGGCGAAGGCCATGGGCTCGCCGCTCTTGGGATAGATGTAATTGGCCAGCTTCCGGCCGCCCTCTTTCCGCCACTCGTAGAAACCGTTGGCTATGACCAGGCAGCGCCGCTTCTTGAACGCCGCCCGGAAGGCCGGCTTGGTCGAGGCCGTTTCACCCACGGCGTTGATCATTCGAGCCCCAATCTTGAGGTCTTTGGCCCAAAAAGGCACCAAGCCCCAGCGCATCAACTCTCCGCGCCGCTGGCCGTCGTTCGTCACCGTCAACACCGTCTGGGTGGGCGCGATGTTGTATCTGGGGCCGTGCTCAAAGAACTGAGTGTCGGTGAACTCGGAGAGAAACCCGAACCGGCCCTGAAGCTCGTCCAAGTTGGATGTGAGGGTAAATCGACCGCACATGACGCTAATTTCCCGAATCTGAATAACCAAGTCTCACGAAAAATAATAATCTCGCCGCACCGGGTAAGCAAATCTGAGCTTGAAGTGACCCTAAATGGCCCACCTGGGCCATTCCGAAGAGGTTCTGAGGCCATGGAAGAGACAAACGGGGCGGCGGCATCCGGGTCTGGTGGCACTTGGGCGGCTCAACTGATGGTGTAAGAATCATGGGGATGGAGTGCGATTTGTCTTGGGCCTAAATGCCAGGCCCGGTCCATCGGCTTCGAACCGGCACATATTTTTGTCCAACCTATGGAATTCCCCACGTGAGATCCGCGCTCTTCAAAGCGATTCCGCCTCAGGCGCCGGCACAGATCGTCTTTCTGGCGGTATCTCCGTGGGTGACCTAACCGTTCGATGAACCTTCCCCACCTACCACACCGCAAAACGGGCGGAATTTCTGTCCGCCCAAGCCTCCGATGGCCGAATTTTCGGTTTAGGGCGAACCTATCACTGTCCACCAAGCTGACCTTGTTGGTCGTGCTCCTTCTGGCCCTGACCTTGGCTGTGACCCTGCCATTGACCGTGACCGGCCTAAACAAGCTGGCATCGGTGGCCAGCACGGAGAGGCTGGAAGACGAGATTCTTCTCGTCAATAAACATTTTGAGGCATTCGAAGAGGACGTCAACAGGGCCACTGACGATATCGCGTTTGACCTTTCCGTGGTTAGTGCCGTGCGTGATTCCGACACTGCAAAAATCAGGTCTGCCCTGCTGTCAGCTAAGGTACGATTTGGGCTGCAGCACTTGGAGATCGTGGATCAGAACGGCGTTCAACTGGGCCACCAGCACCAGATCGGCATCCATTACGACCGGAAAGCTATGGATGAGGTAAGCGAATGGGGATTGTCCAGGATCTCAGCCACCACATTAGTCCAAGCTCCTGAGAGGTGGTTTTTGACTTCCGTTCGTCCGTTACAGCTTACCGACGGGTCCGTCGGGTCCGTCTCTGCGGGCAAGCTGATCGACATCAAGGCGTTGGCCGAGATGAATTTCCAACGCAGAGACCCGGTATTGGTGTTATTGGATGACCAGGACGCCGTGATTTCCGCGTCGTATCAATCGGACGACGAATCCACCAATCTCACGATCATTCCCGATCTTGCGTCCGTCCGTCTGGCTCGGTCCGGCCAGGTCGCCATCAGTTCAGCGAGGGTAGATGGAGAGGACCTGCCGACAGCCTACGTGCCGGTTGCGTTTGGCAGCGGGCCCCGCAGTGTTTTGATGGTGACGTTGACCGAATTACCCGTCGTGGGGCTCCGTGATCAGCTTATTGCCAACCACTTGATCGTATCGGCGGCGTTATCGCTGCTGGTGCTTGGCGTCCGCTACACGGTGACCCGGGCCATCACCCGCCGGATACTGCGTCTTCGGGATGGGGCGGTTGAGATTGGCAACGGCGACCTATCTTTCAGGATCGAAGAAAATACTAACGACGAGATGGGCACGTTAGCCCACGAGTTCAACCGGATGTCCGATAGCCTCAAAGAGAAGAACGATCAACTTGAGCAGGCGAACCATGGCTTGGAGCACCGTGTTTCCGAGAGGACTGAGGAGCTGCAGCAGGCCAACGTCCAACTGTTGGAGGCGCAGAGCCAATTGGTCCGCACCGAGAAGTTCGGGGCCTTGGGCGAGCTGTCCGCCGGCGTCGCCCATGACCTCCGCAATCCGCTGGGCGCCATCAGGAACGGGATATTCTTCTTGAAATCAAGGTTGGCCAAAAACGAGGCGCTGGCCGTAGAACCCAAGGTCGCTGAATACCTCCAGATAATGGACGAACGCATCACCCAATGCGACAAGATCATCGAAGACCTGATCTCGTTCACCAGGATATCCTCGCCGAACTACGCGGTAGTCACCCTGAGCGATGTTCTGGAATCCACCCTTTCGGGCATAGATGTCCCAGACGGAATCACGGTGATCGACAAATACGGGCATGATTCGATGGAGGTCGAGGTAGACCCACTCCAATTGCTCAGGGTCTTCACCAACCTGATTGTCAACGCCTTTGAGGCGATGTTGGAAGGCGGAGAATTGACTGTTGCCGTGTCCGCTTCGGGATCGTCGGTGGAAGTGGCCATCATAGACACAGGGCCCGGTATCAGCCCAGAAGGCCTGGAAAAGATATTTGAACCCCTCTACACGACCAAGATTCAGGGGACCGGCCTGGGCCTGGCGGTCTGCCAACAGGTGATCGCCAAACACAATGGGAGATTGGAAGTCCTCAGCGAAGTTGGGGTTGGGACAACCTTCACGGTCACCCTCCCGACCGTCTCAGAAGGGCAGTAACCCCCGTCCGGATGCCGTTAGCCGGGCAGGACGAGAATTCCCTATCCGATGACCTCTTTGAACTGTTGTATGGCGTTGATGTGGTCTTGGGGAGAGGTTAGACCGGCCCGCATGGTGTTCACCGACACATGGGTTGCCCCCATCTCCTGCCAAACGCGGGCCTGCTCCTGCCAGAATTCAGGGTCGCCATCCGCCAGGTTGATCCGGGCCTCCATCCCGATGGCGGCGCCGTCGCGGCCGGACTCAGACGCGAACTTCATCAGTCTCTCCACGGTGGCCTTGGCGTCGTCTCCCGGCTGCATCTGGGGGAACCAGCCGTCGGCAAGCCGCGCAACCCTGCGGAGGACCCGGTCGGTGGGCACAGGGTTGGCCCGCGCCCCGGCGCCCATCCAGATGGGGATGGGCCGCTGTACCGGTTGCGGGTTGATCCCGGCGTAGTCGATCTTGTGGTACCGCCCCTCGAACCCGACCACGTCTTTGGTCCAGAATTCCCGCAATAGCGCGATCTGCTCCGCGTAACGGCTGCCGCGGTTACTGAATTCCTGGTTCAGCGCTTCGTATTCAATCTGGTTCCAGCCCACGCCTACGCCCAGGCGGAGCCGCCCTCCGGTCAACAGGTCAACCTCGGCGGCCTGCTTGGCCACCAGAGCGGTCTGCCGCTGGCCCAGGATCAAGACCGCGGTCACCAGCTCAAGCGTGGTGGTGACGCCGGCCAGGTAGCCGAAGAGCACGAAAGGCTCGTGGAACATGGACTCAGAGGTGTAACTGCCTTGCCAGTTTTTGTGGTGGCTGGTGTCGGCGCCCAGGACGTGGTCATAGACCAGCATGTGGGAGTAGCCCAACCCTTCAACGGCCTGCGAGTAATCTCGCACCGCGGCTGGGTCAGCGCCGATCTCGGTCTGGGGAAACACAACCCCTGTTTTCATCTGTTGTCTCCGGTTAATGACTGATCGTTGGCTGCTGAGGACATGCCACCCACTGGCGATTTGGATGACGCCTGGGCTTTCTCTTTGGCCCTGAAGTGGGGGATAACATGCTTGCCGAACATGGTCAGCGTGTTCATCACTTCTTCGTGCCTGGCCGGGCCGATGGCAGAAAGCAAGAAAATCTGCTCGACGCCCATCTCCTCGTAGCGCTCGAAGAATTCGATGCATTGTTCGGGAGTGCCCACGCAGAAAGAAGTTCCTTTCTTGACCGTCTCGCTGGCGGTGGCCTCTCCGGGATGGGGGCCGGCGGCCAGCTTCATGTCACGCTCGTAGTATCCCTGATAGTCGGGCGGCACGGTGGCCGGGTCGACGCCCTGCCAGACCAGGCGGGCCCGCTCGCGCTGTTGGTCCATGTACCAGCCGATCAGTTCCGTGCCCCGGCCCTCGATCTCCTTGGGGTTCTCGTGGCAGAAGCCGGCGGTCATAAGGGCGTTGTGGCTATTGGGCGACACGCCAGTGGGAGTCGCGTTTTTTATGGCCTGTTGGTAGAGCTGTAGGACCTCGCCCACCTTTTCGGGGCCGCCTTCGCTGCCGACCAGGGCGCCCAGGCCCAGTTCCGCGGCGGTGCGAGTGGTATTTTCGCTGGAGCAGGCCGACCAGAGCGGAGGATGGGGTTTTTGGATGGGTTTGGGAAGCACCTCGCGGGGCGGTATCTGGTAGTACTTGCCCTCGTGGGAGAACACCTCATCGGTCCACATACGCGGCAATACCTGGGCGAACTCTTCCCACATGCCCCGGGTGTCTTCCAACTTCGTCCCGTAGGGCGTTAGCTGGTACGGGTACCCGGTGCGGCCCAGGCCGACGTCCACGCGGCCGTTGCTGAGAATGTCCAAGGTGGCCATGCGGGCCGCGGTGTGCAGAGGGTGGTGGATCGGCGCCAGGACCACGCCCACACCCAGCCTGATGCGTGAGGTGCGTTGGCTCACCGCGGCTAGGGTCAGGTCGGGGGCGCTGTTGTGTGACCAGACGGGCCGGAAGTGGTGCTCAGAGAACCACACACTGTCGTAGCCCATTTCTTCGGCATACTCGATCTGGTCTAGGGCCTCCCAGATGCGCTTGGCTTCGCTATCTTCGTTCCAGGGCTTGGGGACTTGAATCTGGTAGAACAGTCCGAACTTCATGGATTCCTCTTGGTGGCCACTCCCGGCGGAGGCGCGGTGTGGTGACATTAGAATGGCTTTGGGCGTCAGACGCCATTATAGAGAGGGAATGAAGCCAGTCAATGCTCGCACCAAGGGATTGAAACGCGGAGCGATCAAGGGAAGGATCTAATTCCTATGGAGAGAGGTATCTTTGAAGCGTTCTCGATCGGGGCAAAAGACGCGATATAGGACTCAAACTG
>Ga0066376_10002136_pt1 | contig 18605 bp, 15 predicted proteins | sample Knorr_S15_td_Bot_FD_77009 | JGI IMG/M metagenome (GOLD analysis project Ga0066376, IMG submission 77009) | Marine microbial communities from Southern Atlantic Ocean transect - Knorr_S15_td_Bottom_ad_5009_LV_A | ecosystem: Environmental > Aquatic > Marine > Oceanic | place: Southern Atlantic... | reverse complement strand
CGCAGCCCTTCGCGCTCGACACAGTGATTCCAGCCCGCGTCGTCGGTCAGATCGCGCAACCCCGCAATGGCGATTTCGCGCCGGGCGATTTTGTCTGGGGGTTCCTTGGCTGGGAGCTTTTTACCCTGGTGCCGGGCGGGACCGGGTTACGGCCCGTCGACCCGGCGTTGGGACCGCTTTCCAACGCCATCAGCGTGCGCGGGATGCCGGGCCTGACCGCCCATATCGGCATCGTTGATATCGCTCGGCCCAAGCCGGGCGAGACCGCCTTTGTTTCCGCCGCCAGCGGCGCCGTCGGCCAGGTTGCGGGCCAGCTTGCCCGTCTCAAGGGCTGCCAGGTCGTCGGCAGTGCCGGAAGTGCCGCCAAAATCGACCATATCGCCGATACGCTGCGCTTCGATGCCGCGTTCAACTACAAGACCGTTGATAGTATTGGCGGCGCGCTGGACGAGCATTGCCCGGACGGCATCGACATTTATTTTGACAATGTCGGCGGGGAAACCCTGAACGCGGTGCTGGAACGCATCAATTCGGGCGCCAGAATCGCCGTTTGCGGGCAGATATCGCGCTACGACGCCGAGGTCGAATGGGGGGCGCCGCCCGATGCCGGTGCGCTGAAGCGGCTGGGCGCAACGATGACGCGGTTTTCGGTGCGCGATCATATGGACCGGTTCGATGCCTTCCTGGTCGATATGTCGGCGTGGCTGCGGGCCGGCGATATCGTCTATTTCGAGGATATCTGGGACGATATCGAAAAGACGCCGGACGCCTTCGTGGACATGATGAAGGGGGGTAATCTTGGCAAGCGCCTAGTGTGCGTCGGCGAAGATCCGACGCTTTGATGCGCATTCATTGCGGCCCATGCGCCTCGATATCACATTGAGTAACCGCGCGAAGAAACGCTGGATAATTGGCGTGCTGGCTGCGTTTGCCGTCATCGTGACAATGCGCGCGGCATGGCCGCAATCGGTCGCCCTGACGACGAATTATCAGCGCGGTTCGGCGCTCTATCAAACCGGTGAATTTGCCGCGGCAACGCCGTATTTCGCCCGCGCCCTGACGCTGAGCGAACAGGAATACGGGTCGGACAGCTCGCGCACGGGGCACATCCTGAAGAACCTCGCCACGGTCTATGCCAGACAGCAAAAATTCGCCCTGGCGGAACCGCATTATGTGCGTGCGCTGGCGATCTTCGAAGCAACCCAGGGCCGCCAGGGCGGTCTGGTTGCCGAACTGGTGCGCGACCTTGGTATTGCCTATGCCGAACAGAAGAAATTCGCACAGGCGGAACCCCTCCTGGCCCGGGTGGTGAAAAATCTGGAATCGGCCTTCGGCCCGGCCGATTCGAGGGTCGCCCTGGCCGTCTATAATCAGGGTTATGCCAGCGAGTTTCTGGGCGATGCGCCCAAAGCGGGCAAACATTACGCGCGCGCATTGCGGGTCTGGCAGGCGCAAGGCGCGCCGGACAAGGCCCGCATTCAGGCGGTGCAGCGGCGTCTCGATGGGCTTGTGCGGGTACCCGAAGCGACTGGCCCGTTGCTGGCCCCGTTTCTTTTGAAACCACCGCCGGGCGGCGTGAAGCGCCGAAATACACGAACCGCATGGCATGTGCAACTGGCGGCGTATCGCGGCTACCAGGGGGCGGTCAAGGCAAGCCAGCGGCTGGCGAATTTGTACGGATCGCTGTTCGCGCCGGCCGGCGGGGTGCAGCTTGTCCGCTCGACCCAGGGCGCGTTCCACCGCATCGGCGTCGGCCCGATGGCCGACCATGCCGCCGCCGGCCGGCTGTGCCGGATGCTGAAGGCGCGCGGTCAGGCGTGTATTGTCGTGCGGCGATGACCGTTTGGGCGCGCGGTCAGGGGCGCATCGGAAAGCTGACCGGGCCGCGCAGATCGGGCAGCAGCGGTTGAATCCACTCGATCCAGGCGCATAGGCGCGCGCGCGTCTCACGCGGGTCGATCAACTCATGGATCGAAAACGACTCGGCGCGCGCCACGGGCGACTGGCCCGCCGCCAGCTGTTCTTCCAGTTCGCGCCGCCTTGCGTCCGGGTCCGGCGACGCAGCGATGTCCCGGGCGAAGGCGACCGCGACACCGCCTTCGACCGGTAACGCGCCCATTTCCGCCGAGGGCCAGGCGAGGATATAGGCGTCCGGCCCGTAATGCGCCCCCTGGGCCACGCCGAACGACTTGCGCACGATCACCGATGCCCACGGCACCACGCAGTCGGCGACCGCCAGCACCGCCGCGTGCCGCAGCGGATCGTGCCGGCGGATTCGGATTCGCTGCCGATCATGAAACCGGGCTCATCGACGAAGGTGATGACGGGCAAATGAAAGGTCTGGCAGAATTCAACGAACCGGCGGACCTTGCGCGCCCCCGCATCGGTCATGGCACCGGCGTAATAGTGGCTGTCATTGGTCATGATGCCGACCGGTTGCCCGTTCATGCGCGCCAGCCCGATGATCTGGCCGCGGCCGTAAAACCGTCCCATCTCGAAGAAATCGCCGTCATCGACAATCGCCGCAATCAAGCGGCGGGCATCGAAAATCTTTCGCCGGTCGCGCGGGATCAGCGATAACAGCGCCTCGTTGCGGCGTTCCGGGTCGTCGGTGGCGGCGCGGCGCGGCGGCGATTCCCAGACATTGAGCGGCAAATAGTCGAGAAACCGGCGAATCTGGTCCAGCGCGTCGGTCTCGTCCGTGGCGATATTGTCGACCACGCCGTTCCGGGTATGCACTTTCGCGCCGCCCAGCTCCTCCTTGGTTTTTTGCTCGTTCAACGCGCGCGCGACCACGGCTGGACCGGCGATCAGGACCTGGGCGGTTTTTTCCGTCATGACCGAAAAATGCGCCGCGACCAGCCGCGACGCCGGCAGACCGGCGACCGGGCCTAGCGCCGCCGTCGCGACCGGGACCGTGCCCAGCGCGCGGGCCACCGAGCGAAAGCGCGGCGGCGTGTGCGGCGGGTTGCCGACGGTCTTGCGGCCGGCGCCGGCGACACTGCCGCCGCCGCCTTCATGCAGGCGGATCAGCGGCACCCGGTAATGGCAGGCCAGTTCCTCGGCATAGACGCTTTTGCGCAGCCCGGCTTCGTTTGGCGAGCTGCCGCGAAGGGTGAAGTCTTCGCCGCCGACCACACAGCGCCGGCCATTGAGGGCGCCGAATCCGAGCACGAAATTGGCCGGGGTAAAGGATTTCAGCGACCGGTCGGCGCCGCGTTCCGCATCGCCCGCCCCAGCCCCCATCTCATGGAAACTGCCGGGGTCGAGCAGCATGTCGATCCGCTCCCGGATTGTCTGCCGGCCGGCATTATGCTGGCGGCCGACGCCTTCCGGCCCGCCCTGATTTTTGGCCAAGGCCTGCTTATGTGTAATATCGCGGACTTCGCGTTCCCAACTCATGCCTGATATCCCGAAGATGATTGCGTCGGCGCGAGTATAGACGCGCCCGCCTGCATTGGAATAAATCCCCGAACGGTTATACTGATCCGTCGGCAAGACAATGGAGGTGCGGCATGGATTTCGTGGCATCGTTGGCGGCGCAGGCGGCGCAGATAACGGCGCGCTGCACGCAATGCGGCCGCTGCGTGGAAGCCTGCCCGATGCCGGGACCGGCCGGGATCGATATTGCCGATTCCGGCGCGATCGCGGCGGGCGTCGTGGCGATGATGGCCTCGGGCGAGGCGCCGGAAAAATCCCTGGCCTGGGTTTCCGCCTGTTCGGGCAATGGCGATTGCATCGACGCCTGCCAGGACGGGGTCAATCCGCGCTTCATGATCAAACTGGCCCGGCTGGCCCAGAACAAAAAGCGCGACATTCAGACCATCCGCGCCGACGGCAAGGCCCGCTTTCAGAAGATGGCGCGTTCGGTGCGGGTCATCTCCCGCCTGCAACTCACCACCGAGGAGCTTTTCCGCCTGACGCGCGCACCCCGGCAACTGGACAGCGAACCGGATCCGAATGTCGTCTTCTATACCGGATGTAATGTCTTGAAAACGCCTCATATCGCCTTGTTATGTCTGGATGTCATGGACCGGATTGGCGCGCGCTATGCGGTGTTCGGCGGGCCGTCCAATTGCTGCGGCATCCTGCAAATGCGGGCCGGCGATGCGGCCAGTGCGGGCCGGCAGGGCGGGCGTACACTGGACCGATTTTTTGGCACCGGTGCCGATGAAGTCCTGTCCTGGTGCCCGACCTGCGACGTGCAGCTTGGCGAAGCCATGCTGCCGAGCCAGCCATCCAACGGCGCGTTCGGCATGACCATGTTTTCGGTCTATCTCGCCCGGAAACTGGATGCGCTGAAGGAACATTTCGTTCACCGGGTGGAAAAGCGGGTCGGGCTGCACGAACATAGCGGCACCAATGGCGTGACCGCGTCCGTTCGGACATTGTTGCGGGCGATTCCGGGGCTCGAATTCGTCGAACTGGATCAGCCGGCGGCCGGCTACGCCTGCACCGCGCTGGCCGGCACGCCCGATTTCAAGCGTGATTTGCACGCCGAACAGCTTCGTGCCGCCGAGGCGGCGGGAGTGACGACGCTGGCCGGTATCTACCATTCATGTCACCGCGATTTTTGCGCCCATGAGCGTGAATGGCCCTTCGAGGTGGTTAATTTCATGGAACTGATCGGCGAAGCCATGGGGCTCTATCGACCCGACCTCTTCAAGCGCCTGAAACTGATGCAGGATGTCGATGCGGTCATTGCCGAATGCGGCGACATGATCGAGCGCCACAAGCTCGACCGCGACGAGGTCCGCGACGTGATCCTGAACGACATGTTCGGTGAACAGACCTTGCTGCTCGACCGGTCGCTCATTTCGTAGCGCTGGCCGTATCGTTTCCTCGCATGATAGGCTTGGCGCGAACCATTAAGGACGCAAATGCCGCGAACCGTAAGGACGCAAATTCAATGGCGCAGACCGTTACCCTGGAAGTCTTCACCGACTACGTTTGACCGTGGTGTTACATCAGTACCGTGCGTATTGAAAAACTGAAACAGAATTTCGACATCGAAGTGAAGCTGGTGCATTTCCCGCTGCATCCCGACACCCCCGATGAAGGCCGTTCGCTGGAAGATCTGTTCGCTGGCCGGGGCATGGATTTGAAGGCGAGCTATGCGCGCATGAAGGCGCTGATGGACGCCGCAGGCCTGCCTTATGGCGAACGTTCGCACACCTATAACAGCCGCCTGGCGCAGGAACTGGGCAAATGGGCCGATACCGTGGATGGCGGCGAGGCGCTGCACGATGCGCTGTACCGGGGCTATTTCGTCGACCGGCGCAATATCGGCGATGTCGATGAACTTCTGACGATCGTTGAAGCCGTCGGGCTGCCGGTGGATGACGCGCGCAATGTGCTGGAAACTCGCAGCTTCAAGGATGCGGTCGATGCGGATTGGGCCAAATCGCATCAATATGGCGTCACCGGCGTGCCGACCTTCGTTGCCGGCGGGCGCGGCGTGGTCGGCGCGCAGCCCTATGGAGCGATTGCCGATCTATTGACCCAGGCCGGCGCGCTTCAGGCGACGCTCAGCAGTCCCGCCGGCGAGGACGAATAGCCGGTCAAGGTGCGTTCGGCGTGATGCATCCGCCAGCTTAGCATCTTCTGCGCATAGTTCAGGATTTCCGCGGCATACTCCGGGTCGCCGGTCAGGTCGCGAAACTGGTTCGGGTCGGCTTGCAGATCGAAGAACAGCGGCGGCAGCGCGTCGAAATGGACGTATTTGAACCGCGCGTCGCGGATGATCGACAGGCCGCACTGGTCGATGGTCAAGCCAAGCGGCGGCGGCGTGCCGGCGGCTTCGTAATAGGGCCGGAAATCATATTCGTAATGGGCTTGCGCGCGCCAGTCCGCCGGCGTTTTACCGTCCAGGAAGGGGCGCAGCGATGCGCCATCGCAGACCCTGGGGACCGGCGCGCCGAGCCATTCCAGGATCGTTGGCATGACATCGACCGATTCGGCGAATGAATTGACAATGCCGCCATGCGTGCCGGGCGCGCCGGGGTCGCGGATGACTAGCGGAATGTGAAAGGATTCGTCGAAATATCCCTGTTTACCGAGCAGATAATGGTCGCCCAGCTGTTCGCCGTGGTCGGAAGTGAAAACGATCAGCGTGTTGTCGTACTGGCCGCTTTCCTTCAGGTAGGCGACGATGCGGCCGAGATGCTCGTCGATTTCCGAGATCAAACCGTAATACGCCGCCCGCATGCGCCGCACCGCGGCTTCGTCCATGTTGCGGCCCAGCCCGGCGCCGTCGCGGAAGAACTTGGCTTGCTCGACATGGCCAAGCTGATAGGCCAGCAACGGGTGCTGGGCGGCTTCCGCTTCGGGGGTCGCGGCGCGGACCGGCGGCGGGACTTCGTCGGGATCGTACAGCGCGTTATAGGGGCTGGGGGCAATGAAAGGGGGATGCGGGCGGTAATATCCCAGATGCAGGAACCAGGGCTGGGCGCCCGCGCCGCGCAGATAAGCCAGCCCATGTTCGGTCGCCCAGCTGGTATCGGAATGCGCGCTATCGATGCGCGACGCCGCCAGCGTTGCGCCAGGGCCGGCCGGGTTCGGTTCGGCCGGAAGCCAGATATCGTTCGGGTCGGCCGGCACATCGACCTCGCGCGCCCGCAACCAGTCGAAATAGGGCCGCCGTGCGGGATCGAGCCGGGCAATCGGCGTCCAGCCCGCCATCAGTTCGCCGAGCGCGCTGAATCGGGGATCGGCCGGGCTGGTCGTCCGGGGGTCCGGCGTGGTGGTGGTGTAACCGATAAAGGCCGGGTCGTATCCCGCCTGGCGCAGCGCGTGGGCCAGATTGCCGTGCCGCGCATCGAGCGGCACGCCATTCTGCGTCACCCGGTGGTTCATCATATACAGGCCGGTCAGCAGCGACGCGCGCGCCGGGCCGCACGGGACGCACTGCGTATAGGCGTTGCGAAAAGTAACCCCGTCCCGGCACAGCGCATCCAGATGGGGCGTGCGCACGCACGGATGACCCAGGTACGAAACCGTATCGCCGCGCCACTGATCGACGACGATAAGCAGAACGTTTTTAGCCTCGGCCATGGCGCGCGCTCCCGATTGTCCGCCAACGTTATAGTTCCGCCAACCTTATAGCCGGTTCGCGCGGTGCTTTGGAACGATCCTATTGTTTGATTGTGATTGGCGCCGGAATACCCTAATTTCGCCGCCAGCCGGGGTGTAGCTCAGTCTGGTAGAGTGCCTGCTTTGGGAGCAGGAAGCCGCAGGTTCGAATCCTGCCTCCCCGACCAGTGAAATATGCTTCCCCATTGAAGCCAAGGCGAGTGAGACACATGGAAGTGCGTATATTCAAGCCGGCGAAAACCGCCATGCAGTCCGGGCGCGCCGCGACCAAGGAATGGGTGATGGAATTCGAACCCGGCGCGCGGATTGAGCCGGATCCCTTGATGGGCTGGTCGGGGTCATCCGATACAAGCGCGCAGGTGCGCCTTCACTTTGCGACATCGAGCGAAGCCGTGGCCCACGCCGAAAAGAACGGCTGGACCCATAGCGTTCAGAAGCCAAGGGAACCTCGTATTCAGCGCAAGGCCTATGCGGACAACTTCGCCTTCAGGCGGACCCAGAGCTGGACCCATTGAAGGCGGACCGGAAGACGTCGATTCCGATTTGCCCTGGAATATTGCCAAGGCGGTGCTGGGAAATTATTTGTGCAGACCCCGTAGCTCAACCGGATAGAGCATCGGATTTCTAATCCGACGGTTACAGGTTCGAGTCCTGTCGGGGTCGCCATATTTTCGCTAACTTGGGTTCACGAGGAGAATCAACGCAATTGCGCCGAGTATCAGGAACTCCAGGGCTGGATGGCTGATTTCAGCGCCTTGTATCCATCGATGAATCCGGGGCGTTCGCCAGCATAAATTTCGTCGAATTTTGCCAGCGCCGCATCGAGCCAATCGCGAAGATCGGCGTTATCGGGGTTGGCGTCAAGATAGGCGGTGCGGATCAAGACAAAATGAATGCGCGGGTCGTAGGGTCGTTTGGTGCCGCCCATGGATTCGTCGCCGTCGAGCAAACGCAGCAGCATGGCGTCGGCGGAACCAAGGGTCTGCTCGTGGATCGGCGGTCCGGACATGCGGTACATCACCGATGTCATGTCGCGGCCATTGCCCGTCGTATAACCCATCTCGCCCCATAAATTGTCCATCGATGCGTCCGCGCCAAGATGATCTATCACCAACTGGCCGAACCGGCGCAGCGGATCGGAAACATCGGCAAGCAGATCGGTTAGGCGGTCGCCGTCGAGATCGGTGGCGAACACGATAACGTCCTGCTTTTCGATCAAATCCCAGAGCAGTAGCCCGTAATTGGTATCGGCGATATGCTGTTCGATCTGGCCGCTCCAAGTTTTCATGCCATCCTTGAAGCCGTCGGGCAGCAACGCGATAATCCGGTCGACCCGTTCGCGGTTTTCGACATAGCCGTCCACGGCCCATTTCCGCCCCACCGAGAATTTCGTGCCTAGCAGCATCCACGAAAGGATCCCTGCATTGATGCCGTCTTCCATGGCCTGGGTCGGCTTGAAAGCGACCCGGCCGAGCTTGCCGGTCTCGTTTACCATTCCCAGGAAACGGCGGCACGCATAGGCCATCTGGACACCCGGCGTGTTCATCTCCGAATGAATGATTCCGGTCTTGGGATCGACATCGAAGACGGCGCGGTCCTGCGAATATGGCAGACAGGGCATGCAGCGGACCACCGTGATCGGCCCATAGGGGCGGACATTGCAGTACACGCCGGCCTGAGTGCGCAGCGGTGCATTGGCGGATTTTCCCATAACCACGACCTTGCCGCCCTTGCCGTCATTGACATAGGCGTCGCCCGCCGTGGACCACTTGATCGATGTGCATGGCATATTGCCAAACCATTTCAAGGTCTCCAGCTTGGTGTCGTGCCGGTATTGCGACCACATCGGCACCGCGTAATAGGGCAGTCCCAGAATATCGATGGCGGCCAGCGTGCCGAGCAGGGCATAGGCGTCGGTCAAGGAATGGGCGACGGGATTGACAACCCCGTCGTGATTTCCGCCCTTCCAGATTACCGCATCGGGACATCCCTCGGGCATAACATCCGATGGCTCGAAAAGACCCGACAAGAGACCGAACAGGTCGCCGCCTTCGGCTTCGGTCCGCGCAATATTTATAAGATCTAACATCTGGATGTCTTCCCGTGAATTTTGGGTTGCAATGGTAAGCTGATTCGGAAATTGGGGTGTCGACACATTACCGCGCCGTTGCCCCAGGGGCAATCTTGCGTCCTAATTCGGAACGCATCTGAAACTGATGCGCGTCTTCTTGAATAACGGGCATTCGTTCAGCATCGTGTCGAGCCGCCAGGGGGTAACGGCGGCGGTGGGTTTGGGGCAAGCTTGGAGGGCGATTTGTTCGATCTCTCGCCGGTCGTGGTCACCGGAATCGTAGCAGACCGAAACAACCGCACCGCCGCCACCAGGTCCATGCAATGGGTCGGTTGTCACCGTTGGCGGGTAGGACGTGCAGGACGCGGCCAGTGTCGCAATCGCTATCGCGCACCACTTTCCGCTCAATGGATCAATTCCCGCATCGCTGAATCCAGACCGTCCAGGGTCAGTGGATACATACGGTCTTCCATGAGCTGCGACAGAATTTCGATCGAGGGCGTGTAACTCCAACTCCGGCCCGGTTGCGGGTTGAGCCAGACGGCGTTTTTGTAGGTCATCAGCAAACGCTGCATCCATGTCGCTCCGGCTTCTTCATTCCAATGTTCGACGCTGCCGCCGGGATAGGTGATTTCATACGGGCTCATGGTCGCATCGCCAACGAAGATCAGCTTGTAGTCGCCAGGATAGGTCCGCAGCACCTCCCATGTATCGATCCGTTCGCTGTGCCGGCGCCGGTTATCCTTCCACACCGCTTCATAGGGGCAATTGTGGAAATAGAAGTATTCCAGATGTTTGAATTCAGACCGCGATGCCGAAAACAGTTCTTCGCAAATCTTGACATGATCGTCCATCGAACCGCCGATATCGAGAAACAGCAGTACCTTGATCATATTCTTGCGTTCGGCGACCATCTTGATGTCGAGATAACCGCCATTGCGGGCGGTCGCGTCGATCGTGCCATCGAGATCGAATTCGGTTTCCAGCCCGTCGCGCGCGAAGCGGCGAAGACGCCGCAGCGCCATCTTGATGTTCCGCGTGCCGAGTTCCACCGAATCGTCCAGATTGCGGAATTCCCGTTTGTCCCAGACCTTGACCGCGCGACGATGACGCGATTCCTCCTGCCCGATACGGATGCCTTCCGGGTTGTAGCCATAGGCGCCAAACGGCGAGGTGCCGGCCGTGCCGATCCATTTGCTGCCACCCTGGTGGCGCTTTTCCTGCTCGGCCAGGCGCTGGCGGAGAGTCTCCATCAGCTTCTCCCAGCCGCCCAGCGACTCGATCAGCGCTTTTTCTTCCTCGCTCAAATGGCGCTCGGTCAGTTTGCGCAGCCATTCATCCGGCAACTCGACCTGCATTTCGCCTTCGGGAGCCTCCAGCCCCTTGAAAACATGCCCGAATACCCGGTCGAACCGGTCCAGATGGCGTTCATCCTTAACCAGGGTCGCGCGGCTTAAATAATAAAATTCATCGACCCGGCAACTGGTTACCCGATGCTTCATGGCATCCATGAGAATGAGATATTCCTTCAAGGACACAGGCAGGCCGGCGGTTCTTAATTCCAGAAACAAATTTATGAACATAGCGGCGATTCCTGTCCCATATCCCGAACGGCGGATCATACAGCCTGCGGCACCAACGGCAATATTGCCGTGACGGCGCCGTTAATGAGGCGCTTGGGCGCGATCCGCCAAGGTGGAACGACGGTGCCGCGTTCCCCCTTCTCCCTTCCCCAAAATCTAGCGCTGCTCCCGCCGGGCCATGAAGGCCAATCGCTCGAAAAGCTGCACGTCCTGTTCGTTCTTCAGCAAGGCGCCATAAAGCGGCGGGATGAGCTTGCTGGTATCCTTGGCTCGAAGCACTTCGGGCGGCATATCTTCCGCCATCAACAGCTTGATCCAGTCGAGCAGTTCGGAGGTCGAGGGCGGCTTCTTCAACCCCGGAACATCGCGCACGTCGTAGAACAGGTTCAGCGCCTCGCGTACCAACTCTTTTTGGATGTTGGGATAATGCACATCGACGATTTTCAACATCGTATCGCGATCCGGAAACGCGATGTAATGGAAGAAGCAGCGGCGCAGGAACGCGTCCGGCAATTCTTTTTCGTTGTTCGAAGTGATGATCACGACCGGACGTAATTTCGCCTTCACGATTTCCTGCGTTTCATAGACGAAGAATTCCATGCGATCGAGTTCGAGGAGCAGATCATTCGGAAATTCAATATCGGCTTTGTCGATTTCGTCGATCAGCAGTACCGGCCGCTCGCCATAGTCAAACGCATCCCACAATTTGCCGCGCACGATGTAATTCGCGATATCATGTACCGCGTCATTGCCAAGCTGGCTGTCGCGCAGGCGGCGCACTGCGTCGTATTCATAAAGTCCTTGCTGCGCCGTCGTCGTGGATTTCACATGCCATTCGATCAACGGCATGCCGAGCGCCTGGGCGATCTCCTGCGCCAGGATCGTTTTGCCGGTGCCGGGCTCTCCCTTGATGAGAAGCGGCCGTTCAAGGACGATTGCCGCGTTGACGGCGACCCGCAGATCCTCGGTCGCGATATAGGTGTCGGTACCTTTGAAGCGCATGCTCTAAATCCGTTCGATTGATTGAATTTGCCGCGGCCGGACTAGGCGGCGGGAAAGGCGCGATCAAGCCTGCCCGGCGGTTTGATCCGCGCTCTGGTTGGACAAGGCTTCCTCGATTGCCGCCAGCGCCTGCGGCGCCGCGTCGCCATTGGGTCCGCCGGCTTGTGCCATGTCCGGGCGGCCGCCGCCGCCTTTACCACCCAGCGCCGCCGAACCGATGCGGACCAGATCGACGGCGCTCAACCGGTCGGTCAGATCGTCGGTCACGCCGACGACAATCGACGCCTTGCCGTCGCTGACCGAAACCACGGTGACGACGCCCGACCCGATTTGGGTCTTTAATGAATCAGTCAATGGTTTCAGTTCTTTGGCAGGAATATCTTGAAGAATCCGCGCTGTGAGGGCAATCCCCGCGACCTGTCTGACATCGGGTGCGATGCTGTCCGCCCCGCCGCCCACTGCGATCTTCTGGCGCAGATCGGAGGCTTCGCGCTCCAGGCGCCGGCGTTCCTCCAGCAGGCTGGCGACACGGCCTGGAACGTCGTCGGGCGACGCCTTGAGCGCCGCCGCCGTCGCCCGCAATCGTCTCGATTGGGCCGCTGCATCTTCGACCGCCGCCGCACCCGTCATCGCCTCGATCCGGCGGATTCCGGCGGCGACGGCGGATTCGCCGATAATGCGGAAATAGCCGATATCGCCGGTGCGTTCGACATGGATTCCGCCGCACAATTCGACCGAATAACCGCCCGGCCAATCGCCGACATCGGCTCCCCCCATGGCGACGACACGGACTTCCTCGCCGTATTTTTCTCCGAACAGTGCCAGGGCGCCCGCCTCGACCGCGTCATCGGGGCTCATCAGCCGCGTGCTCACTTCGCCATTGCCGCGAATGCGCGCATTTACCGCCAGTTCGATGGCGGCCAGTTCGTCGCCGCCGACCGGTTTGGGATGGCTGAAATCAAAGCGCAAATGCGCCGGCGCGACCAGCGAACCCTTCTGGGTGACGTGATCGCCAAGCTGACGGCGCAAAGCTTGATGCAGCAGATGGGTCACGGAATGATTGGCCCGCACCCGCGCGCGCCGGCCGCCTTCGACGCGCATATCCACCACATCGCCGACCCGGAGCACCCCGTTGCTCAAAGTGCCGGAATGGAGAATAAGGTCGTCCAGCTTGCGCTGGGTGTCGCTCACGGCAAACTCTTGCCCCTTGGCGGCGAACAGGATGCCGGTATCGCCGACCTGGCCGCCCGACTCGCCGTAGAATGGCGTCTGGTTTACGATAAGCGTCGCTGCGTCGCCGGCATTCACGCTGTCGACCTGCGCGCCATCGACGACGATGGCAACGATCGCACCTTCGGCCCGTTCGGTCGCATAACCAAGGAACTCGGTCGCGCCAAGCCGTTCGCGCAACTCGAACCATAAGGATTGCGTCGATGCGTCGCCCGACCCGCGCCAATTCTTGCGGGCTTCCTCGCGCTGGCCGGCCATGGCGCGCTCGAACCCGGCCAGATCGACCGCCAAGCCCCTGCCGCGCAAAATGTCCTGGGTCAGATCAAGTGGGAAGCCAAAGGTGTCGTATAGTTTGAACGCCACCTCGCCGCGCAGGGTTCCGCCATCGCCAAGCTTATCGGTCTCGTCGTCCAGCAGGCGAATACCGCGCGCCAGCGTCCGGTTGAATCCGGTTTCCTCCAGTTTCAAGGTTTCGGTAATCAGCGCTTCGGCCCGTTCGAGTTCCGGGTAGGCCTGGCCCATCATCCGTATCAGAACCGGCGTCAGTTTCCACAGCAGCGGTTCGGTGCCGCCCAGAAGATGCACATGGCGCATGGCGCGGCGCATGATTCGCCGCAGCACATAACCCCGTCCTTCGTTGGACGGCAATACGCCATCGGCAATCAAAAAACTGGACGAACGCAAATGATCGGCAATGACCCGGTGCGACACGGCGCCGGCACCATCCGGGTCGGTCTTGGTGTGATGCGCCGATGCTTCAATCAACGCACGGAACAAATCGATGGCGAAGCTGTCATTGGTGCCTTGCATGGTGGCGGTGATCCGCTCAAGCCCCATGCCGGTATCGACCGACGGGCGCGGCAGATCAATTCGCTTTCCATCGGATAGTTGCTCGTATTGCATGAAGACGAGGTTCCAAATTTCGATGAACCGGTCGCCGTCTTCATCGGGACTACCCGGCGGCCCACCAGGAATATCCGGCCCGTGATCGAAGAAGATTTCCGAGCACGGTCCGCATGGCCCGGTGTCGCCCATCGACCAGAAATTGTCGGAGGTCGGAATGCGGATAATCTTGCTTTCCGGCAATCCGGTAATCCTGCGCCATAAATCGTGGGCTTGGTCGTCTTCGGCATAGACGGTGACGAGCAATTTATCGATCGGGAGGCCAAATTCCTTGGTTACCAGGTCCCACGACAGTTCGATCGCGCGTTCCTTGAAATAATCGCCAAAAGAGAAATTCCCCAGCATTTCAAAGAAGGTGTTGTGGCGCACGGTATAGCCGACATTCTCCAAATCGTTGTGTTTACCACCGGCGCGGACGCATTTTTGTGACGTCACCGCGCGTTTGTAAGGCCGTTGTTCTACGCCGGTGAAGACATTCTTGAACTGCACCATGCCCGCATTGGTAAACATCAATGTCGGGTCGTTGCGCGGAACTAGCGGTGAGGAAGCGACAACCTCGTGATCGTGGCGTCGGAAATAATCCAGGAACGCCGTCCGGATTTCATTGACGCCTTGCATCGATCACACCTTCGGTAGGGCACTGCCAGGCTTTCTGGCACTGCCGGGGCCACATGCAGGCGCCAATACAAAATAGCCGCCAATGCGAATGGGCCTTTTAAACCGAGGATCAATTCCTGTCCACCCACGGTCCGGCTCAAAGGCCCAGGATATGGGGTCTGTTGAAATATAAACCGAAAAATTCACGAGACGGCACAAAGACTGTGGAAATCCAGAACACGCTTCGCGTAAACTGCCGCCAAGTGCAAACAAAACAGCAAGGGTGCCGCCAATGGCAAACCCGATAATTGGCGATGGGAACATGCGCCAAAGATTGAAACAACTTCAATTCACGGTTGCCTTGATCGCGTTGGGTCTAACCTTCCTAGCGGCAGCCGAAAAGCCGCACTGCAATATCCATGACGCTTGGGGCGTACGGTGTAACACCCCGACGGGGGCACCGGCAGCCTGTCAGATTTTCCAGAATATCGTTGTCAAGGAGAGCCGTCAGCCGATCCTGAATTTTGCCATCGGTTTCGCCGACGATGAAAAAACAGCTGTCGGAATATTCGTTATGCCGCTTGGCATCTATCTACCGCCGGGCTTGACGCTGCAGGTCGATGACGGCCAAATCTATGAAATGGCGATTGAAATTTGCGGCTTGAAGGGGTGCCGCGTGCGGTTCAGTTTCGACGAAAATCTATTGAACCTCTTCAAGCGTGGCGCCTCGGCCAAGATCACTTTTTCCGGCAGCGACCAAAAACCAATCAAGGTTCCAGTATCCTTAAAGGGTTTCATGGCGGCCCTGAAAGATTTGAAGTAACCCTGATTTCGGCGGTAAAGGGGATAAGCTGGGCGGACAAGTCCAGGATCGATGCGAGAAATCTATCCCGTGAACCCGCCGGCAATCAAGGGTAGAGCAAAAATACAGGATCAACGGCATACGCTACCGGCGCATATCGCTGGTCCTGTTTTTGCTGTGCGCTTGATGTCCTGCCATTTTGAAGCGGCCTGATCTGTTCAATTTCCGTTGAGCGCCGCATCGTCATCGGCGGTATCATTGGGGGCACCGTCGAGCATCACATCGGCGGGGACACCGTCGAGCATCACATCGGCGAGAAGACCCGCTTTTTCACGGATACTGCGCTCAATCGCATCCGCCATGTCGGGATGATCACGCAGGAAGCGCTTGGCGTTCTCGCGCCCTTGGCCGATGCGCTGACTGTCATGGGAGAACCAGGACCCTGATTTTTCGATGATGCCGACATTGACGCCATGGTCGAGCAATTCGCCGGTCTTGGAGATCCCCTCGCCATACATGATGTCAAATTCAACCACCTTGAAGGGTGGCGCGACTTTGTTCTTCACAACCTTGACCCGGGTGTGATTGCCAACCACCGAATCGCGATCCTTGATCTGTCCGATACGGCGGATGTCCAGCCGCACGCTGGCGTAAAATTTTAATGCGTTGCCACCGCTGGTGGTTTCCGGGTTGCCGAACATGACGCCAATTTTGATCCGAATTTGATTGATGAAAATGACCATGCATTGCGAGCGGGCAATCGACGAAGTAAGCTTGCGCAGCGCTTGGCTCATCAGCCTGGCTTGAAGTCCAACATGGACGTCCCCCATCTCGCCTTCGAGTTCAGCCCTGGGAACCAGCGCGGCGACCGAATCCACGACCAATACGTCGATCGCGCCAGACCGTACCAATGTGTCGGTGATTTCGAGCGCCTGTTCCCCGGTGTCGGGCTGCGAGATCAACAATTCGTCCAGATTGATGCCCAGCTTGCGTGCATAACCTGGATCGAGCGCGTGTTCGGCGTCGATAAAAGCGCAGGTGCCGCCCAGTTTCTGTGCTTCGGCGATGACATGCAGCGCCAGTGTTGTTTTGCCTGAACTTTCCGGCCCGTAAATTTCGATGACCCGCCCACGCGGAAGCCCGCCAATGCCAAGTGCTATATCGAGCCCCAGCGAACCGCTAGACACAGAATCGATTTCGATCACCTGCTCTTGTCCGAGCTTCATGATCGATCCCTTGCCGAATGCGCGCTCTATCTGCGATAGCGCGGCATCCAGCGCCTTGCTTTTATCCATGATGTCCTTTTCAACGAGATGTAATGCGGAATTTGCCATACGCTATTCCTCCCATATCCCACGGCATTGCGGGGTTGTAAACAGAACCCCACCGTACATGATTTGTTCTATTATACAAGTTCTATTTTTGTTCTTTTTCTCGGGACGTTATTAGGGGCGTTCTCAAACACTTGAGCCAAATGATTGGCGCTACGAGTTGTCGCATGGCGCGGTAATTCCGGGCGCGGCGTTCGTCGCGGGTGGCGATGCGGCGGCAGTTTTTGATTTTCTGGAAGAAGCGTTCGACGAGGTTTCGTGCGCTATGGATATGCGTGTCATACGGCCTCATATTCGTGCGGTTTTTTCTCGGCGGGAGTGCCGGCCCGCCAATGCGCCCGGCTCGTGCTGGAGACCGCCAGCATGTTGAACGGGTTTACCGCCGCCGAAACCTTGAACCATGCGCGCCACCTGCTGTTTGCCGAATGCTTTGAAGGCGCTCCGATAATTATATCCATAACCGTTTAATTAATACCGACACAACACCTTGCGCATCCTTGTATTGCGGAAAAAGAACATATCTGGAACATTCGATCAGGGCAATGCCGCCGTCAATGGGTCGAAATGAGCCGTGGCAGCCGGTCGAAAACTTTCAAAACATTCATCAGCGACGGGTCTTGTTTGATTTTCTGCCGGCCGTAAAACACGGTGTAGCTGTTATCCTTGCCGGAATTGGATTTCGATACCGAGAACAGCGGCGAATCGTAACTGTGGCGAAACACGGAGAAGACCGCGGCCTGGCCGTCATGGTCGATGGCGTAGTCGCGCCATTCACCGCGCGCCACCCGGCGGCTATAGACATCGAGAAGCTGCCGGAGTTCCTGGCGGCTGAAGAATATTCGGCCCCGGCTGGTTTTCCTCGACCGGCTTCCGGTCATTTCGATCATGACGCCCATTTCGCCTCCCTAAGATTTTCCAGGCCGCGCTTTGTCCCGAATCCGGGTTGTGCCGCGCCGGTCATTGGATCTTCTGCGCCCCGGTGCCATACGGGTCGGGCGTCGAATAGCAGGTTGGTAGCCCCAGCGTGCGATAGCAATAGATCGGCTTTTCGACGATTTCGCGGGTGAATGAATCACGGCATAGCGGGCCGCCATCCTGGATCGCCTTCAACAGGCTGCATTGCTTGCCGGACGCGTACTGGGCGACATAGTCGGTCGGAACCTGGTCGGTATAGACGAAGTTCGCCAGGCCGGCGCCCAGCAGATAGGCCGATTCAGTGCCACAGGACGCGAGTAAAAATAACAGGACCGCAAGGATCTGGCAGGACCGTTTCCCGCCATGAGATTCCGACTCGATGGTTTCCTCTACACTGCTTCGTTGCAAGCGCATCTCCTCCGCAAGAAGTCCGCCCAGCCGAGCGCCAAGTCTGCCGCATCGCAGGGCCCGGCGCAAGTCCGGCATGACATTTCAATGCGGCGAATTAATGGCGCTGGCCCCCTTATGATATTTGCTTAAGGCATGGTGTGAAGCTATGTTAGCCGCCCTCTGACCCGGACTGCAGGAGACGCTCGTGGCGGACATCTTCGAAGAAGTCGATGACGACCTAAAAGAAGAAAACTACAAAAAGCTGTGGGACCGGTATGGCAAATACGCGGCCGCGCTGGTGGTGCTGGTTCTTTTTGGCGCGCTGGGCGGCGTTGGCTGGCGGGACTATGTGAAAAGCCGGCAGATCGGGTATAGCGACGAATTCGGCCGGGCGGTCGAATTGGCGCAAGCCGGCAACAATGCGGACGCCGCCAGCGTGCTCTCGCGGCTGGCCGAAGACGCCAATTCGGGATACGCGATGCTGGCGCGATTTCGCGAGGCGGCGACGCGCCGCATGAACAAGGAAAATTCGGCGGCGATCGATATCTACGAAACCCTTGCCGGCGATCAATCGATCGAACCGCTATACCGCGATCTGGCGGTTTTACTGGCGGTGATGATGCAGGCCGGTTCGGGCGACCCGGCGGGGTTGAGCGAACGGCTGATCCCGCTTGTCGACGGCGGGCCGT
>Ga0066376_10002135_pt1 | contig 18612 bp, 16 predicted proteins | sample Knorr_S15_td_Bot_FD_77009 | JGI IMG/M metagenome (GOLD analysis project Ga0066376, IMG submission 77009) | Marine microbial communities from Southern Atlantic Ocean transect - Knorr_S15_td_Bottom_ad_5009_LV_A | ecosystem: Environmental > Aquatic > Marine > Oceanic | place: Southern Atlantic... | reverse complement strand
TTTATTCGCGACCATCTTAACTGTATCTGTGGTGTCTAACGACTCTTGAACGACTTTTATTTTAAATTCGAGGGAATATCTACGCTGTGACTTTACTTTCATGATTACTGACTCCAAAAAGATGTCTACTTTTATGGAGTCAGATCAACAAGTTACAAGTTACAAGTTACAAGTTACAAGTTACAAGTTACAAGTTAGGCAAATATTTATTTTAAGAGTAGGGTAATGCAAGTGGCTAGAAATTAACAACTAACTTCTAACCAACTAATATCTAAAGTTTTCTTTTTAAACCGCTTTTAAATGACGCTCTGCTGGAGCTACCATTTCGGTTACAAAATCAGTAAATTCAGCTCCTAAGTTTTCGTCACGCATGCTGTATTCAACAATCGCTTTTAAGTAGCCTAGTTTATCGCCACAATCGTGAGCACGGCCACTCATATGGAATGCCTCAACGATTTCGTGCTTCATTAACTCATCGATAGCATCGGTAAGCTGAATTTCGCCGCCCGCACCGGCTGGTGTTTTAGCAAGTAATGGCCAAATCGCCTTAGATAGAACATAACGGCCTACAACAGCTAAATTAGACGGTGCTTCTTCAGCTTTTGGTTTTTCAACCATGGTTTTAATTGGTGCACTTTCGCCCGCTTTAATTTTCACGCCGCCGATGTCAGCAATACCATATTTATGAACATTTTCTTGTGGTACTGGCTCTAGCATAATTTGGCTTGCTTTAACTTCATTAAAGCGCTTGATCATAGCTGCAATGTTCTCTTGTGTTTGATCTGCTGTGTAGCTATCTAAAATTACGTCTGGCAGTACAACAACAAAATCGTCATCGCCAACAATTGGTTTTGCACACATAACAGCATGGCCTAATCCTTTAGCCTCACCTTGACGAACGTGCATAATGGTTACATCTGGTGGGCAAATTGAGCGCACTTCTTCAAGCAAGGTACGCTTTACACGTTTTTCGAGGGTTGCTTCAAGCTCAAAGCTGGTATCAAAGTGGTTTTCAATAGCATTTTTAGAGCTATGCGTAACCAGTACAACCTCTTTAATACCTGCAGAAACACATTCGTTTACTATATATTGAATAAGCGGTTTATCAACCAGAGGTAACATCTCTTTAGGGATTGCCTTTGTCATTGGTAACATACGTGTACCAAGGCCCGCAACAGGAATGACAGCTTTCATAATTAGTCCCTTATTTAATAATTTAATCTACAGTAATTCCAAACTAACAGTACCAAAGTAGATACAAGCTGAATGTTTTTAATTTATTTTTCGTTAAACCAAATAATCACAAAGAGATAATTAGATAATGCATTTAAAAGAAAATCAGCAAACTTTGCTTTCTCATTAACTCTAATTCTTTTGACTGTACTAAAGGTTTTCGCTTGAAATAAATTTCATGCCTACATCAAGCGTAGAAGTCATACTTGCTTAGCGCGTCTGGAGCTCAACATTATTGAGAAAATGAACGCCCTGCTAACATACAACACTGTTCGGTTTAAACTGACGGCTCGTGATTCTCTTTGTGAATATGTTTCTCGCGAAATAAATTTCACGCCTACGCTAACAACTAAGCAGCGAACATGCACATTCAGCTTATAACTTACCGCTAAAAGCTTACGGCTTTTTAGTCTTAATCGCTACCGAATAAATCACGGGTATATACTTTATCTGCAACATCTAATAACTCTTCAGCCATACGATTCGAGATAATCACATCTGAGGCTTGTTTAAGTTCATCTAAATTTTTAATCACACGTGAATTAAAAAAAGCTTCGCCTTCAAAGGTTGGCTCGTAGACGACCACCTCAATACCCTTCGCTTTAATGCGTTTCATAATACCTTGAATAGCTGATGCTCTAAAATTATCTGACCCAGACTTCATCACTAAGCGGTAAATTCCCACCACTGTAGGGTTTCGTTTAATAATAGAGTTTGCAATAAAATCCTTACGCGTTGTGTTGGCATCTACAATAGCTCGGATCATATTGTTTGGCACATCTTGGTAGTTAGCCAATAATTGTTTGGTATCTTTTGGTAAACAATAGCCGCCATAACCGAACGACGGGTTGTTATAGTGTCTGCCGATACGAGGGTCTAAACCAACGCCTTGGATAATTTGTTTAGCATCAAGACCATGGCTTTCGGCATAGCTATCTAGCTCATTAAAGTAAGCAACACGCATTGCAAGGTAAGTATTAGAAAAAAGCTTTATAGCCTCTGCTTCAGTAGAGTCTGTAAACAGCACCTCAATATCTTGTTTTATAGCACCTTGCGCTAATAAACCTGCAAAAACTCGAGCTCGGTCACTTTGCTCGCCCACAATAATACGCGACGGGTGCAAGTTATCGTAAAGTGCTTTACCCTCACGTAAGAATTCAGGTGAAAAAACAATTTTATCAGTGCCAAACTTTTCTTTAACCGACTTGGTGTAACCGACCGGTACGGTAGACTTAATCACCATAGTTGCTGTTGGGTTAATTGATAATACATCCGCAATGACCGATTCAACAGAGCGGGTGTTAAAATAGTTTGTTTCTGGGTCGTAATCTGTTGGGGTAGCAATTACAACAAACTCAGCATCAATTAATGCCTCTGTTTTATTTGTTGTAGCGGTAAAGTCAAGTGATTTTTTTTGTAAAAAGTCACTAATTTCAACATCTACAATTGGTGACTGTTTATCTTTTAATAGCGCAACTTTGTTTTCATCTATATCTAGTGCAACAACTTGGTTATGCTGTGCTAGTAACATTGCGTTCGACAGGCCAACATAACCTGTACCAACGACTGCAATTTTCATCAAACTTTCATCCTTTTCTATAAAACAGCGCTCTAAATTTTAATAACTAACTTCTTACACAGTTATTAAAATGTTAGTTTTTTAAATTTACAACCTTGCCCTGTTCAAATTCGTTTTCAACTTGAGCCACTGCACTTTGCTTAACATTCCAAACTAAATCACAAATACCATCTGTCGGGTTAAAACCAGTAGGTGCATCGAGTAATAGCTGCCTAATCGTTTCATGTTCAAAATTATGGCATGCAATATCTAATGCTTCTAAAAACACATTTAGCTCAGGTAGTGGTAGCATTACCTCATTTGCAGTCATAATACGTTCATGCGGGGTTTCACCCACGTTATCACCTATTAATAGTTCTTCGTAAAGCTTTTCGCCAGGGCGAAGGCCTGTACATACAATTTCAATATCACCATGAGGATTGTTTTTATCTTTTACCTCAAAGCCTGATAAACGAATCATTTTACTAGCAAGGTCTTTTATTTTAACTGACTCACCCATATCAAGTACAAATACATCACCACCTTTACCCATCGCACCAGCCTGAATAACCAGCTGCGCAGCCTCGGGGATTGTCATAAAAAAGCGTGTAATGTCTTGATGAGTTAAGGTTATAGGCCCACCTTCACGAATTTGCCTGCGGAACAGCGGCACGACAGAACCACTTGAGCCTAATACATTACCAAATCGCACCATACAAAAACGTGTATTGTGTTTAGCCCCTTTATTTTGCGCTAAGCCTTGCAAGCATAGCTCAGCCATTCGCTTAGTCGCCCCCATAACATTTGTTGGGCGCACTGCTTTATCGGTAGATATAAGTACAAACGTTTCTACTTTTGCATTTACCGCCGCTTTTGCAGTGTAGTAAGTACCAAACACATTATTACGAACCCCTTCAACTACATTATGCTCTACTAATGGCACATGCTTGTACGCTGCTGCGTGATAAACTGTTTGTACTCCAAACGCCATCATTACAGTTTCAACTCGGTTAATGCGCTGTACCGAGCCCATAATAGGTATAAGCTCAACTTGCAGTTGATGAGCGTGAATGTACTCACATAACTCTTTTTCTATTGAATACAAGCCAAATTCGTTAACTTCAAATAGAACTAGTTTTGTTGGCTTTTGTTTAACAATCTGGCGGCAAAGCTCTGAACCAATAGAACCACCGGCTCCAGTTACCATAACCACTTTATCTTTAATGTTCGCAGCCATTAACTCTGGCTTAGGGGCCACAGGGTCACGGCCAAGCAAATCTTCGATTTCTACATCTCTAAACTCAGAGAGTTTCGCTTTACCTTCTACGACATCAGCCATACCTGGGATTGAAAGCACTTTAATAGAAAGGGGTTCTAACTGCGATAATATTTCTTTACGGCGCGCTCTACTTTCGCTTGGCAAAGCTAACAAGACTTTTTTGGCTTTGTTTTTGTTAACCAGCTCATAGATTCCATTAAAAGCAAGAACGGGTATCCCCTGAATAATCGAGCCTTGTTTTGAAATATCATCATCTATAAAAGCGCGTACATAGTACTCAGGCCCAGTACCTAGTGCTGTAGCAAGCTGCCTACCCGCAGAGCCTGCACCATAAATAATCACTGATTCTTTATTGGCGGTAGTTAACTTACCGATCATAGCTCTTACTAAAATTCTTGAGCCACCAACAGTAAGCAAACATAACCAGGCAAAAATAAACGGCATAGTTCGTGGTATTTCAACACCAATAAAAAATGCGAACATCACAAGTGCAATGGTAGTTATAAGTGTGCCCAGCACAATAGCCCACAAAGCTTGTGCGTTCATATATCGCAGTACAGCACGATATAAACCTAGGTTTATAAACGCAAATAAACTTGTGGGTACAAGTAAAGCTAGTAACATCCAGTTATCTAACTTACTCAAGGGGGCAAGGCTATCTAGCCTAACAATTAAAGCCAACCAAAAGGCTGAAACAATAAATATTGAATCGATAAACAGTGTAATAGTGCGTTTAGTCGCACGAGATGAATTTAAGATAGAGCGAATAAAATTATCCACAACAAGTTCCCTGTCTTGTTTTTGTCAATAAGATACCAGTCAAAGCTTACAACCAGCTTAACGATTGTTAAATTTTCATGAATTATAGCCGAACTAAATGAATCTAGCCATAATTCTAATACATTATTATTACCATTTGATTTTTAAAAGATTTAATTAAAAGCTTGCAACCTTCCTCTATGCTAAGCCTTTATTTTACTCTATCGCCACTGCCGCTGCCAGTTACTGTCATTAGAATGTACTTAAAGTAATTGCCTAAGTTAAGAGTATCGATCATCTCACGATCTGTTTTAGCAAGTAACTCTGGAGTCGACATATCTATTTCGTTAACCTGTGCAAGACCAGTAATACCCGGGCGAACAGCAAATACGTTTTTAGCTTCGCGAGCGGTTGTAAGCTCTTCTTGATTAAATAACCCAGGGCGAGGGCCAACTAGGCTCATTTCACCTTTTAGTACATTCCATAATTGTGGCAGCTCGTCTAATTTAGTCTTTCGTAAAAAACCACCAAATGGTGTAATTGAGGCGGTACTTGCTAAATGGCTAGCAACTGATGCGGTATCCACCCTCATTGTTCTAAATTTAACAAGAGTGAACGGTTTTTTGTTACGCCCTACCCGCTCTTGAAGAAAGATAGGTGAGCCAGTATCAAATAAGCCAATAACATATAAAATGATTAAAAATGGAAAGGCAAATACCAACCCAAACAAAGCAATGAAAAAATCTAAAATACGTAACATCAACGTCTACCCATATTTATTTCTGTTAAAAGTTTGTCTGCTTTCGAAGAGTCGACTACAAAGTTATCAAGCAGGACATTTTCACGTTCTTTTTGCCCAAGAACTCTTAACCCTAAACGTAGCAATACCTCAGGAAAGTAAAATTGCCTAATATTTACTTTTTGACTGGCGGCAAGATAATTCAGCACTTGTTGAAGTGATAAAGCTTTTTCATCAGCTAATAGATAGGTTCCACCATTCGCTTTATCGGTCATTAAGCAAAGTTTGGTGAAACGTAGTAACTTCTCTACTGATAAGTACGAACGCTGATTGCTAATTGCTTTAAAAGGAAAAGCATGAACCTTAGAGACCAGTTTAGCTAAAGTTCTTATGTTCCCAGGTGCATCATGGCTCAAAACAAGTGTAGGGCGAATTATAATGTAATTAATGTCTGAACCGGAACAAAAATTTTTTACTAAGTCTTCTGCGGTGATTCTCGTTTGAAGATGTGGCTCCCCTTCAATTAACGATGAGTTTTCATTAACATCTAAATTAGCGAATTTACCGTGCACATATGCCGTACTAAAGTAAATAAACTTTTTTATATTATTGTTTTTACACGCTACTAATAAGTCTTTTAGAGCACTAATATTGGTTTGCTCAAGTTCTTGAATAGCCGGTGCATGTTTATGAGCAAACGATGCCAAATGAACAACTTGAGTGCATCCTTTTAGCGCACTATCCCACTGTGCAAATTCAGATAAGTCACCAGTTACTACAGACTTGACTGCGTCTTGAGAAGTAATTTCGCTCTCTCTCTGTGTTATTGAGATAGAGAAACCTTTTACTAAATAATCAACAAGCTTTTTACCAATAAAGCCATTTCCACCTGTAATTAAGACTCCCATATTAACTCCTAAAAGAATCTATTCTTAAGTCTTAAACTCGGTGCTTCAACTAGTTTCCACGAAACTGTAGAAACAACAAAGATCGTCGTAAATAGCACTAAGTAAGATGAAACCGTATTAAACTCAAAACCATTTGCTATAAATAACTGAATAATCGGGAAATGAAAGATATATACACCGTATGAAATATCGCCTAACTTTTTAAATGAAAGTACATTAGGCAATGAAATAAATACCAATGTAATGAAAACAGCAATTACAAATGGCTGTAAGTAATAGAAATTGAGCCACATCAAAATAACTGATGCAATTAACAAGGCTGAAAATTGTCTTTTCAATATATCAAAGTATTTAAAGCAAAATATACCTGAAACAAAATACATCATTTGCCCTGGCAGCTGTGATGCCAGTGTTTCAGCCATTGGAATAGTATCTTTATGCAATAAGATAAAATCTTTATAAATGAATGATAATACATAGATTACCAACATATATAAGTAACTATATTTACGCTCTAATAGCATGTAAATAATAGGAACCATGCAATAAAACATAACTTCTATTTTTAGAGTCCATAATGAACCATTAATAAAGGGTTCTGGGTTCGTTGAAAATACACCATCAATAGTAGGTGCTAAGAAATTCAGAAAAACCGCATTAGCTATAAAGTACTTAATTTCAGATGCATAGTTCCCAACCGAACTCCCGTCCCCGACCAGAAAATATAAACAGCTAGAAAACAAAATTAACAAAATATATGCAGGGTAAAGGCGAAGAAAACGCCCCCAAAAATAATTAATGAGCGTTTTTCTTCTGTCGTAGCTCATATAAATCAAAAAGCCACTAACAATGAAGAATGTAGACACAGCACTACCAGATAACCAATGTAGTGATTCACTAACTGACTCAGTCAGGGGGGTTTTAGCTAAAAAAGCTAAGTGTAAAAACACGACTGCCGTGGCAAGTACCAATCTTAAAAAGTCTAGATTATTGCTTTTATAAACATACTTCATTTATGCACTACCTTAAAAGCGCCATGTAAGTTTCAAACCATGACTCTGAATCAGGAAATAACTGCGCTCTCGTGTGTGAGGCTAGCCGCGTATCGTTATACGTTTCAAGATCAAATAACTTACTTATTTGATTTACGCAATCATGCACATCATCTTCTTTGTAAATCACACCAGCTTGATCTAAAACTGAATGAGCATAATCAAGGTCTGGAGCAATAACTGGAAGATCGTAAAACATAGCCTCTATTAAAGGATTACCGAATGTTTCAGATTTTGAAGGAAAAATAGCCGCAAATGCAAAGTCTTGATAATATTGTTTAAGATCTGCCTGAGGTAACTCCCCTAGGTTATTGATCGGTAGTTGTTGTTCTTTTATAGCAGCTATAAATTCTGCAGCTTCAGCTATTGATTCATCAACCGTAATATTAATAACAACAGGTAATGCCTTTTCTTTTATTTCAGTAGCAAGTTTCAATAAAAATGCATGATTTTTATGTGCATAAAAGCGACTAACATAAAGTAGCTCTTTTACTTTAGGTAACTCTTGCTTAGCTTGAAAATTTGCAATGCTCTCTCTTTTGAAGTTATCGCTAATTGGGTTAAAAATAATTTCAGAATCAATTGTCACTTTTTCATTGAGCAATTTTTGCATGTAGCTACTTTGAACAACAACTGTGTCTACAGCTTTAACTGTTTTACCAAAAAGGTAACGCTTAATTTTCTCTGCAATTTTTGCAACTCCACCCAAATTACTATACAAACGATCATCAACGATGTATGGATGATGAAGTAAGACTACTTTTTTCTGATTACTTTTAATACCAAATAAAAAGTTACCGAAAGCAAGAATTGCTTTAGGCTCATATTTTTTTACTAATGAGTTCATCAGTGAAAAGTTGACTTTAAACACATTCAATAAAGCTTTAATACTGCCAGGTACTACGTCAACAACTACAAATTTGCAATTTTCTGTCTCTGAATATGTTAGAAACTCAGGCAAGTTTGGCACAATAAACACGAACTTCTCGCCGCTTTGTAATGCATTACGGATAAAATTATTAGCAATATTTTTTGGGCCTGCAGCAATCTGATTTGAAAAGTTAACGAGATACATTAAGACCCCTAAAAAGATTAGTAATAAAAGATAGAATAACAAGTAAACATAGAATTGTTATAGCGTTAAACACAAAAGCATTTGAAATACCAAAACCAATTAACATCAGATATGTATAAAATGCAACCCAGATAGGCGAGTATGAAGAGTAGACCATTAAATTATAAAAATATTTTAGAATCACACCTGTAAAAATTGCATAAACTACAATTCCAACAATACCAAAGTGAATATATCCAGAGGTAACCCGGCTTAAGGGCCAACCTACTGGAATCATATCTTTAAAGGGTGACCCAATTTCAACAACTAATCCCTGCGCCATATTGTAAATATAAACACCTTCATCTAGAGGTGGCTTATTTTCATATAAAGAACTTGGAATAAAACCTGAAAAGAAATCTGAAAAAGTTGCCCCATACCAAAATTTGCCCGACTCATCAAAATAGCTATATATAAACAGTGAAATATCAATATCGCTAAAACGTTTAAATAACTCACCTAAATAAGGCAAAGAATCTTTAACCAAGTCAGAAGGGTGTAATAAATAAAGTTCAAATGCGCCTTGATTCCGTAATACAGGAGCTATTGAGGAAAACAATATAAAGAAAAGTATAATTACAAGGTTTTTTAAGCTAAAAACATCAAGCTTTCGAATAGCGTAATTCCACATGATAAAAGTAAATACTATCAAAAGCAGTGGATTTTTGCGTTCACCAAAAGACGCTAGCATTAAAAAGTAGACTATTACAACAAAAATTAAAAAAAGTACGTTTCTAATTGAAACTCTGTAAGGGTTCAAGCTTGAAATATATGCACCAACCGCAAGTAGCGAAGAGATAAAAAACAAGTTTCTATACAAGGCAGTTCCTTTTACAACATTAGTCTTATTATCCATATTACTAATCAAGTAAAACAGTCCACCAACCTGCTCTAAGAAGGCAATAAATGAGCCAATAGATACTGCTGAAAAAAATACTAAAAGAGTGATACTTCCATTGCCATTAGACAACATAACAGCTGCTCGACTATAAACCTTTGGTTTAAAGAGGAGCATAGCAATCAAACAGAAAAAAATAAAAACGAGCTTAAAGAAAACGTGCTTTAAGAATGAAACCTCAAAGTCATTTAAATAGTATAAGACTTGTTGATGTAACTCTTCTGTATTGTGCGATATATAATATAGATACGGCACTTCAGCTATTGACAACAAAAGGAACAGAGGTATCACATGAAAAGCATCACCATTATACTTTTTAATAAAAAAAAGTAATGTAGATAGTAAAATAATAAAATATATTGTTGTTGTTAAATCAATCATTGTATTGTTTTATTCTTATTGCAGGTACACCACCAAAGATACATTGCTTTTCTGTAATTGACTTAGATACAACCGCAGCACTGGCAACGATCGTTTTTTCAGCGATACTTTCAGCTGTTTCTAATAAAATTGCACGCGTACCTAACCAGCAACTTGCTGCAATTTCCTTTTTTATACCAACAGGCTTACTTTTAGGGTCGTAGCCATGGCTGTGGCTGTAAATAACAACTCCTTCTGATAACAAGGTGTTATTTCCAATTGTTAATCCACCAGTGTGGTCTAAATGGCAATTTCGGCATATATGTACTTTATCTTCGATAATGCATTCACCGGAGTTGTTCTCTGATACAAGCAATGTTCCTTTTCCAATGAAAGCTCCATTGCCTATGGTTACAAGCTTAGGTGACTCAATTCTAGCGCCAAACTCGATACGAACATTCTTACCTACTTTTTTACATACTGCCTTATAAAATAGAGTATTTAAAATATCGAAAAGGACTTTTAGAAAACGCAAAGGAATTCTTACACAGAAAAGTAGTAAGCCACTGTCTTGGTAAAGTTTCATAATACGATTAATCATTAGATAAGCCTATTTGCGAAAAGATATATAAATAAACAACACATGACGTTAGATAATAAACACTAAACGAAATTGCTAAGCTCTCTGCACTTGCAGCTACAGCCAAAATATATATGCCCATTACTACCGCAGAAGTCAGAGCAACGTAAAAAAGTTGATATGTTTTATTCATAACTACCATTACTCGGTTGAATGCTAAAGCAATAGAATAGAATAAACAGATTAAAGTTACTTCTAAAAATAGATTCGCAGTATATTGCTCACCATATAAAAGTAAGAAATACTCGTAAAGAAAATAACCTATAATAATGAAGAGGAGGCAAGATAAAAACATATAACGCAAAGCGTAGACAAGAAGTTGTTTTACATTGCTACCCGATTCATGGAGCTTCGTCAAGTTTCGTAAAACAATATTACAGATGATATTTAAAAGGATTGAACAAATCATAAACATCTGAAATGAAACATCGAATTCAGCAAGTGCTACAAAGCCATCTTCACTGTTAGCTGTTATATACCTTACAAACCAAAAGATAAAAGCATTAATTGCAGAACCTAAAATTACTGGCTTTATCGTATTGAATACACCTTTAGTTTTCTGAAAAAGCACATCGTATTTAATATTTTTTAAAATATGCATGTGATTTATCAAGACATTACATGCTTTGATTGCTAAATCTGTAAGCTGATAAATAAGCATATAAAATAAAGCTATTTCTACAGTAATATCTTCATATGTATTGAAAATAAAAGCGGCTGATAAAACAATGCTAATTACAGTTGAGAAGAAAATGACTTTATAGATGCCTTTCCCTATGTACACCGAGGTCGCATAGCCATTCAACAGAGTTAGTGAGATCAATATTACTACTGTCAAAACTATTTGAAGTGTCAAAAAATCAAAAGAAGATAAACTTCCTAAAAATGAACTGCTTGACCATAATAATAAGCATAAGGTTGAGATAATTAATGCTGTAAATGCATAGAACAAACCATACGCAAGCACTGATACTCCACTAAAGTTCTCTTTAGAGCTTTCTTTAACAGCGAAAGGGTTTACTGCTGAGCTAAATGTAGTCTCAAATAAGTTAATTGTACTTCGCAAAAACACAAACGTTCCATAAACATCTTTTGATGTGTAACGAGCAATTAAAATATTTAGAAGTAATATAAAGCCTTTCGCTATTAAAGTACTAAGCATTAATAAAAATGCACTAGAAAAGAGTTTTTTTAGCATTGAATTAAACGCTCAACCCAGTTTTCTATAGAGTAACTTTCATAAACTTCATTACTAACTGGAACATATGGTGAAGTTAGAAATTGTGTTAGTTCTTGCTCGTTCTTCTCGCCAATTACAAAAACATTTTCAGCTTTATAAAAAGGCTCTTCCATTACTAATTTATTATTAGTAATTAGCTTTTTGTTTATTCCTAAGGTCTCAATGGTTCTCATTGTTAAGCCTGTTTGATCAGGGTGGCCATAATCAATAATGACCTCAGAATCACACATTACACGAGAAACATCTTGAGCACTCAGCTTATCGAACGAAACCTCTTCTATTGGTACATTGCGAAATGACTTGTTAATAACTTTGAGCACTTTAAAGACGGGTTTGCTAGGGTAATAAAAAAATGTGAAAGCAGGTTTATTAAGGTTCTTTTCAACCAAATAAGCCATTCCTAATACATCACTAAAGCGATTAGAGTGTAATGTTCCAACAAAAGCAGCTGAGTATTTATTATCTGTCACTGAATTTGCCTTTCGGCTATATTCTTTGCTATAGAAAAGCGGTAAATATTCAAGGTGTTCAATATTTAGACAATCAACCCTATCAAATGATTTTATTGCATCAAAATACTTAAACTTCCCTTTAGCACCTTTTACATTAGACAGTGAGTCCCATGAGTAGTACACAAACTTTGCTTTGCTAAAAGTCTGCTTCATTTTATCAAGCAAAAACTCTGAAAGGCCTTCACCTTTAATGACAACAATCAACTCATAGTCGCCTTGCCAGTCAATCTCATTTATAAAGTTCTTTTCTGTTAACTTACTTGTGAGGCTTGGCATTAACCTTGACTTTACTCGATCAAAGTTACTCTTTACATAAATGTGGTTAATCCAGTCTACAGAATGACCTTTTGACTCCATCATATTTATAATTTTTGTGTAATAGCCAAATGTATCTGGGCTAAAGAGTAAAACTTTCATGCTTGTTGTAAAGTTCCGTAAATGAGTTAATCATTGATTCTAGATCGTCTTCAATTGTAGCCGGGCTAAAGTCAATCACACTTTGCAGCTTGCTAATATCAACTTCAGAAAAGGCTTCATTAACGTTACTTTCAAACCAATTTACTTTACAGCCTGTTTTATCAGTCAATACTTTTGCAATTGTATCTGCACGAGTGTTTCTTCCTGAAGCAATGTTAAATATTTCATTACTTTGAATGTCAGCTTTGGCTAACTTGTAGATTGCACTAGCTACGTCAACTACTGAAACATAGTCTTTTTGATAGTCCTCGCGGATATACATATTCACTTCATTTTTAGCGATAGAATCTCTAACTATTGAAGGTAAAAATAGAGGGCTGTTTACCGCTAATCCATAAACGTTACTTGGTCGAACTATGATTGCTTTATCTGCTAGGTTTAATACTAAATTCTCAGCCGTAAGCTTTGTTAAGTTAAATAGCGCTCTGTTATCTTTAGCACAAACAGTGAGATCGGCACTTTCACAACTTGCTTGCTGATTCATGTAAACACGTGTAGATGAAATATAAATAAACCTATCAAACTGGCTACTTTCTAGCATTTTTACTAGGTAACTTACGTTTGAATCGAGTACTTTCATTGGATTATTAGCGCAGTCTCCATGACCTGCAGCATAAATCACCGTGCCTAATGCTTTAGTGAAAACCCCCTCATCTAGCTTTTCTGGTACATATACTTGCTCACCAGCCTCTCTAAGCTGCTTTACAATCTCACTACCGATGAAGCCTTTACCACCAATAACTGTGTAAATCATGCGCTGCCAAGCCTCTCACGTTGATAGTTACCAGACTGGACATTTTCACACCATTGTGAGTTTTCTAAATACCATTTAATTGTTTTTAAAATACCTGACTCAAATGTTTCAAGTGGTTGCCAACCTAACTCTTTGTTTATTTTTGAGGCATCGATTGCATACCTTAAATCATGGCCGGGCCTGTCTTGTACAAATGTAATTAACTCTTTAAAGTCATCTAAGCCAGCAGGCTTTTCTGCGATTAGATCATTCAGATGGTTACAAATTGTTGTAACTACCTCAATATTTTGTTTTTCATTGAAGCCACCAATATTGTATGTTTCGCCTAGTTTGCCCTCAGATACAACTTTATAAAGTGCTCTTGCATGGTCTTCAACAAATAACCAATCTCTTACTTGCTTACCATCGCCATATACAGGTAATTTTTTACCCTCTAAAGCATTAAGAATAATTAGCGGGATCAATTTTTCCGGAAAATGATATGGACCATAATTATTTGAGCAGTTTGTTAGCACTACTGGTAGTTGGAAAGTTCTGTTCCATGCTCGAACAAGATGATCGGATGCAGCTTTAGACGCAGAGTAAGGTGAACTAGGCTCATAAGGCGTTTTTTCAGTGAAAAGACCCGTTTCACCTAAATCGCCGTATACTTCATCTGTTGAAATGTGATGAAAGCGGAATACTGTTTTCTTTTCATCACTTAGAGAAGCATAGTAAGTTCTGGCAGCCTCGAGTAGCTCGTAGGTTCCAACAACATTTGTCTGAATAAATTCACCTGGTCCATCAATAGAGCGATCCACATGGCTTTCCGCGGCTAAATGCATGATAAAGTCAGGTTGAAATTTGGCAAACGTAGCGCTAACTATCTCTCGATGACAAATATCACCTTTTACAAAATGATATCTTTCATTTTGATCTACAGATGCTAATGACTCTAAATTACCTGCATACGTCAGCTTATCGAAGTTAACTACTGTATGTTCAGTTTCATTTATTAAGAAGCGAACTAATGCTGAACCAATAAAACCAGCTCCGCCGGTTACAAAAATTGTTTTACTCATAAATTACTCGATTAGAAGGTAGGAGCATCTGCTAGCATTAAACCAGCTTCATCTTTAGGTGATAATAATGGCTGCATACCATTTACAAGAGGCCATTGAATCGCAAGAGTAGGGTCACCCCAAGAAATGCTTTGTTCAAATTCAGGTGCATAATAATTTGTGCACTTATAAACAAATTCAGCAGACTCAGTTGTTACATAAAAGCCATGTGCAAACCCTTCTGGCACCCAAAGCTGTCTTTTATTTTCACTATTTAATAAGACACCAACATGCTTTCCAAAAGTCGGGCTATCTTTTCGAATATCAACAGCAACATCATAAACTTCTCCGGCAATCACGCGCACTAATTTCCCTTGCGTTTGCTGTGTTTGATAATGCAAACCTCTTAAAATACCTTGGCCAGATTTACTGTGATTGTCTTGCACAAAAGTTACATCTGCAACATGCTCTCGGAACCAGTCTTCACGAAACGTTTCTAAGAAAAAACCTCGCTCATCACCAAATACTTTAGGTTCTAAAATTTTTACATCAGGGATATCTGTATCAATTATATTCATGAGAAAACCCTTCTTGAAAGTAGGCTCAACAAATACTCACCGTAACCACTTTTGACTAATGGGGCAGCTAATTGCTGTAACTGTTGCTCATTGATATATCCCATTCGAAAAGCGACTTCTTCAGGACAATTAACTTTTAATCCCTGTCTTTTTTCTATGGTTTCGATAAATTGCGCTGCTTGTAACAGGCTGTCATGGGTGCCGGTGTCTAACCAGGCCGTTCCGCGTCCCATAATTTCAACATTTAAAGAGTTAGTCTCCAAATATTGCTCGATAACATCGGTTATTTCTAGCTCACCTCTAGGTGAAGGTTCAACATTCTTTGCATACTCAACAACTTTATTATCAAAGAAATATAAACCTGGGACAGCATAGTTTGATTTTGGCGCTTCTGGCTTTTCTTCTATTGAAATCGCTTTGCCACTCTCATCAAACTCAACAACACCATATGAACATGGGTTTGCTACATGATAGCCAAAAACCGTTGCTCCAGACTTCCTAGAAGCAGCTAGCTGCAGTGACTTAACAAGGTCGTGGCCATAGAAAAGGTTATCACCTAAGATCAATGCAACATTGCTATTTCCAATAAACTCTTCACCCAACAAAAAAGCCTGAGCTAGACCATCTGGCGACGGTTGAGTTTTGTACTCAATATTGATACCCCAATCTTTGCCATCACCTAGTAGTTCTTTAAAGCGCTCTAACTCTACTGGTGTTGTTATGACTAGAATATCCTTTATGCAAGCATTCATTAAGGTAGCTATTGGGTAGTAAACCATTGGCTTATCATAAACCGGCATTAATTGCTTGCTCACCACTTTAGTTAAAGGGTATAAACGGGTGCCGCTTCCACCGGCTAAAATAATTCCTTTCGTCATGAAATTACCATCGATTCTGAATTCAAAAAAAGTCAAATCACTTAAACATTTGCTATTTGACCACTATGAAACCCTTAAACCTCTAGAAATAGGAACTATATTCCTGATTTAAGGCTAAATATTACTTAAGAAAAAAGCTAGTTGCTAGATTTGTATTCATAGTTATAGTACCCATAATACCCATAGGCATTACTGGCTTTTTTAACTACACCATTAAATACTACGCCTTTAACATCTATGCCGTTTTGCTCAAAGCGGTTACGGGTAAGCTCAATCTCGCGCGCATGGTTTTGCCCAAAACGCGTTACGAGTAATGTAGTGCCTGTGTGGGCACTCACAATTGCAGGGTCTGTTACCGCTAAAATGGGTGGTGTATCTATAATTACAATGTCGTATTTGCCTTTAACCTCTTCGATCATCTTACTAAAGTTGCTATGCATTAATAACTCAGACGGGTTTGGTGGTATTTGGCCACGGGTAATTACGTCGAGATATTGTACTTGCGATGTTTTTGTTACTTGCTCAAGCGTAAGTCTGCCCGATAATAAATCACTTAAGCCATCGTCCCATTTCATACCAAACTGGGTTTGCAAATATCCCTTACGCATATCGGCATCTATTATTAATACCTTTTTACCGCTTTGAGCAAGTACTGTTGCCAAGTTAACCGATATAAACGATTTACCAACACCTGGGCTTGGGCCAGAGATTGCAATAATATTGTTTTTTGCTTCCATCATTGCAAAATGCAGGCTGGTACGAAGGCTTCGTAATGCTTCGATTGATAAATCAGCGGGGTTATCTACCGCTAAAATAGATTTAGGTTTATCTTTGCCTTTGCGCGCACGGCTAAAGCCGGTTAGTTTATCTTGATAATCTGAATAAGGCACGCTTGCATAAACAGGTAAGCCTAAAGCTTCAATTTCGTTAGGGTCTTCTACCCCTTTGTGAATTGCTTTTTGAATAAGCACTATAGCCACAGCTAGCATGCCACCTAACATAGTTGCCATTACTACTATTAGCGCTTTTTTAGGTTTCACTGGCTTAGAGGTATTTACCTCAGCATGATCAATTACACGTACATTACCTACTGTGCCAGCACGTACAATATCAAGTTCTTGTGTTTTACTTAAAAGTAGTGTGTATATTTCGTTACTTACTTCTACATCGCGCTTTAAACGTAATAGCTCTTGCTGTGTTTCGGGTAGGTTACCTACTTCACCTACTAGGTTTTGCTTTTGTTTTTCTACTGCTTCAATCTGTTCGAGCACCCCCTGGTAAGTTGGGTGGTTTTCTTTGAATTTTCGGCTAAGTTCAAGGCGTTTTAGCTCTAGCTCTTGCAGTTTAGTTTCAAGCTCTACTACTTGCTCTAGTACACCTTGTGTTTCTAGCGTTATATTGATTGATTGGCGTTTAATTTGGTAATCGTTAAAGCGCTCTTCTGCGTATTCAAGTTGTTTTTTAACTTCGGGCAATTGTACTTCTAAAAACTCAAGTGACTTTTGTGCCTCAGCGCTGTTACGCTCTACATTACGGCGCACATAAATTGCCGCAACCTTATCAAGCACTTTTTCAGCAAATTGTGCACTTTCGCTCTGTAAGCTTAAGTTAATAATGCCAGAGTCTTTGCCTTTTTCAGCAGCACCAATATCTCTTTGTAAATCGAGTATTGTATTTAGTCTATCTTTACGTACTAGCATAAATTCAGTACCAGGGCGAGCAATTAAACTACGTATAGTTAAATTAAATTTACCATTGCTAAGCTCTTCGCCCACCTTGCCTTTCAAGATTACATCGCCATTACCACTTAAAAGACTAATACTTTTACCTCTATCAGTACCTTCACCTGCAACTAATACAAACTCTTCACCAACAGCTATACGTGGTACATCGAATCTAAATACATCAATGCTTTCTCCACCCCAAGCATAACTGCTTGCACCCAAGCTTGGCTCTGCTAAATCGCCTGCTTGCATAGGTGTAAATTTACGAAACGCTCTATTACCAATTACTGGGAATAATTTAGGTTCTGCGACTATATCGAGCTTTAAAGTATCAACCGCTTCACCAATTACTGAACGCGATTTTAATAGCTCAATTTCGGTTACCGCAGCAGAGGTACTTTCGAACATACCTGCCATATCATCAAAACCAGGGACCGATGCGCCACCATCTTCAACTTGGATCATGGCGGTTGCTTGGTAAACAGGTGTTGCAAAAACCGCATAAAACACACCCACAGCCATAAATACTGCGGTAATGGCTGCAATAAAATACTTACGATCAATAAGTGCACCTAGTAGTGCCATTAAATCGATTTCTTGAGTTGTTTGATCTTGCGTTGTTCTATTTTGTTTATTGTTTGCTGCTAATGCAGTGGGCTGAGCATTCATGTACTAGCCTTTCCTTATAAATACTTTTGCCAAGCGCTACATGCGCTATCGATTAATGCGTAAACGTGCTCAAAGGCTTCTTGACTTTGGCGGTAAGGATCGGGGATTTCTTTATCGCCAATCCATTTACCAAGTAAAAATGTTTTACCGCGAGCTTGTGGGTAACGTGCGCACAAGTCATTAACATGGCGCTGCTCCAT
>Ga0066376_10002133_pt1 | contig 18620 bp, 15 predicted proteins | sample Knorr_S15_td_Bot_FD_77009 | JGI IMG/M metagenome (GOLD analysis project Ga0066376, IMG submission 77009) | Marine microbial communities from Southern Atlantic Ocean transect - Knorr_S15_td_Bottom_ad_5009_LV_A | ecosystem: Environmental > Aquatic > Marine > Oceanic | place: Southern Atlantic... | reverse complement strand
TCTCCCAGGGCCAGGTAGATGTTAGCGCCGTTTTCCACAAGCCCGGCTGACCCAGGAGGTACCGAGTTTGCGCCCGGAGGGACGGGGATGCCCTGAGAGCCAGCAGCTTGAACCGCCTCCAGCAGACTACTGGTAGTCAGGGCGGAGACGGAAGAACCACCTCGCTGAACTCCCACGATGGTGACAAGACCAGGCCGCAGATCAAATCGCTGAATCTGAACTCCGCCGGTGTCACTCAGGACCTCATTGATGTCCAGACCCTGATCGATGAGGTCCTGGAGTTCATCTTTCACTACGCCCGGTACTGGCAGGAATGAGACCGACATATTGCGGGCCTCCAACTCCACACGACCGTCTACAAATTCGACGAACACCTCACCAGAGAAAGGCACAGAAGGGGCGCTGCCCAGCCCTCCGCTGATTTCCAGCAGACCAGGGTTGATCTACACCGATATGCCCCTTATAGGTGAAACAGAACCTGCTCGGTAGAGTAGAGGTGCAGACAGTTCTTCGTTGTTGAGTTCCAAGTAGAACGCTGAGGTTTCGGTAAGCACAGACGCGATCTTCTCCTCAACAGCCATGCCTTCCGATATGACCGCCACCGATAGTGGCTCTGCCTCGCCAGTGACTCCATTGAAGACGCTAAAGGCAGCAACCGCTGCAAGGATAACTACCAGAACGAAGACTCCGACCACAGCCAGAATAATGATCTTTGCAATACTCATCGACTCTCACCTTTGGGGGCGAATGACATGGGTTGGTTAGAGTTAATTGTCCTAGAGAATCTATTCGAAAGCAAATGTGAGTAGAGCCGCCGCTCTTTACCTATTGCCCGCCTTCCCGTAGAATTACTGCACTTTCGCTGGTGCGTAATTTCCGTTGTGGATAGCCTGCGAATACTAGCGAATCGATACGTTTATTTTGGAGAAGTTATGAAATTTGCCAGCCGTATAGACAGGGTGCCGCCGTACCTTTTTGTAGAGATCAGTCGCAAGATTGCGGCGAAGAGGGCCCAGGGCATCGAGGTCATCAGCTTTGGCATTGGCGACCCGGATATTCCAACGCCTGACAACATCATCTCGAAGCTCAGGGAAACGGCCCTGGACGCACCTAACCACCGTTACCCTGAGACGGATGGCCTTCCCGAGTTCAGGCAGGAAGTCGCGGACTGGTATCAGCGCAGGTTCGGCCTGTCCATCCATCCTGACAAGGAAACGTTGCCTCTGATCGGCGCGAAAGAGGGAATAGGCCACGCAGCACTGTGCTTCATAGAGCCGGGTGATATCGCCCTGGTGCCTGACCCTGGGTACCCCGTCTACTCTGTCGGCACCTGGTTCGCCGGTGGGGAGTGCCACTGGATGCCTCTGCTGGAAGAGAACGGCTGGTTGCCCGACCTGGACGCCATTCCCGAAGAGGTTGCGCAGAAGGCCAAGGTCATGTGGCTCAACTACCCGAACAATCCCACGGGTGCCATAGCGGACCTGGAATTCTTCAAGAAGGCTGTAGATTTCGGCCGGAAGTATGACGTTGCCATCTTGCACGACGCATCTTACTCAGAAGTTGCATACGACGGCTACAGGCCCATAAGTTTCCTTCAGACTCCAGGTGCTATGGATGTAGGGGCTGAGTTTCATTCGCTGTCCAAGAGCTATAACATGACCGGTTGGCGGCTGGGCATGCTTGTGGGCAACGAAGAGATCATCAACGCCATGATGGTGGTGAAGTCGAATATAGACTCCGGCGTTCCAAACGCTATTCAATACATGGGCATTGAAGCAATGCGAATGTCGCAGGATGCTATAGATGACCGGAACGCTATTTATCAGCACAGGCGAGACCGCGTGGTGTCGGTGCTGCAAGGAATAGGTCTGGAGGCGATCCCGCCTAAGGCTAGCCTTTATGTGTGGACGCGAACACCGGCTGGTTACTCATCTTCTGAGTTTACAGAGCTGCTCCTGGAGGAGTGCGACATAGTGGTAACTCCGGGCAACGGCTACGGAAAATACGGCGAGGACTACATCAGGCTTTCGTTGACTATTAACAATGAGGATATGGAAAAGGGCCTGGCCAGACTAGAAAGTTGGAAGGTTCCCGCGCCCCGCTAAATTTTTGGTTTTTTTATATTTCGTATATTTGTATATATTGGCATCACCTAACAAATCGGACATTTCCAATATGCCCTAGGGGAGATAAATATTCCGAGAAAACTGATCTCAACACGCCCCCGAGCCGAACGAGCTTTTCTAGTAGGTGTCCAATTAAAGGGTCGCCGTGGTCTGTGGGCTGTCGAAGACTCCGTGCAGGAGTTGGCAGAGCTAGCCCGTAGCGCCAAGGCGTTTGTCGTTGGCACTATGATTCAGCGACTGGAGCGCCCAACGTCTGTGTATCTGGGCAAAGGTAAAATAGAAGAGCTCCATGATCTGGTGAAGGAGAAGCGCGTCAACACCGTGATATTTGACGATGAGCTTACTCCGACTCAGCAGCGCAACGTTGAGAACGTGTTGGGCGGCGTGAAGGTGATTGATAGGTCGGCTCTCATTCTGGACGTGTTTGCCCAGAGGGCCCGCACCAAAGAAGGGCGGCTGCAGGTGGAACTGGCGCAGCATCAGTACCTTTTGCCCAGGCTGGCCGGCCAATGGACACATCTGGAACGCCTAGGCGGCGGAATCGGCACCAGGGGCCCTGGCGAGACCCAGATTGAGACGGACCGCCGGCTGGTGCGCCGACGTATTCTAAAGCTGAAGAAAGACCTGGATGACGTGAGGCGGCACCGTTCGCTTTATCGAGCCAAACGCAAGGAATCACGCATTCCCATAGCCTCCCTGGTAGGCTATACGAACGCCGGTAAGAGCACGCTGCTCAATCAGCTCACCAATGCCGACGTCGCAGCAGAGGACCTTCTTTTCTCTACGCTGGATCCTGTGACTCGAAAGATTCAGACGCCAGAAGGGCGTGATGTGCTTCTTACTGACACAGTGGGGTTCATCCAGAAGCTGCCGCCAACGGTCGTCGCAGCCTTCAGAGCCACGCTGGAGGAGGTCGAGGAGTCCACGATAGTGATTCACGTGCTGGACATTACACATCCCAACGCCGCAGAGCAGTCCGAGGTCGTGGAGAAGATTCTGTCGGAGATGGGTCTCATGGACAGGCCGCGCATACTGGTACTGAACAAGATCGATCTGCTGGAGCCACTTGAGAGTCCGGAGGAGGGCTCAAATGGGACTTCGGCAATACAGGATATGGTTGAGGGACAAACCAGGGTTGTATTCACGTCGGCTGAGACCGGCGAGGGAATGGATACGCTGCGAGCTGCAATCGACGATCTGCTGTCTGAACTAGAAGATGCTGATCAAGTGGGCGGCGCCGAATTGGCAGGAGCCTTTTTCCCAGATACAGACTAGGCGCGGTTCATTTCTATTCAAAAAAGTGTAGGGATGTGGTCAATTCGTAGCTAGGCGTATGTTCGCACTATAATAGTTATGTAAATTATAGCTATAAAAAAATAGGCTAAGGAAAAGGGCAGCGCGGACTGCCAAGTCTGCTTAGACTAAGAAGGTCTAAACAACGACTCGTATGATGCCAGACTGATGCAGCTCTTGTATGAGTTCGAAGCCAGCCTCTTTGAATTTGCCTTCTTGAAAAGACACTGAGCGAACATTTGACGTCCATCCAGTGTTATTGCTGTTCGACGCACTTTTCGCGCATTGGAACACGACTACCTTGTCCCCATACAAAGCGGACGACGCACCCAACTGATAAAGCATCTGTTCCCGGTCTCGCTGGCTTTTTTCGTCGCCCTCTGAGGGAGCGTCTGGATTCGCAAAGACTAGTATTGCCGCAGCTGAGTTATGCATCTTCTCCGAAACGCTTGCTGGGACCGGTCTGCCGTCGGACTCAAGGACATCCGAATATTCGTATGGAATATGAAAGCCTTCCAACGTGCTGACTACGAACTCGCCTGCTAGAGGGTCTCCCCAATGGCCCACGAAGACCTTGCCACCGGCATTTTGCCAATGGTTCGTGGGATTTTTGGGTGGTTCATCACTCTTCGGGGCTGGTGAGGTAACAGGCTGAGGCTGAGGTACTGGGGCTTTCGTCCTGCCCAGCTCTACCCTTAGTATGCCGCCGCGCTCTTTGATGAACCCCACCAGGACGCCGTTGGCCTTAATAATCTCCAGGCACTCACTGGTAAGCTCCGCCTGGATTCCGAATTGGCGCTGCAATTTATTCTTTGAGAAGGTATCATCCGGCAGCTGTTCGCCGCTGTGCTCCTCGTAGAATCTGCTAAACGGCTCTGGCTCCATTGCCGCTTCGGAAAGGGCCTGCAGACGCTCTTGATCACGCGTAGGAGCCGCAATAGACGAGCCGCGTGCCGTCAGGCGGATGAAAGGGTCTCTGTATCCGCCATGGGTAAGCCCGTACTTGGCCGAGGAGTTCAGCACTGTAATGAAGGCGCTGCTCTTGGCCGTAGTGCCCATTACAGTGGCAAGCTTTTCTCGCTCGATCGAGCCACCTCCGTCAGAGGTACCTCTGGAGCCCACAGCTTTGGCAACCTCTTGGGCAACCTCCAGTGTATCCGCCGGGTACGATCTTACTAGCCGCGTCCTCTTCCTGTTATCTTTGGTGTCCATTAACCTTCTTCACAGGGATTGCAGAAAAACGATACAAATGCCCGAACTTTTATTGAAAAGATTCTGAAACAAGTATAAAAACTGCATCGCACCGATCAAGTGGAGCTAATGGTAGCATATATTTCCGTGACAAAATAGCGGTGAATGTATTCTGAAAAGAGTTTCCGGTTAATTTCATATTTTCAGGAGTGCGTCATGGAGCAATTCGCTCAATGTGCGAGATAACCATCTCACCACGTCAATTATGATAGTCGGATCCCTTTAAAACAGGCGTACAAAATACCACAGCGCCCGTGTTAGAATGGGTATGAACGACTTAATTTTTTGAGAGATTTTCCTGAAATTTATGTTTAATTTATTGCCGTTTGGCGTTGGATTAAAACGAATATCATTCGCGACCGCCATTGCAGCCTCTGTAATTGCGGCTGGCTGTCAGACTACTTCCCCCGAAAATGTGATCGTCCCTTCCCCTAGCGCCGAGGTAGTGACCACGCCGGCCGCCTTTGCTGACATGCCCCAACTCCCGCAAATCGTCCCTTTGGACGAACCGCTTGAGGCGCCTTCAGGCGTGCCCGAAGAGCTGGAGACTGTCTGGGAAGTCTGGTCTTTGCTGACCGAGGAGCACGTGGACCGGTCGGATTTCGATCCGGATGCCTTTGCTGAGGCCGCCATTCGCGGGATGATCACTGTCCTGGACGACCCCCATACCAATTACATTCCGCCAACCGCTTTCCAAATCGAGAATGAAGACTTGCTAGGGAGATTCGAAGGCATTGGCGCCAACGTTTCGATGAGAGAGGACGGTGGTCTTCTGGTGGTGGCTCCTCTGGTCGGAAGCCCAGCCGAGAAGGCCGGTATACGCCCAGGCGACCTGGTAATTGAGGTCGATGGCGAGCCCCTTCTCGGCCTCAGCCTATTGGAGGCCGTAACGAAGATTCGCGGGCCGAAGGGATCTACAGTAGATCTCCTGGTTTTGCACATTGGCGATTTGGATCCCGTCATCATTAAGGTAAAACGAGGCGTGATTCCTCTGGAGAGCGTTATAGTGCGCAGCGAGCCTGGCGACCGCATTGCACATATTCGGATAACAAACTTCTTTACAGATACCTCGGACAAGCTCAGTGATTCGATTCATGAAGCAATTGATTCTGGAGCGGAAGGCATTGTGCTGGATGTGCGGAACAACCCCGGCGGACTGCTAAGCTCAGTTGTGGACATCGTAAGCCTATTTATAGATGACGGCCTGGTGCTGTACGAAGTTGACGGCGAAGGGCGAAGGACCAACTGGAAGGACCGCAAGAACGACGATGTTATCGAAGCAGTTCCGGTTGTAATTCTGGCTAACGAGTTCAGTGCCAGTGCCAGCGAGATACTGGTTGGTGCCCTGCAAGACCATGAGCGGGCGATTTTCATCGGCGAGACAACTTTCGGTAAGGGCAGCGTCAATGTGCTTAGATCGCTCAACAACGGCGGTGGCATCTTCCTAACCTTTGCTCGATGGTTTACGCCTGACGGTCGGCTCATTCAGAAGCTTGGGCTGGATCCAGACGTTCCGATAAGCGACGACGATCACCGTACGGAGGACGTGATGCAACTGGAAAAAGCCTTCGAGATATTAGAGGAGCAGCTGCAGACCCGGGCCTCAAATGGAATGAGATCATGACCACCAAATCCAAGGGTAACCAGACCATAGTCACCAACCGCAGGGCCAGGTACAACTATGAGATAACGGACACAGTTGAGGCCGGGCTGGTGCTTACCGGCACGGAAATTAAGGCTATTCGCGAAGGCCGAGTAAACCTGAGCGACTCCTATGCCAAGCCTGAGAACGGCGAGCTCTGGCTGGTCAATGCGCATATTGCTCAGTACTCGGCTGGCTCCCTCAACAACCACGAGCCTACCCGGCCGCGAAAGCTGCTGCTGCACAGGAAGCAGCTGATTGAGTTCACAAAACAGGTCTCAGAACGTGGCCTAACGCTGGTCCCCTTGCGCCTCTATATAAGGAGGCATGTGGCGAAGGTTGAGCTCGGTGTAGGCAGAGGTCGTAGGAATTACGACAAACGAAGGGTTCTGGTGGACAGGTATCGCGAGAAAGAAGCGAAGGAGGCTGTTGGGCGCTAATTAATGCTCAGGCCTAGAAGGTCCCCTTCCCCCATATAACGGTAAATTCTGATAACCAAAACGGCGCTGGCAGTTAAGCCAGCGCCGTTTCGGTAGCGTCCTATTTATAGGGAGATTATGGGATGAGGCAGAGAGAGACTAGCCTACTCTTTTTACTTCGAGGGTCTCGCCTGGTGCCAGAGCTACTCTACGAACGTTGATTCCCAACTTCAGCAGCCAGTAGCCAAGTGTGGCCTTACTAACGCCCAAGTAATCTGCTGTGGCCGATAGGCCCTGTTCTGTTACCATCTCAGGTAGCAGCTTCTCGAGTGGCTGGTTGAACTTTTCCTCAACTGCTGCCATTTTCTTTGTCTTGCGGTTCATGTCTGCCTCCTTGAAATCCTCATCTAACGTATTGGCCTAATCCTAACGTTTGCCTTGAATAGGTGTCAACCCTAATTTCAGATAGTTTCTAATCTCTTTTTTACTATTCATTTGTATTCAAAACTATTCAATTCAAGGTATTACAGCGTGGCGCAGCTGCGTTTTCGTGGTGATCTAGGGGTGCTGTAATTTTGGACAATCTAACTTAAACGTCTAATATGTGTGTAAGTTTTAAGTGGATAGTTATTGTCGCTCGTGGATAAAAGAGGTCTGAACGAAATTTTTCTGTTGTTTTATAGGAGGTGTTTACAGTTAAGGGTATTCTCTGGACAATGTATAAGGGTCGCTCGCCCCTATCGATACGCCATATAGGATGGATCAGAAACTTCCAGTAGTGACTTGTCCGGTCGTCAAATTTAAATACCGCTGGCGCAGCCAGTCTGGTGGAGTGAGTCGTTCATGTTCAAGGATGTAATTCGTCGTGTCCGCAGAAATCACGCTCTGGAGCATGCCACAGTTACGCTTCTGCTAAAGAGGGGCATCGTTCCTCCTTTAGGGGGGTATTCGACGCCTGGTGGATTCATCATCGTTGGTCGGGTTCCAACTGACCTGCTCCAAGAGGTAGTAGCGGAGGCCCTGGAGGGCCTCACTGCCGGAGATGAGGAGCTGGCAATCTCACCTCATTGTGGCACGAACCTTGCAACCGGCGTCTTGGTAGGTGTGTTTCTAGCCAACACCATATTAGGTAAGCGCCGCAAAGGCAGAATGAAGCGACTGCCTTTTGCTGTGTTGGGACTGGCAGTGGGAGTTGCGTTAGGCCGTCCTATAGGAACCGTGATCCAGCGCAAGTACACAACCTTGGCTCAGATGGATGGCCTGAAGGTTGAACGGGTGTTCAGCCTGTGGTCCGGAGAGATTCCGAAGCTCCATAGGGTAAGGACCATTCAGACGTAGTTTAGGCATGGGGGCTTCCTTGACCACGCTGAACCTCGTTGATAGACTTAAAGAGTCCTCGCGTCCCTGTAGCTCAGTGGAATAGAGCGGCTGCCTTCTAAGCAGCGGGTCGTCGGTTCGAATCCGACCAGGGGCGCCACCGTCTTTCCCTCTCACCCTCTGCTCTATACCACTCCATATTTACATATGCTTAATTGAAGACCATAAGCATTACTCCCTACCCTGTCAAGTTAATACAGTAATAGAAACATATGGTAAATAGTGATTACGATCAATGATTTGCGCGATATGCACCTCTTTCTCATCATATCGACCTTGATGTAGAACCACCAGGACGTTCCCTGCTAATCAAGACCGTCAGTTTGTCAGCCCAGCCATTATTACTGCCCTACTGTCCCATTGGTGGAGGTAAGAGCAAAATCACCCCTTACAAGGCTCCTTGTATCAGGGGAATTTAGAGTACATATTAATGACTCTCAAAGGCTTTACAATCTACTAATTCAGGATATTATGATTAAGAAAATTCGAATAACCCTTAATTCGGATGAAATGAAGCATGGATTATGCCATGACGTTTTTATACGATTGATGCAGGAGTTCATTTTTGCAACCCCCCATGACGGTACGAGAGCTAAGCGATTATCTTCGATTAGACAGAATGACCATCTACAAGATGCTGAAAGAGGGCAGCATTCCTGCCTCGAGGATCGGTCATCAGTGGCGGTTTTTTCAAGATGATATCGACGAGTGGATCCGCTCCCTGAGGACAGGACCCAAAACAAGGCTACTCGTCGTCACGTGCGATGCGTCCATGGCTTCCATGTTTCAGGCTGGCTTATCTGACGATTCATACGTCCCCACTATCACTTCGAATTCCGACGAGGCAGTCACCCTGGCAACGTCTGATCAAATTGACCTCGTTCTCCTGGACCTAACTTCCTCCTCCTTAGAGTGCTTCCGTGGGATTCAAGACAGCGGCCATACCATTCCTGTGGTAATCTTCGTTGGTGACAACAATGGCGAACTAGTGCAGAGGGCCATGGAAGTTGGCACGTTTACTCTAGTTAAGAAGCCCCAGACGGCGGATGAGCTTCAGTCCATTCTCGCTTCACTGCCTTCGGTTAGGCCTACGGGCGCCTAGGAAACAGTGCTAAATAAGGGGAATCTGAATATGGGTGGGATTTATGGTGACCTCCTTCTCTGATGAGCTACGGCAGGAGTTCGAGCCTCTCTGGAACAAAATCTTCGATCACCCTTTCATCCAGGAGATTCAGGCCGGAACCCTGCCGCTGGAGAAGTTCCGCTACTACGTAATGCAGGACTACCATTACCTCGAAGGCTTTGGCCGGACGGTATCCATAGCCCTCTCCAAGGGTCCGGATACCGAGACACTTCGTAAGCTAGCCCGCCGTGTTAACACACCCATTGAGAGGCCCTTGCATGCCAAAATGTTCGAAATGCTGGAAATCGAACAGCAGGAGGTCGATGGCGTCGGTCCATCGCCTACGAATTTGGCCTACATCAACCACATGATTACCAGTGCAGCCTCAGGCGGCGTGGGCGAAGCAGCGGCGGCCCTTCTCCCCTGTCCCTGGTCGTACCACGTACTTGGTTCAAGGTTAACGTTGCCGGGCCATCCCGTGTACGACGCCTGGGTGGAGTCATATCACTCCGGCATACTGGAGGCGAGCACTGCGGCCTGGCGCGATCTCGTTGATACCTTCGCTGAGGAAGCAGGTCCCACTGTACGCGAGACCATGCGAAAGGCGTTCTTTACCAGCTCCCGCTATGAGCATCAGTTCTGGACCATGGCCTACAATATGGAGACTTGGCCGGCGTAGCCCTAAAGTTCGCTATACCTTAGGATGCTGTCCCGAACGCTATTCCAGTTTCGCAATAGCCTATAATTTTGTCTCCGGTCTTACTCTCTTGCTGGCACACAAAACTTTTAATCTACATTCCAAACCTGTACATTAATGTCCGCCTGGCGGATAAACCCACTCGTATGCCCTGCGCATCGTATCCGCATACGCCCGCGATTGGAGACCTCCTAATGAGCCCAAGAATGTATGAGGGCAAGAACGACGCCCCTGACTTTCCTACCCAGCTGGACTGGCTAAACACGGACGGACCGCTAACTATGCAGGACCTCCGTGGCCGCATCGTCGTTCTGGATTTCTGGACCTATTGCTGAATTAACTGCATGCACGTACTTCCGCAGTTGCGGAAACTTGAGAAGAAATATCAGGACCAGATGACCGTCATAGGCGTCCACTCGGCCAAGTTCACCGCCGAGAAGGACTCTGCCAATGTACGCAAGGCAGTTCTGCGCTACGAAATCGAACACCCGGTTGATAACGACTGCGACTTCGAGATTTGGAAGCAGTATGGTGTGCGTGCTTGGCCTACGCTAATGTTCGTGGACCCCAAGGGAAAGATCATTGGCAAGCATGAAGGGGAGATCGACTTTGAGGGTTTCGATAAGCTTTTAGGAGATATGGTCGCCGAGTTCGACACTGCCGAGATACTCAAATCGGAGCCTCTAACCTATCACTTGGAGAGGGATAAGGAATGGGAGCGAGCTTTGTCTTTTCCGGGCAAGGTGCTGGTTGACGAAGCCTCTGGTCGTCTCATAATTTCCGACTCGAATCACAACCGCATTTTGATTGCCACTCTTGAGGGCAAGGTACGCCAGGTCATTGGCTCCGGCATTGAAGGATTTAAGGATGGCAGCGCGGACGAGGCCCGGTTTGCTGACCCTCAAGGGGTCGCTCTGGACGGCAACACGCTTTATGTCGCCGACACGAAGAACCACGCAATCCGAGCGGTTGACCTGTCCACCGGCGACGTAAGGACTATAGCAGGCACCGGCGAGCAGGCGCGAAGGTTACATCAGGGGGGCGATGCTGCGCTGATGCAGCTTAACTCTCCATGGGACCTGATCTTGCACGAAGGGGTGCTTTACATAGCCATGGCCGGCTTTCATCAGCTTTGGAGCCTTGACCTGGCCACGAAAGAGGCACATCCATACGCAGGGAGCGGTCGGGAGCGCATCGAGGATGGCGTCTTGGCAGAGGCGGCTCTGGCTCAGCCCAGCGGCATAGCTACTAATGGCAAGAAGCTTTACTTCACCGATAGCGAGACCAGTGCTGTGCGAGCGGCTGACCTGGATCGCGCGGGCAAAGTGGAGACTATTGTAGGGCTGCACCTGTTTGAATTTGGCGACGTGGACGGCGTTGGTGAGGACGTGCGCCTCCAACATCCCATAGGTATCGATATACTGGACGGTATCCTGTACATAGCGGACACCTACAACAATAGGATCAAGAAGATCGACCCATCAACCAGAGAGGCGTCTGGACTAATCGGGTCTGGAGCCGCCGGAAATGCAGACGGTGCCCCTGAGGATGCCCAGTTCCATGAGCCAGGCGGGCTCTGCATCGCCAACGGAAAGATCTACATAGCGGACACAAACAATCATGCCATCAGAGTAGCCGACATGGGAACTCTGGAGGTTACTACTCTGGAATTGACTGGAATCTGAGGGATATTGCCTTCCCCTGGGTTTCGCCTAAATTACTGTTAACACCATTGCGAGAGGATGCGTCAACCCATGCCCAACCGACTTGCCAATGAGACCAGTCCCTACCTTCTACAGCATGCCAATAACCCCGTAAACTGGTACCCCTGGGGTCAGGAGGCGCTGGACGCTGCGAAGTCTGAGGACAAGCCAATACTGCTCAGCGTAGGTTACTCCGCCTGCCACTGGTGCCATGTGATGGAGCGGGAGTCCTTTGAGAACCCGCAGATTGCGGCCCTTATGAACGACTCCTTCGTGAGCATTAAAGTAGACCGTGAAGAGCGCCCGGACATCGACTCCATCTATATGACCGCCGTCCAGGCTCTGACTGGTCACGGCGGTTGGCCTATGACCGTTTTCCTGACCCCCGACGGAAAGCCCTTCTATGGCGGAACCTATTTCCCGCCCGAGGACAGAGGTGGAATGCCTGCCTTTCCTCGGGTTCTGACTGCGCTGGCCGAGGCCTACGCCAACGATAGGGAAAACGTAACCTCGACCACCTCGCAACTCATCGAGCGTATGGAGCAGATGGCCGCGGTAAACACTGGCAACGGAATGCCACTCAACGAAGGTGTGCTGGACCAGGCCTTCAAGGGCATCGCCAGTGATTTCGACGACAGGCATGGCGGCATAGGCATCCAGCCCAAGTTTCCGCAGCCGATGATGTATGAGTTCCTGCTGCGATATCACCTGCGCACCCAGAACGCCGAAGCCCTGGACATGGTAGAGCTTACCTTGGAGCGAATGGCTGCCGGCGGCATATACGACCAGATCGGTGGCGGGTTCCACCGCTACTCGACAGACACCTACTGGCTGGTGCCCCACTTCGAGAAAATGCTCTACGATAACGCACTGCTAGTTCAACTTTATCTGCACGCATACCAGATAACTGAGAAGCCCAAATACAGGAAAATAGTCGAGGAGACTCTGGCTTACGTGACCCGTGAGATGACCTCCCCAGAAGGCGGATTTTATTCGGCTCAGGACGCGGATAGCGAGGGAGTTGAGGGTAAGTTTTTCGTTTGGCTACCGTCCGACGTCTTGAAGATTTTGGGCGAGGAAGATAGCAAGATAGTCAACAGATATTACGGCGTGACCCCTCATGGTAACTTCGAGGGGAAGAACATTTTGCATGTGGTAATGAACGCTGCAACTCTGGCCGCAGACGAAGAAATAAGCCTCGAAAAATTTGACGAACTAATCGTTGCCGCCAAGAGCAAACTGCTCGAAGAGCGCTCTCGGCGAGTAGCTCCCCAGCGAGACGATAAGGTGCTCACATCATGGAATGGCATGATGTTGAGGGCGTTTTCAGAGGCTGGCGCCGTTTTGGGCAATTCGGACTACATTGCAATAGCTGAACAAAATGCGAATTTCCTTCTGGACCGCATGGTTAAGGGCGGTCGGTTGCTCCGGACCTACAAAGCAAGCGAGGATGGTGGTGGCAGTCAAGGGGAAGCAAAACTAAACGGCTATTTAGAGGACTACGCGTTCCTTATCGATGGGCTTTTAGCCCTTCACGAAGCCACGTTCGGCCAGCGGTGGCTCTCGGAGGCCATAAAACTGGGCCAGGACATGGTGGAGCTGTTTTGGGACGACTCTACAAGCCAGTTTTACGACACCGGAAACGACCACGAAGCACTGATTGTTAGGCCACGAGACTTCTCCGACAACGCCATTCCATCTGGAAGTTCGATGGCCTCAGGGGTGATGTTGCGACTCGCTCTGATCACTGGAGACAACACGCTCAAAGATAAAGCAGAGGCCGGACTGAACTCGGTGCGCGACGTGATGACAAGCTATCCATCCGGGTCAGGCAACTGGTTATGTGATCTGGATTTTCTCTTGTCCACTCCCAAAGAGATTGTGATTATTGGGTCTGACGGCGACCAGAAAACAGACGACCTTCGCCGGGAGATTTTCAGGCATCAGCTCCCCAATCGAGTGGTGATTGGCGTCAACGGCGAGGACAACATTCTGTCCGCACAAGGCATACCTCTTCTGCAAGATCGGTCCATGGTTGACGGACAGCCGACGGCTTATGTGTGTGAGAACTACGTGTGCAATTTGCCGGTGACGGATCCTGCGGATTTGGCCAAGCAGCTCGTAGATTGATACTGGGCTGGACAACAACAGGCGTGCCCCCGGTATGGGACATTAACGTGTGTCGCCTTGTTGGCCTGATTCTGGACGTCAGATGGAGTATTATACCGTCGCGTAAGGAGTGGCAATGGCGTTATCGTCGTCCAGTGACGTAGTAATCGATGTGGAAGGCCTGACGAAGACCTACGGCGATATACGGGCCGTTGATGGAGTCTCGTTCAACGTCAAAAGAGGCGAGATATTCGGAATATTGGGTCCGAACGGGGCTGGCAAGACGACCACTCTGGAATGCATTGAGGGATTGATTAGTCCGACCGGCGGGCGAACCTCGGTGCTCGGCATGGATACGCAGGCCGAACCCGAAAACGTTAAGCAGCGCATTGGTGTGCAGCTTCAGGCGTCGGCATATTTCGATTACCTGACCCTGGAAGAAATTCTCAACCTCTTCGCTCGTTTCTATAAGAAAAGCGCATCCATCCTAGAGCTATTGGAGTGCGTGGGACTCAAGGATAAGGTCAAGAGCAGGGTTGACGCCCTCTCTGGCGGTCAGCAGCAGAGATTTACTATCGCCGCCACCTTGATAAACGAGCCTGAGCTGATAATCCTCGATGAGCCCACCACGGGACTTGATCCACAGGCGCGTCGGAATATGTGGGAGCTTGTCCAGGCGATCAATGCTGAAGGACGGACCGTGGTGCTCACGACCCACTACATGGAGGAGGCAGAATTTCTTTGCCACCGCATAGCCATTATGGACAATGGGCAGATTGTGGCGATGGACACACCTGAGAACTTGATAAGGTCCTTGCCCTTCCCTTTTGAGGTCAAGATTGTCACAGACGCAGGAAACGACTTAGGTCCACTCGAAGCTATGGGTGATGTGCAGAACATCGATAGCGCCGACGATACCACAGTCCGCATGCGGACCTCCGACGCCGCCATGACCGTATCGAAGATAATGGCTTGGTCTAGCAAAACGGGTTGCTCAGTCAAGCACCTTGAAGTCATTCCATCCAACTTGGAAGACGTTTTCCTATCGCTAACCGGCCGTGGTCTGAGGGACTGATGCCAAATCGAATCCTTTGGCTTGTGCGGGAAATCTAGACAAATGCTCATTTTCCATTTGACAGTCGCCAACCTGAAGATGATTACACGGAATCGGCAGTCGCTTTTCTGGGCGTTGGCTTTCCCGCTAATTTTCGTGGTTGTATTCGGTATCTTCTTCAGAGAGAGCGACTCGACCACATCTATCGCGGTCATAGACAATGCGCAGGACGACATGTCACGTCAGCTGATATCCGGCCTAAAGCAGGTTGGCGGCCTAAGGGTTATCGAGAGGGAAGACGAACGACTGTCCCGCAGCGAGGTAAAAGAGGGCGATCTACGCTACCTTCTGATAATTCCAGACGGTCTGATGGGGACAGCTAGGAATAGCCCGCCCGCAAGCATAACCGTGGTTTATGACGACTCCAACCCGATCGGTGATGCGGTGTTAGTGCTCGTCCAAAGATTCATCGACGAGGCCAACCTGGAATTTGCGAACGCTCCCAGGCAGTTAGTTTTAGAAGTCCAGGGCGTCGCCATTCACAGGGTGAATTTCCTAGACTTCGTTTTGCCGGGGCTGGCAATTTGGGGAGTCATGAGCTTCTCGGTCATAGGCCTGGCAACTACGCTCTCCTCCTACCGCGAGAAAAAGATACTCACACGCATTCTGGCAACCCCTCTTAGCGTCAGGACGTTCTTCACGGCCCAGGTTCTGGCGTACCTGGTGCTCGCGCTGATTCAGGCGGCTATCATCTTGTCTGTAGGAGCCTTAGTCTTCGGAGCGTCGGTTGAAGGCAACCTCCTGGTCATCGGCCTCCTTGTATTAATTGGAAACCTGATTTTCCTCAACTTGGGCTTTATTGTCGGTTCCTACTCCAAGACAGTGTCGGCAGCTAGCGGACTGGGAAACGCGGTAGTACTGCCGTTGATGTTTTTTTCAGGTGTGTTCTTTCCCACAGATAACTTGCCATTTATTCTTCGCACTGTCGTGGAATACCTGCCTCTAGCGCCCATGTTGGAGGCATTTCGCGGAGTTATCTTGGAAGCCAAGCCGCTAACCGACTTTCCTGTCCAGCTATTGATCCTCGCTGGGTGGCTATTAGGAACCTCGATTGTGGCTGTAAAAACCTTCCGCTTCAGGTAACCAGCCCGAAAACACCCCCGCACTTCCTGCCAAATCCACACTCGTCCCACACTGTGTCTCTGTGCCCTCATGGCCAACTTATACCCTGGAACAAACGGGAACGACAGAGTTTTCTCGATTAATCCTGGGTAGCCGTTGGCCCGACTTTATGTCGTGCTGCAGTCCCAGGTGACGCCTGCCAAGGCTTTTAAGCCGGACGCAGTGAGCTTGCCAGTGTTGATGGCATTCTGTCGTCTGTGGAGATCATCCACGTCATGGAGAGTCGCACATAGTGCTTGTATCAATCGTCATATGCTCAAATAATTCTGCCGTTACCTTGGATGGGGCAGTCTATAGCGCCCTATTGCAGGATTTCCCATCCGACGAGTATGAGGTAATTCTGGTAGATGACGGCTCCACAGATGCGACTGTGGAACTGGCCTCGGCCTATGGAAAAAAGCACCATAATTTTCGCTACGTACGACTGCCGCTGAGCATTGGCAAATCTGCAGCTTGTGAGCAGGGCATGCAAACGGCTAGAGGCAAGTATTCCACCAGCCTGGGCCCCGACGATGCCATTCATCCGCGAATGTTGGCGGAATGCGTCCAACCCCTGGAAAAGGGACTAACTGACATCACCTATTGCGACTACCACGAGGTTGCCCTGGCTGACGGCCAGCACAAGTGCATTCGGCTGGACTGTTTCGATCCCATTGGAATAATTGGAAGGGCCACCATGTTGCGCCTCGACCTGTTCAGGTCTGTGGCTGGCACCTTCGACGTCGAAGGGTTCGACCAAGAGGCCTACCAGAAGTATATTCTTGCGAGCGAATGGCAGCCCTACCGGATTGCCCAGCCGCTGTATTATGGGTGCCGGCAGACTTCAGAGAACTTGGCTATCGAAAGTCCTGCCCTTCCTATTTTGGCAGTGAGCGAGAAGCTAATCCCGACGAAAGCCGTCGATATTTCCAGGCCATATCCAGGACGAATACTGTCAGCCTGAAGGACGAGGCGGGCGAGCCTTCTTGCGTTTTCAGCATCAACCAGGCCTTTGACTTGAAAAAATCATGGAACGCTGGCTTATTGCACCAGTTAAGCCTTTGTTCACAGGCGTGCCTCGGCAACACCTCTGGCACCTCCTCTTTAGTACGCCTCAAAAGTTCTTGGCGATATAGCAAAACTGAATTGATATAAGCAAAGTCATTCCGTCCATATGTATAGGGTTCGGCCATCCAGTGATCGGCTCACCTAGGCGGGAACGTTAAAGTCATCAATACATGCGGAGCGGACGAGTTTGACTATATCTCAACGTGGCATCATAGAGGTAGCAAAAGCTGTCGGCGTAGGCAGAAGAACAGCTTCTGGGCCTTCAATCGCATTTGGTTCGCTCGCCGTGGCGTCGGTGGCGCTATTGCTGCTAGGGTTCCATGCCGATGCTCTTAGCCCACTGGTGTTCGGCACCGGGTTTTCCTCGCCCGCTTGGCTCGCCTCCGCCGTCGTAGTTACAGCTATGTGGGTAATCGTGGTGGCGCGGATAGGCTACCGCCTACCAATTCCCAACTCGGTGGCTTCTGGGGGGCTGCTTATCGCCGGAATCTTTGCCTGGTCGGCCACGCAGGCGCTGTTTTCTGGATCACTTGCTGGTGCTACCGGAACTGCACAAACACTGGCCTGACGCTGGCCGTTATTGCTGCCGTTGCGCTGTCATCGGATTACCAGTCGCTAATCTGGCTTTCCGCAGCGATCGTAGTAGGCAGGCACAGCAGTGTGAAACGAGTCGCCGGATTTAGAAAACGATTGGACCTGCAATCGTGAATCTCAAATCCGTGGAATTAGCCAACAAGCCTAATAGACACACAACCCATGCTTAGGGACCTCGTCAACAGCCCTGAATTGACCACAGCGCCTGAGACTGTGTCCGTAACGGTTCTTCTGCCCATGCGCAATGCGGAAAGAGATATCTCCCGGTGCATTAACGCTATTTTGGCTAACGACCACCCTTCAGGACAGGTTGAGATCATCGTGGTCGACTCCATGAGCACCGACGCTTCTCCAGACCTGGTACGAAGCTACGTTAACAGGCATTCGTTTATACGGCTCCTGGTCAATCCCAAGAAGCTGGTATCTGTTTCGCTTAACATGGGACTGGATGCTGCCATGGGTGACGTGATCATAAGGGCCGACGCTCGCTCGGTGATGGAGTCCGATTACATCAGTAGGGCCGTCAAACTTCTTTGCACGACGGACGCTGTAAACGTAGGGGGGCGCAGCGGGCTACAGGAGCCAGCTACCTCACCAGGGCGGTGGCGCTGGCCACAAACTCGCCATACGCCATTGGTGACGCCAGGCTCCGAAATGCCCAAAAAGAGAAGTGGGTTGATGGTATCTTCCTCGGTGCATGGTGGCGGGAAACCCTGGAGTCCCTGGGCGGGTTTGATGGCGACCTGGCATACGATGAAAGCTACGACTTGAGCTTGAGGCTGAGGCGGATGCGTGGAAAGGCCTTCCACTCCCCTTCCCTCAGGTCGTCGTACAGGGTTCGAGGCTCTATTCCCAGCCTAATCAAGACGTACGTCGGCTATGGCTATGGCATGGCCAGGGCGATCAAGCGCCAGCCAGACGCGCTCAGGCCTTCCCAGCTTGCAGCGCCGGGCGTAGTGCTCATGTTAATGATATCTGGCTTTCTCGCTCTCTATTCGTGGCC
>Ga0066376_10002130_pt1 | contig 18636 bp, 14 predicted proteins | sample Knorr_S15_td_Bot_FD_77009 | JGI IMG/M metagenome (GOLD analysis project Ga0066376, IMG submission 77009) | Marine microbial communities from Southern Atlantic Ocean transect - Knorr_S15_td_Bottom_ad_5009_LV_A | ecosystem: Environmental > Aquatic > Marine > Oceanic | place: Southern Atlantic... | reverse complement strand
GTTTAGTAGTTCAGCGGCAGTGGCGGTGGAATAAGGGGGGTGTACCCCACTGGGGTCGCGCCTGTCGGCAAAAGGGACCCGCCCGAGCTACTAAATATTTTTCGGGGAACGCCGTTTCAGTGGCGTCGATGTGTGCGGCCCTGCACTAGTACCGCCCCGTGGCCGCCAATGAGGGGGGGGTAAGCAGTCGGAACCCCGATGGAAAGCGAGTATTTCGCAAGACCAAGTGTGTGACGAAGTGTGTGATGTTAAATAATTATGGGCTTCATATGGTTCGTAAGTGATTGTGTTACAACTATTTAGAATAAACTCACCCAACTACCGCATGTAACGGGCTTCTGGCCCGAACTTGAGCAGCCCGCTTAGGTTAAGCCGCATGGAGCGAAGACGCGGGTTCGGAGTCCTGCTCATTGGGAGCCTGGTAGGGGGTATTGCGGGGAGTTGCGTTGGTGGAACAACGCCGCTTCGTGCGCCATCACCGATCGCGGATCCCTTTGTCACTACCGATGCTCCGGTGCTTGCGTCGCTCCCGGCCGGAGCGTTCCTGGTGCCGCCTGACCTTGCGGGGCTCGACGACGAGATTTTGTCCTCGAAAATGCTCAGAGATCCCGAATTCAGGGCCGAAGTCGACACCTGGATCGAGTTCTGGCGGACGCGCGCATCGCGGTGGTTCCCGGACTATCTCGAGCGCATGACGTGGTTCGAAGAGACTGTGGATTCCACGCTTTTGGCGAATGGGCTGCCGCTGTCGCTGCGCTATTTGCCGGTCATCGAGAGCGGGTACAGCCCCAGGGCGGTGAGCCAAGCGAGCGCCGTCGGGCTCTGGCAGTTCATGGCCCCGACCGCCCGGACGCTCGGGATGGAGGTCACACCTCTCGTCGACGAGCGCCGTGATCCATTCAAGTCGACCGCCGGCGCGGCGGAGTTCTTGAGCGAGCTTCGAGGCGAATTCGGGTCATGGTTTCTCGCCTTGGCCGCCTACAATTCCGGCCCCGGTAGAGTCCGTCGCATTCTCAATGAACACGCGCCTCTGGCGCCTCCATCGGACCGACTCTATTGGGAGATTCGGCAGTACCTACCCAGGGAGACGCGGGACTTCGTGCCGAAGCTCTTCGGGGCGATCGCCGTTGCGGGCAGTCCTGCATCCCACGGCTACGAGATACCGTCTCCGCGGCCGTTCCGTTTCGACCGAGTGCTGATCCCGGATGCGACCACGCTCGACATCGTGGCGAGGGCGGCGGAAAGCAGTGAGGAGGAGATCTCTCGACTCAACCCGGAATACGTCCGCGGCATGACGCCGCCCCGGCGGCCCGTGTATGTCCGCGTTCCGTTGGGGCAGGGGAGGACCTTCGCAAGGAACTATGCTTCGATTCCTAGCGATGAGAGGGTGAGCTTCGTCGAGCACGAGGTCGTTGCGGGCGAGACGCTCGGATACATCGCGCAGCAGTATGGTATTCCACTGGTCGATCTGCGGGCGGCGAATCCCTTGATTCGACCCCGATCGTTACGCATCGGCGTGCGGATCACGGTACCTGTTTCCCGTAGCGCACGGCGCGGCTCGAGCCCCGGCAACTAGCACCGGGAATCAGCGGCACCGTCATGGCGACGCCCGCCCAACGGTACGAGGCCGGAGCCTTCCACTGCTGGACGCCGCGAGGGTGCTCTCAATCCCGCGCTCGCATCGACCTCACTCCGCGGCGTGCCAACTGCCGGAGCGCCCTCCCTCCTTGCTCACCAAGCGGATGCCCTCGATGTACATCCCGCGGTCTACGGCTTTCACCATGTCGTAGACGGTGAGCAGGGCAACGCTGACCGCGGTCAGCGCCTCCATCTCTACGCCAGTCTGACCCGTGATGGTCGCTTCCGCGTGGGCGACGATTCCAGGCAGCGCGGGATCCGGCTCGAGCCTGACTGAGACGCTCGCTCCAGGCAGCTGGTGACACAGGGGGATGAGGTCCGCGGTCCGTTTCCCGGCCATGATGCCTGCGAGTTCTGCGACCTGAAGGACGTCACCCTTGGGTAGGTCATCTGCGGTGATCTGCGCCAGCGCCTCGGCCGAGGTCACGATGCGCCCCGTCGCGACGGCTCGTCGCGCTGTTCGACCCTTCTCCGAGACGTCCACCATCCGGGGACGGCCCTCTCCATCCACGTGCGTAAGGCGCTCGGCCTTGTCGGTCATGCGACCTCCAGGGGTCGTCGGGAAAGGAGGCGCGCGCGGAGAGCGCGGACGAGGCCGCTCACCACGAGTTGGGGATTCACGTTGCCGCGCGCGAACTCCCTCGCCTCGTCCACCTCCGCGATCGCCAACGCGATTCCTGACGGATGGATCGCCGTCCCGTCCAGCATCTTTGTCAGCCGCGTCAGGGAATCGCGATTGAGGAGGTTGTCGCTGGCGCCCGAGGCGACCGCCCCGAGATCTCTCAGCCACTCTTCCACGAAGGCGAACAGAGGAATGAGCTTTCGAGCCCCCGCGGGCGGAAAGCCCAGAGAGATCGCGTACCCTGGGCCTGAGTTCGATGCGATCGCTGCTTCGACGATTTCGAGCGCACGCCGACGCAGCGACTCCAGCGGTCCGAGGTCGTCACCGTCTGGTAGGAAGCCGAGAGCACGGCCTATGGATCCCTGAGAAAGGCCCGCGGCCCAGGCAGCCGTATCGGCGTCCCTGCCGGCAGTCTGCTCTAGGAACGCCGTAACCTGTTTGGGAGTCAGCGGAGCCACGTGTAGGGGTACAGTACGCGACAGGATCGTGGCCGGCAGACGACCGGATTCACCAGACGTGAGAATGAAGCGAGCTCCTCCCGGCGGCTCCTCGAGCAGCTTCAGTAGCGCGTTGGCGGCTTCGGGGCTCGCCTCTTGGGGCACCAGCAGCTCAGCGTCGCCGATGATGAATACCTGCCCAGGTGCCATCGTGGGACGCATGTGGGCTCGGCGCCGAATATTCTGGACGATGCCGAGGTAAAGACCTCGCAGCTCATCGTAGTGACTGGTTCTAACGGCGTGCTCGCGACGGCTCGCCAGCCCCTGCGCGCGAGCGTCCTCCAGCGCCTCAACGAGGCGATCTCCGCTCGCCTTAGGTCGCTCGACCGGGAAGTACCAATGTACGTCCGGATGCTCGAGCTTCAGCGCCATTCGGCAAGGCCCGCATGTGTTGCATGGACCCTCGGCACTGGGAGCCTGGCAGACGGTGAGTTGAGCGACCCACAACGCTGCACGCTGCTTTCCAACGCCCCGTGGCCCGTGCAAGAGGAGCGCTGCCGGCAGGGCGTCTGCGGCGTGTGCGCGGGCTAGGGCCGTACGCAGCTCAGTGTGGCCGACAACGGAGTGTAGCGTCATTCGCCCCCTCGATTGCGCAGCCACTGGAGCGGGTTCTGAGCCCGAGGGGACCCGCTATCCAACGGCGCCCGGATCTGGAACTCGAGATGTGGGCCCTCCGGCGTATCGGCCCCTCCGACGGTGCCTACCACCTGCCCCAGCTCTACGTCCCGACCCTGGACCACACCGATCTCCTCCAGATAGAGGTACAGCGTATAGAAGCCCTCACCGTGGTCCAGAACCACAGTGGAACCGTAGCCCTCAAACGGTCCGGCGAGCACGACCCGGCCGGCCCTCACCGCGCGGACCGGACTCCCGGTCGACCCGGAAATGCCAATGCCGTTCCAGCGCAGAACGGTCCCGTTCGCGCGCTGCTCGCGGCCGAAGCGGTAGATGACCTCACCATCGAGGGGCCAGTCGAGGCTGCCGGCATCGCCGCTCGATAGGGACGGGACGACCGCCGTCGCACGTCCTGCGCTCGCCTCGAGCTCTCGGCGACGTTCATCGAGAGCGTCGATCAAAGACGTCATGCGTGTCTCGTCGCCATCGAGTTGCTCAAGACGCGTAACCGCACGTGACTCACGCAGGCGGAAATCCTCCAGGGCGACCTGGCGCTCTGCTTCGACTGACCTCAGCTGAGCTACCTCCGTGAGGCGATTCTGCCGCAGCGAGCCTAGCTCCGCCATGCGCTGCTGGAGGTCACCATTGCGCTCGAGAAGCTCCGATTCGAGTAGGGCCACGCGATCGACGAGCGACCTGTCGAACGACGCGATCCGCTGCAGATATCGGTAACGATTGAGCAGGTCCGTGAAGGAAGATGCCCCTAGCAACACCTGAAACGTTCGCAGCGGGCCCATCTTGTAAATGTCGCGCAGCCTACGGTTCAGCACGGCTTCACCCTCGGCGAGATGCTCGCGCGATCGCACCAGATCGAGCGTCGTCTCTTGAATCTGTTGGGTGGTCCCATCGGACTGAAACTGGATCTCAGCCAGCACGGAGCGCGATGCGGACAGCCGGCGTTCCACGTTCGCCAACTCCTCGGCTGCGTCCCGGACTCGGGTCTGCACGCCGCCCATCTCGGTCTCGAGGCGCGCGCGCTCTGCCCGTATCTCTTCCAGGCGCCGCTGGCTCTGCAGAATCTCGCGCCGCAGGTCGGTCTGCCCGTGAAGAGGACCTTGGACCATCGCAAAGGCGAGGATAGCCGATCCGAGACCGAGCCACGGATGTCTCATGAGGGGTCTCACACCTCGCGCAGGTGGCGCCGAATGGCCAGGGCGCTCGCGATGGCGCCGAAGGCAGCTCCGGCGGTGAGCCCGGCGATGATCCAAGAGCCCGGGATCCACGCGACTTTGAAGAGAAATGCATACACGCCTCGATACGTGCCCCACGTCAGCCCCCACGCGATGACACCTCCGATGAGTCCGGCGATGGCACCCTCGAGCAGGAAGGGTCTGCGAATGAACCCGTTGGTGGCTCCCACCAAGCGCATGATGTAGATCTCCTCCCGCCGCGCAAAGATCGCGATGCGGAGGGCGGTACCGATGATCAAGGCTGCGACCAAGCCGAAGGCTGACCCGAGCGTGGCGGCGGTAGCTCCACCTATTCGCTGTAGATCGAACAGCTTGTCCACCCATTCGCGCCCATACAAGGCGTCCTCGACGAATGGATAGGTCATCGCGGCCGCCGAAATACGCTCGACGACCTCCCGGCTCCGGTCGCCCGGACGAAGCGTGACCTGGAGCGACTGTGGCAGCGGGTTCTCACCCAGGTCATCGAACAGCTCGCGGAAGTCCTTCATCTCTTCTCGCGCCCGCTCCAGTGCCTCACGCTTCGAGACGAAGCGCACCGCGAGCACCTCAGGCATTTGCGAGAGAGAAGTCTGAGCGAGATCGATATCGCTCTGGCTGGTGCCGTCGCGAAGGTACACCGCGATCTCGACCCGCTCCTCGATCGCCGTCAGGGCGAGCTGGAGGTTGTACGTCGCAAGTCCAAAGAGACCGACGACCGAGAGGGCGAGGCCGACCATCGCGGACGCGAGGCCGGTAAGAACCGGGGCTCGTTTGAAGGCGCCTAGCGCCTCGCGGATCGCGTACATCGGTGGCCCTACGACTCGGCCGAGTCGTAGACCAGGCGCCCGTTGTCCAACTCGAAGACCCGAGCGCTCGGGTATCGACGGACGATCTCCAAGTCGTGCGTAGCCATCAGCACGGACATTCCCGAGGCATTGATGTCCCGGAACAGGTCCATGACCCCCCTCGTCGCTCGGTCATCCAGGTTGCCCGTCGGCTCGTCCGCGAGTAGCACGTACGGATCGTTGGCCAACGCGCGCGCGATGGCAACCCGCTGTTGCTCGCCACCGGACAACTCGTGGACGAGCTGGCCCGCCTTGATGGCCAGGCCCACTTGAGCCAACAGGCGCTGTGCTCGCGGCGTGATCTGTTTGCGCGCGGTGCCGGTTACCTCCAGCACGAACGCGACATTTTCGAGGGCCGTACGGCCCGGCAACAAGCGAAAGTCTTGAAAGACGAACCCGACCCGTCGCCGAACTTTCCACACATCCCGTTGGGTGACCCGGTCCGACGAATACCCTGTGATTCGGACCTCGCCTTCCGTGGGTCGCTCCACGAGGTGCAACAGGCGCATCGTCGTCGACTTCCCAGAACCCGAATGCCCCGTGAGGAAGGCGAACTCGCCCTTCTTGACGTGCATGGATACATCTCGCAGCGCGAACCCGCGCTTAGGGTACTCCTTGGAGACGCTTGAAAGCTTGATCACCGGAGCAGGCAGGAAAGAGGCGTGAAAGCCACTTGGTTCCGGGACGAAAGCTTAGACACTGGCAGAATCCGTGTCAAAGCGATTGCGGGCGAGCCTTGCAGCCATCAGCAGGGCTGCCGCCATCGAGGACGGGTCCGCAGTACCAGACCCGGCGATATCGAAGGCGGTCCCGTGGTCAGGCGAGGTCCGGATGAAGGGCAGTCCCAGCGTGACGTTGACCCCTTGTCCGAACGAAACCGTCTTGAAAGCCGCCATGCCGACATCATGATAGGGGGCTACGACCGCGTCGAAGTCACCCATCAGGGCGCGACGAAATACGGTGTCGGCGGGGAGGGGGCCGTCGATCTGCACCCCCCCCGCCCGAGCGCAGTCCACTGCCGGCGTGAAAATGGACGCTTCCTCGGAACCGAAGAGGCCGTCGTCCGAAGCGTGTGGGTTCAGCGCGCACAGCGCGAGGCGGGGAGCCGGTAGGCCCCAGTCCTCCTTCAGCGACTCGTCGAGTAGTCGGATCTGGGCGAGGAGGAGCTCAATCGTGATAAGGTCGGGAACCTGGCGCAGGGCGTGATGCGTCGTCGCCAATAGGACGCGAAGCGCCCCCCCTGCGAGGGTCGTCTCGGCCGCCATCAGCATCCCCACCGAGGGCGCCGCAGCCAGGTTCTGGAGTAGCTCCGTTTGCCCGGGAACATCCCAGCCTGCGCTCCTCAAGGAAGGCTTGTGCAGCGGCGCGGTGACCACGGCGTGAAAATCGCCCCGCAGTGCACCTTTGGCGGCCCGTTCAATCGCCACGGCGGCCACCCGCCCGGCTCCATCGGAGGTTCCGTCCCAGGAGCCGATGCTGACATGCGGGTCCGCCGCCGGTGCGCCGCCGAGAACCTCATCGGGGCCGATCCAAGTGAGGGACATGTCGGCACGAACCCCTGGCTCGGAGCCGGCCCCAATGGCGACCTCCGGTCCAATACCGCGTGGATCGCCGAGGGCAATAGCGACTTTAGGGCGCACGTGCCTCCCCGGTTACTCCCGGATCTCGATGTGCGTCTTCGCACGAAGCTCTTCAAGAATCCTCGCGTACTGGCCCTGCTCTTGAAGCTGATTCGCCAGTTGGGCGCGCACATCCTCGAATGTGAAGGCCCCCGCTTCTCGGACCGCGATGATCTTGAGGATCGCGATGCGTGTCTCACCGCCTTGCGTCTGATACTCGATCGGGCCCAGGACCTGCCCGTCGACCGCGGTTGCGATTGAGGTGTAGCCACCCGGAAGTCCCGCAATCTGGTCGAACGGAACGGTGACACTGTCAGGAGCCTCGGGGTCCGAGTACGCATCGTACAGGTCGAGCATCGACTCCCCTGCCACTGCCTGTACGACCACGCTCGCAGCGGTGTCCCTCGTGAGCTGTATGGCGGCCGCCGAGATCTCGGGCATAATGAGAATATGTCTCCCACTCCGCTCACCGCCCCGTCGACGCTCGATCTTGATGATGTGGTAGCCGAACTGGGTCTGGACCAGTTCGCTGACTTCTCCGTCCCTTAGTCCGAAGGCGGCATCGTCGAACTCGTCGACCATGGCTCCTCGCTTGAACCAGCCCAGGTCCCCGCCGAGCACAGCGCTGCCCGTGTCGTCGGAGTGGCTCATGGCCAACTCCGCGAAGTCGGCCCCGCCCGTGATCTCGACGAGCAACGAATCCGCTTCCGCGCGGGCCGTCTCGTCGGCGGCCTCACTCGGCTCAGGCTTCATGACCACCTGCGAGAAGCTGATCAGCTTCGGTCGCTGACCCAGCTCGCCCCGAGCGGCCTGGAAGGCTTCCAGCAGATCGTCCTCTGAGATCTCCGCGGGTGTCATGTCCTGCAGCTGGCGCTGGAGGAACATCTGCCGAATCTGATCTTGCCGGATCTGGATCCGGAGGAAGTCCCGGTAGGAGGCGAGGTTCAGTCCGTCTTCGGCCAGGGCCTGCTGGAGTGCGGGCCCCCCACCGAACTGCTGCGTCACGTTGTCGATCTGCGCAGCTACGCGCTCGTCGATCTGGCCCTCGTCGACGCGGATGAGCGTGTCCTGGGCGGCCTCCTGGATCACCAACGACAGGTCGATCATCTGCTCGAGCACGCCGGCCGCCATCTGGTCCAGTTCTGGCCCCGGCTCAGGTAGATCCTCTCTCGTGGCCGAGGCTAGCTGCAGGAGCTGCTCATTAACCTCTGTCCACAAAATGACGGAATCGCCGACCACCGCCATCACTCGATCCACGATATCGTCTGTCGTCGCCAACTGCGCGCCGACCGCGCTGGGAAGGGCCAGGCCGGCCAGGATCAGTAGGGTCAGTCGCTTAGGCATGGTCCCTCGTAAACCTGTGTTCGGTCAGGGGTTCCGGTGTGTCCGGGGCGCGGGCGGTCAGTCATTCGGTGTGTCCGGGGCGACGCCAGGTGAGTCCACGGCCTGCTCCATGAGTGACGGACTCCGATTCGCCCTAAGTTGGCCCAATCGAAGAACCGCCTGGCCCACGCCCGTGTCGAAAATAGCGGGGGAGGACCCCTGCCTGAGCTGGAAGCCGATGACGCCCAACTCGATGACGTCGGTGGCCCCCGTGAGGACGCGCTCGACGGCCTCGTAGACTGCCCGCTCCAGAGCCTGCTCCATCGGCTCTCCAGGTGCTCGATCCAGTCGAGTCAGGCGGAGCGTGCCAGCGGCGTCCTGCAGCTGACTTCTGGCGTCGGTGACCATAGAGTCGAATCGCTCGCGCGGTGGCTCGAGGCCGGAGGCACGCGCCTCATCGGCTAGAAGCTCCCGCTGAAGGAGTCCACGCAGGAAAGCATCGATCTCGTCATCGGTGCCGTTGACGACCTGCTGGCGAAACGGCTCGGCCTGCGTCTGCAGCACGAGCTGAGTCTCCACCACAGTGAGGGCTCCGCCTGCGTAGTCGAAGAGCGCACGTCGTCCGGCGCGTCCCGACAGGCGACTGGCCGGATTTCGTGCGAGCTCGCGCACGATATCCAAGGCACCGTCCGTCAGCTCGGCGTCGGCTCGCCCTTCCACGCCCGCCACATAGGTGGACTCCGCTCGGAAGAAGCGCTCGGTCTGGACCCTCGTCCGAAGATCCGCCGCGATGTCCGCGAAATCCTTGCTCCGAAGTTCATCCAGGCGAATGAGGTGGAGCCCGAAGCCCGTCTCCACCGGTTGGCTCAATTCCCCGGGCTCCAGCGCGAGGACAGCCTCCTCGAATTCAACGACCATATCGCCTCGACCGAAGAAGCCGAGGTCACCGCCGAGGGCGCCCGAGCCGCGGTCTTGACTGAACTGGTTCGCGAGGGCTGCGAACGACTCCCCCGCCTCGATACGGGCGCGTATCGCGAGGAGCTGTGTCCGGACCGTATCTCGTTGGGCTGCCGATGCGGGCGGCGGGAACTGCATCAGAATGTGACTGGCCCGGATCTCAAGCGCCGGGTCTTCCGCGGCGTAGATCTCGGCCAACTCCAAGTCCGAGATCGCCGTGTCGGTCTGGATGACCGAATCCCTCAGCTGGAAGATCATGAACTGGTTGACTTGCTGCTGGATGAGCGGCTCGAAGTCCAACGATCCAAACGTCGAATCGTCGACTGCCGCCACACCGAGGAGCGTGTAGTCGACCCACAGGTCCGCGACCTGCCTGATGACGTCGATCTGGGCCGGAAATCGCTCGACATTGACGAGCAGATCCGCGATCGCCTCTACGCTCAGCTCGTACTCGCCGACCCGGGCTACGACTCCGTCGTCGGAGCTCGAGGCCTCACCACACGCGGTCGTGCCGAGGAGGAAAACCGCCCCGATGGCCAACGTCCGGCCGATTCGCTCAAACAACGGTGTCGCCACGACTTGTCCCCTTGCCCTCACGTTCAGGCCGCGGCCGAATGCGCGGAGTTCAACGCTTCCAGCGCAACCACGAGTGTTTCCAAGATCGAATCTATTCCTATTTGGTGGAAAACCACCGACAGCGGCTCCATCCGTCGGATCTCGACCTCTGTTTGCCTCTGCCGCAGCGGGCCCTCCAGCACAGCCATTCTCGGTACGAACCCAGCCCGAAAGCTCAACCGAGCCGAATCCTTGCCGACCACGATCCTTTCGACTCCGAGGCTACGTCCCAGAACCCTCAGTAATGTTGCGTCGAGCAGCCGGTTGACCTCTTCCGGCAGTTGCCCGAAGCGATCGACGAGCTCTAGTCGCAAGGCCTCGATCTCCACGCGACCCCCAATTTTGGAGAGCCTTCGGTAAAGATGAAGTTTTTGTCCCGAGTCGGAAACGTACCCCTCCGGTAAGTAAGCAGGTCCTGTGAGTGAGACGTCGGGGTCGGGCCAGTCGGGTTGCTCTTTGCCCTTTAGGATTCGGTCGACGGTCTTCTTGAGGAGCCGCATGTATGTATCGAGGCCGACCTGCTGCGCGAAGCCCGACTGGTCGGCGCCCAAGAGGTTTCCGGCGCCGCGCATCTCGAGGTCGCGTAGCGCCACCGAGTAGCCGGATCCCAGCTCGGTGTAGTGCTCCAACACCCGAAGGCGGCGCCGCGCGTCCTCATTGATGTCCTCGGGCACGAGCAGATAACAGTAGGCGCGGCGGTCGGATCTGCCGACCCTCCCCCGGATTTGATAGAGCTGGGAGAGCCCGAAGCGATCGGCCCGGTCCACGATGAGCGTGTTGGCGTTCGGCACATCCAGGCCGTTCTCAATGATCGATGAACACACGAGGACATCGAGGTCCCCATCGACGAACGAGCGCATGACGACGTCCAACTCCCGTCCGCCCATCTGCCCGTGCGCGACCTGGATGCTGGCCTCAGGCACGAGCGCGCGGACCTCCTCGGCGATCGTGTAGATCGTCTCGACTCGATTGTGAAGGAAGAACGTCTGGCCACCGCGGTCGAGTTCCCGATGGAGCGCCTCGGTAAGGAGCTGATCCGTCCACGGGAGCACGTTGGTGAAGATCGGCATCCGGTCACGTGGTGGCGTACGTATGAGCGATAGGTCTCGGAGTCCCGAGAGAGACATGAAGAGCGTGCGGGGAATCGGGGTTGCGGACAGGGTCAGCACATCCATCGACGCCCTCAAGCTCTTCAAGCGCTCCTTGTGCTTCACTCCAAAGCGTTGCTCCTCATCGATGATCATCAGGCCGAGGTCTCGAAACGCGACGTCGGGTGAAAGCAGCCGGTGCGTGCCGATCACGATATCGACACTGCCGTCGGCGAGGCCCAACAGGATGTCCTTCTGTTCCTTGGCGGACCTGAACCGGCTGAGGGCTCCGACATTCACAGGGTAGTCAGCCAGACGCCCCTCGAATGTGCGCCGATGCTGTTCGACGAGGATCGTGGTCGGTGCCAGGACAGCCACCTGTTTTCCGTCTTGGACCGCCTTGAAGGCGGCCCGAATCGCGACCTCGGTCTTCCCGTAGCCGACGTCGCCGCACACCAACCGATCCATGGGCCGGGCTGATTCCATGTCACGTTTGACATCGGCCGCGGCGTCACGTTGATCCGGCGTATCCTCATACAGGAATGAGGACTCCATCTCCATTTGCCAGCGGGTGTCCTTGGAGAACGCGACCCCGGTCTGGGTCTCGCGCCGCGCGTACAGCTCGAGGAGCTCGAGGGTCATCTCCTCGATGACCCTTTCCGCCTTCTTACGCAGGGTCTTCCAGCGCTTGCCTCCGATACGATGGACCCTGGGGGGCTTTGACTCCTCGGTTTCACCGATCCACCGCTCGATCATATCCAGCCGATAGACGGGCAACCTGAGGATCTCAGCGCCGGCGTACTCGATCACCAGCGCCTCGAGTTCCTGGCCCCCAACCTCGAGCCTTTCCAGTCCCATGTACCGACCCACCCCGTGATCCATGTGCACCACATAGTCCCCGGCTGTGAGTTGAGACAGGCTCTCCAGGGCGACGGCTCCTCGAAAACGGCGGCTCCTGCGCACCCGTCTCGAGCGCCGGAAGATCTCGTGATCGTTGAGGACGCGGAGGGTCTCGTGTCCATCGGATAGGTGGAAGCCGGTCGACAGCGACCCGATCCCGAGCCGAGTGCCTGGGGGGACCCGGCGCTCACCTCCCAGAATCTCTTCGAGGCGTTGTAGCTGACCGTCATTGTCGCACAATAGGAGGGTCTCGGCGCCCTCGGCCGTGCCCTCCCTCAAGTAGGCTTCCAGTCGGCCCATGTCCCGATCGATCTCAACCGGTGGCTCCGAGTCCAGCGTCAGCCGCTCGGCCGGGTCCGGGTCCAGATCGAGCCGAGCGTAGCGAGCCAAGGCCTGGGCGAAGTCCCGTGGTCGGAGAAAGAGGTCCTCGGGTGGTGGCGGTGATGCCCCGGAGTGGACGAGATCTTCATACAGCGACGTGACTCGGGTCCACGTGCGGGAAACGTCCTCGCTGATGTCCCACGCGCCCAACCGGGCGACGAGGGCGTCGCTGGGCAGCAACTCCAAGAGAGACTTCGGGACGCGGTCCTCGTCCGGATCGTCCGAGTGTCGGAAGTCCACTGGGAGAAGGTGTGTCTCGTCTATCTCGTCAACGGAGAGCTGATTGACGATGTCGAAGCTTCGGATCGAGGCGATCTCGTCGCCCCAGAACTCGATACGGACGGGATCTCCCGCGGCGACCGAGAACAGATCGAGGATACCGCCGCGGACGGCGTACTGGCCGACCTCCTCCACCAGCGCGACGCGCTCGAATCCGTCACGCTCCAGCATCGCTGGGAGTTCAGAGAAGCGCGCGAAGTCCCCGACGCGCAGGGTACGTCTCAGTCCAGCCAGTCGCGTGGGAATGGGCACACGCTCCTGAAGAGCGCGCGGGGTCGTCACGAGTATCTTCGCGCGTCCGGAAAACAGCGCCTCGACCGCCTCGACTCTCAGGCCGCCGATCCCGAGATGTTTCTCGGACTCCTCGTAGGAAAGCACCTCCTTTTGCGGATAGAGGTGTGACGCGCCTGGGCCGTCCAAGACTACCTCGAGGTCGGCTTCCGCCGCGACGGCATCGCGGGGCGTAGGGGCGAGCACCACGAAGACTCGTTCCGGCCGAGCCAGGTGGAGCGCGGCGATCGCGAGCGGCGCCAAGGAGCCATGCGCTCCACCCAGGGTGGAAATGTCTCCAGGGGAGGGGAGCGCTTGACCCAGCTCCACGATGGCCGGGCAGCTGCTCAGCGTCGAGAGGATCGGATCAGGCTGCCGCATCTGGCATGGCGGTCGGCGAGGCAGTGCGTCGCTCGCTGGCTCGTGTGTCGACGCGGCCGGCGGCGGCGATCAGCGCTTCAATCACGAGTAGCACGACAGCGGCAACGAGGAGGTGCCACCACATCTCAGGCCCTTGTCGCGCCCGGAAGATTCCCCGAGACCACTGACTTTCGGTCTCGATGCGCGTCGTGTTCGAGCCGAGGAGTGCCTCTAGCTGATCCTCTGTAGCGGCGCGCAACAGCGACTCGGAGACCGGAGGGTTGAGGGCCACCACGCCGACGACGGTATCCGCCTCGAGGAACTCGTAGAACCCCGCCTGGCCCGTGCCCCGCACGGTGCGCGTGCCATCGATCTCGACCGTGAACCCGCGGGGAAAACGAACATGCGTCGCGGAGCGTGGAGCAGAGAGGTGCTCACCGACCTCATATCCCGAGCGACCGGTACCGCTGCCCGCCCACTCGCTGGCGACCCAGTCGATGAAGCGGACCATGTCGGCGGACGCCGGGAGAGACGTGGAGGCGAGATCGAGGGCGGAGGCAAGGAGCAAGTGGGAGCGACCGTTGTTGTCAGCAACCTGAATCCCCCAGGGTTCCCCCGCGACCTCGGCCACGATTCGTGATGGGGCGCGGGGCTCACCCACGAGTCTGAGGCCGTACCACGCAGATATGCGGACTCCATCGAGCGGATCGGGCAGGTCGCGACCCTCCAAGAGGCCGCTGCCCACGGCGGGTCTCGCCTCGTAGCGCCACGGCACTCCAGCGTCAGTCAGACGTCGGTTCAAGGCAGGCAGCAGGGTCGGATCAGCGGGCGGAACGACGAGCGCGGACGCGACCCCGTTGAGGCCAGCGAGGCCTGCTCCTGATCCAGCCACGAGCAACTCGGCCTGGTTGGCGGCTACCCGCTGCACGCGGCTGGCGGACTCCAGGACCGAAAGGGCCTCCCCAGCAAACAGTCCAATGTCCCCCGCGACCGCGACGCGAGGGGCCGGACGGGAGCGGAATGCGAAGTAGCGCCTGTCGTCCGCCCGCAGGGCGTCGGGATCCGAGTCGGCATACCCTCGAATCCAGCCGCTGCCCGCCGCGGGCAGGTTGACCGAGGTCGCGGATCCTGGCGGTACACTGGCGGCGCCGCGGATGCGCTCGTTGACCACCAGCCGCACGGACAGCCGGGTCGTGTCAGGCGTATCGAGAGCTCGAACGGTCACCTCCGTGCGCTGCCCCTCCAAAGGTGGGAGCCCACGTCCGACAAGGACATCGGTCAGTGCATGGTTTGGGGACTCCGGCCTCTCAGGAGACCAGGTGACCACAGCGAGGTCTCCTGCCACGACCTCGCCGGCGGGGTCGAAGGCAGATGCCTGCAGGTCTGAGAGCAGGTGGATCTCTCGGTGCTCCAAGGGGGACATCCGAAGGAGCTCTCCCGCCCTTCGGAGCGCCGCGGACAGGTCTCCACCGCCATCACTGGCCTCGATATCGTCGATGGCGCGCCGCGCCTCGGCGGCGGTTCCGGGCAGCGCGGGAAGCCACGGCTCTCCCGCCCTCAGTACCCAGAAACGGTCCTCTGCCGAAGCCTCATCCAATGTCACGTGGGCGACCGACTTCAGCTCGTCGAGGACTCGTGATTCGCCCACGACGAGGCCGCTGCTCATCGAGTTGTCCAGGATCATTACGACCGCGGTCGGCGGATGAGATGACCCTCGCCCGTTGAAAAATAGCCGAGCACCGGCCCCGACCAGGAGTGTGATGACCATCACCCGAATGACAAGCAGCACCAGCTGTCGAAAGCGGATCTGTCTCGCGTGCTCGCGCTCTGTCCGTTCGAGGTAGCGAAGCGCTGGAAAGCTGACTCGCCGCGTCTCGTGCCGGTGAAAGAGATGCAGATAGATCGGCACGCCGATCGCGATGCCCGCGGCCAGAAAGAGCGGGGTCAGCGCGCCCATCGACGGGCTCCACAGCGGTGCATCAGCCTAAGCGCTCCCGCTTTCGTAGGTATGCGCGCAACGCGGTGGAAAGTGGCTGATCGGTGTCGATGATCTGGTAGTCGATGCCGTGAGGGCGAAGCTTCCGGTACCATTCGTCGAGGGCGGCAGCGACCGCCTCTCGATACTCGGCGCGTATGTCGGCGACGCTTACCAAGAGCTCGTCGTCCGTCTCGGGGTCGAAGAAGCGCGCCTCGGCGGCTGCCGGGAGCTCGCGCTCGCCGGGATCCAGAAGGTGAAAGACCAGCACCTCATGCCCGTGATGCCGCAGAAACTTCAAGGCGGTCAATGTCTCGTCCGGTTTCACCAGCAGGTCAGAGAGCAGAATCACAAGGCCCCGCCGCCTCAGTCGAACAGCGAGATCGCGTAGCGCGCTTTCAGCCGAAGTACCGCCGGACGCCTGAAGCGCCGCCAAGCGGCGCGTGAGCTCCGTCCACTGGCGGCGCCCCCCTCTGGCCCGAACGCGCTCGACGATCCGATCGTGGAACGCTGCCATTCCCACCGAGTCGCCTTGCCTCAAGAGGATGAGAGCCATGCAGGCCGCCAAGTGCTTCGCGTACCAGATCTTTGGCGGCAGGACTCCGGGGTCCGAGGACCACCCCATCGATTCACTCACATCAATGAGCAGATGAGCGCGCAGGTTCGTCTCCTCCTCGAACTGCTTCACGTAATACCGGTCGGATCTGCCAAACATCCGCCAGTCGATGTAGCGGAGGTCGTCGCCCGCCTGATAGGCCCGGAGTTCCGCAAACTCTGCTGAAAACCCCCTGTGCGGCGAACGGTGAAGACCCATCAGAAAACCCTCTACGACCTCACGCGCGATGAACTCGATGCCCCCGAGCTGCGATAGCGTCGACGGATCGAGGAGGTCGGGCCGCTGTCCGGTAGCGGCTGCCCGTGCGTGGTTCATGAGAGGACGGAAGCTACCGGCGCGCTCAGCCCCACTCAACGGGCCTCGAGACGCGGCCTCTTCGTAGGTGGACCCGCTGTCACCGCGAACTCTTCCCGTGTCCCTCTCATGGGACGGCACAGTGCTAGGAGTAGCCGATACCAGGCATCTCGACGCTGGCACGCCAGTTGCTTCTTTGGAGCAGCGGTGACCCTGACAGACGCCAGATGCGAAGACTGACAAGACTGCTACTGCTGGCCACCGCGATGCCTGTGCCGCTCGTAGCTCAAGAGCCGGCACTGGAAATAGCCCTCGAAGCGCGCGTTTGGCTCGACCGTGGAGACGAGCCAGTGCTCCAGAGGGGGGATCGTGTCTGAGTGTACTACCGCACCTCGAGTGACGCTCGAGCCGCCATTTTCCACATCGACACCGACGGGCGCGTATCGCTGCTGTACCCGTCGCATCCCGGGGCGGAGACTCGGGTGTCGGGGGGCACGGACTACCGGCTCATCTTTCCGGATTCTCCCCAATGGGAGGTGAATGAGCAGCCCGGCGTGGGGTACTACTTCATGGTCGCGACCGAGGAGCCGCTGGACCTGTCGGGCTTCACCTACCGCACAGATGTGCAACGGTGGGACCTCTCCAGCGTAGGCGAAACGGTATACGAAGATCCGTATCTCGCCATCGACGACTACATCGCGGCGATCATCCCCAATTGGGAGGTGGCCTCGTACGCTCTCGATTTCCTCAAGTACGATGTCGGAGAGGAGCATTCGTTTCCGCGATTCCTCTGTTACGACTGTCATAGCTACCGATCGTACTCGTCGTGGAATCCTTATCTGTACGCCTGTACGTCGTTCCGGATCGTGATTTGGGACGACCCGTACTTCTATCCTGCGTATCGGTATTCCGGCACTCGTGTCGTCTATCCGTACCTGATCCTGAACCGCCCTCGGTACGCCGTGGCCGCTCGAGGCCCCAAGGAAGGATGGTCGCCCATCGTCCGTTTCCGGGAAGCTCCGTCGGCTCGCACATCCGTTGCATATAAGGAGCCCCAGATCGCCCGAGGCGCATCCAAGGCCGCACCGATCCGACGTCCCTCGTCGAGCGCAGCGAGTCCGCGCAACGGAGTCGTGCGCCGCTCGTCCGCGACGACGCAGCGCCCGATGGGATCGGCCACCCCGACACGGCCGAACTCCAGGGCGAGCGTACTGCGCCGTCCAGCGAGACCCTCGGCGCCGCTGGGAAGTGGGCGCGTTACTCGGCCCCGGGTCTCACAGTCTCCCCGTTCGAGCCCGGCGGTCGCTCCCGAACGAGGCCGAACCCAGGGGCGCGTCACACCTCGACCGACCCTGCAGCAGCCACCAAGAGCGACCTCGTCACGACCGGCCAACGCGTCTTCACGGCCGACTCCGTCTCCACGGTCCAATGGCATCGGGCGAAGAAATGCGGCCCCTTCCTCAACGGCCCGGCCGCGGACCTCGACCGTTCGACCACGGCCCCTCGCACGCCCGAGTGCCTCACCCCGTCCCAGCTCCCGCGGCATGCGCCCCACCCGGAGCACGCGACCCACGGTGCGCCCCGCACCTTCCGCTCGGCCGAACGCGCGGCGGAGGCCCAGCCGTCCTGCGGTTCGACCGGCGCCGGCGCGAAGGCCGACCGTGACTCCGAGGACCAGGCCGCCCCCACGGCGTAAGCCTGGGGGTTGACCGACAAGAAAGGGCCCGGCTCCGCGAGGAGCCGGGCCCTTGGCCTATTTAGCTCCTCTTCGCCTAGCGGTTCCCGAAGGACAGGGCGAACTGTGCGAGCACATTGTCCCCGATGTCACCGGATTGGACCGCAGCGGCTGCCGAGAAGTTCAGGGGACCGAGCACTAGGCTCGCGCCCCCACCGTACTGAATCCCGTCCGTGATGACCGCAGCGCCGCCGCGGAGATGGATCACCTTGAGGCCGCGGAACTCGGCTCCGCCCCCCAGGTGGAACTTGGGTCCGAGTGCGATGCCATCGTCGCTGAACCGGGCGTGCAGATCCCCGGTCACAGTGAAGTCGCCCGACACGTCCAGCCCGATGCCAGCCCGGATCGCCGGCTTGAACTGCATGTCTGTCACGGCCTGCCGGAGATCGGCGGGCGCCGAGGCGTACGCGCGCTCATCGAAGTCGCTGTCGCTGGACCCCGTCTCGAACGACGCGGTGCCAGCACGATAGGAGAGCTTGGACTCGTCCCACTCAAAGGTGTTCACGACGTTCTGCACCGAGGCGCCGAACGAAAGGTTGTCCTTCTTCACCATGAAGCCCACATCGACGCCGATGCCGGTTCCACCGTCAAGTATATCCCCAACACCAAAGTTGTCGAAGGAAAACGCGGTCGAATGCACCACCGGGAAATTCAAGTCCACGGCGACCGGGTCTGCCGAAACCGACCCGCTGGAGCTGCGGCCAACGGCGAGGCCATGCCCAACGCTGTACTTCAGGGTGGCCCCGATCGCTATGTCACTGGCCGGACTCGAGCTCGG
>Ga0066376_10002129_pt1 | contig 18638 bp, 16 predicted proteins | sample Knorr_S15_td_Bot_FD_77009 | JGI IMG/M metagenome (GOLD analysis project Ga0066376, IMG submission 77009) | Marine microbial communities from Southern Atlantic Ocean transect - Knorr_S15_td_Bottom_ad_5009_LV_A | ecosystem: Environmental > Aquatic > Marine > Oceanic | place: Southern Atlantic... | reverse complement strand
TTTTTTCCTGAACACGCAAGCCACAAGGAGAATAAGATGTCTTTTCGGTGACAACATCATTTTGAGCAAGAGAATCCATAACTTCGTCCCTTGTTTTTTTCAGCGTATTTACTCTTAAATCAAGAGTAGCGGGCTCGAGCATTGCGCGCGCCTGCGCTGGTAAATCTTCCCCAAAAACCGCACGTAATTGTAGCTCGTATTCCGCAGGAAATTCAGCCTTAACCAAATCCGGCATGTCAGGCTCATCCAATGTGAAACGGCTTAATTTTTCAAGACAGGCCGCTTCTTCGGAAGATAAGGGGTCAGCCCCGTATTTTGAGCCATCAAAAAGTTTTTCAACATCCTTTTGTGCACGCCCGTCTAGATATAACAGACAGCAAACCATTTGAAGTCGTGGTGTTGGCGCGTCCCCCCCGGCTTTTTCAATCAGCCATGCAAATCTTGCCTTATGGCGCATACACATATAGACATGCTCGGCAATATAAGCCCTGTCTTTTGAGCCGATATAACGGCGCTGGCGCATATAATCGCCAATAACAGTATCCATCGGAACTTTAACTGTTCCGATCACAGAAAGAATTGAAATGCAGGCATCAATGCGGGCGGCTGGTGTCATAGCGTCAGTTTAAACATATTCTATTATAAAAAAGAAGCCGTGATTTGAAATTCACGGCTTCTGTTGTTTTTTTAGCAAAGTATTTTTTAAAACATAAGTATTAAAGAATAAATAAGGGCAAACATATAATAGCCCGCCAGCTGGTAAGAGCTGTCAATTGCAACAGCTTCCAAAGGATAGCCTGTATATATAGAACCGATTACTGTTGGAGGCATTGCAAAAGCAACCCAAAGCAGACATGACAGGGAAAAGAGCCCGCCCATTGTTTCAATTCCGAATGTCTGGGCAATCCAGATATAGAAAAACCCGGCAACGAGCCAAAGCAGGAATGTCAGGACAAACGGAAATGGTGTATCCATTTTGGCTCTGTCATTTTTCCCTCTTGCCTCAAGCCATCTGGTTCCAAGTACCTTTGGGTGATACCAAACCAGACCCATTAGAAATGCGCTTAATCCGCAGACCAGCGCCGGTATAATAAGTGATACAAAAGATCCAAGCATAAAAAATTCCCCTTTTAAAAATTTAAGCCTTGCGGGCTACCATGAGTTTTTTAATTTCAGCGATTGCCTTTGCGGGGTTAAGACCCTTCGGGCAAGTGTTTGTACAATTCATAATTGTGTGGCAACGATACAGGCGGAACGGATCTTCCAGCTGATCTAATCTTTCCCCGGTGGCTTCATCGCGTGTATCTGCAATCCAGCGATAAGCCTGCAGCAAGACAGCGGGCCCCATGAAACGATCGGCATTCCACCAGTAACTTGGGCAGGATGTTGAGCAACAAAAACATAAAATACATGCAGCTGGCCCGTGGCCGTCTTCACCATTCAGGCGGTCTGCATCTTCAGGCGCCTGCAAACGCTCCTTCGACGGCGCAGACGATTTTGTTTTCATCCATGGCTCAATCGTCGCATATTGCGCATAGACATGGTTCAGATCAGGAACAAGATCTTTGACAACCGGCATATGCGGTAAAGGATAAATTTTAATGTCGCCTTTTGTGTCGTCAATCGCCTTTAAACATGCAAGTGTGTTTTTACCGTCAATATTCATGGCGCATGAGCCGCAAATGCCCTCACGACAGGAGCGACGAAATGTCAAAGTCGGATCAACCTGATCCTTGATATAAATAATAGCGTCCAAGACCATCGGCCCGCATTTGTCCCGATCGATGATATACGTATCCAGCGCAGGATTCTCACCCGTGTCAGGGTCGTAGCGATACACCTTAAACGTCTTTTTGTTTTTAGCATCATTCGCGGCATTTATGGTTTTGCCTGTTTTAACTTTGGAATTTTTAGGAAGTGTAAATTCGGCCATAGGTCAGTATCGTTTTAAAATAAATTAAGTTCGCGCATTTAAGATACAGTGTTTTAACAATAGTGTGAAGGTCGAATCTGCCCCAAGAAGATGAATTATTCCTTAATACGTTCAATTTATTGCCTTTAAAAGCAATTCTGTCATACTTTTCCCTGTTATGATTGAAAATCTTTTCACCTTTCTAAGACATACTGTTTTTGCCGCGACCGGGCTGATTTTGATGTTGGCTCTACTTCATCTTGCCTTGAGGCCCTTTGAAAAACCAAAAGATTTGGGCGTTTTGTCTGCGAAGAAAGCAGCCCTATCCGAAAGAGCCGATAGCTATGACGCGATTTTTCTGGGCACATCCCAGACCTTTCGCAATATTGACCCGGACGGAATTGAAGCAGCCGCCAACTGTCCCCTGTCTGTTTATAATGCTGGTGTGCCGGGACTGGTACTGGAAGAGCTATCCGATTTTATTGCAACGCTCGGGGAAACAGGAACGACAGGCAAACTCATTATTTTCAACGATCCCCTGCCACCACGCCCTGATTTTAATGCCGTGACAAATGTCAGAACACAAAGCTATACAACATACGCCAACCTGCCTGACAGATACCGAAATATATGGTCTTTGCCGGCCCCATTATGGAAGAAAGCAGCATTAAGCGGCTTTTCAATAGGGGCATACGCCTATAAATTTCTGGGCATAGGACTTTTGAGCAAAATTTTATTCCCACATGTCAGCGTAACCCCAGAGAAGTATCTTCCTGGCCTGAACAAAGAAAACGGCTATCCTGACTTGCGCGCGGATATTAAAAATAATGAAGAAATAGCCACACGCGCCCGCCGTTTTCAAGGAAGAGCCGATAAATGGCAGGACAACGTCCTTGCAAAACAGGGCGCCATTACCCCTCCATCAGAAAATATGATTGAAGCGGCAAAGCGCCGGGCAAATCTGATAAAAACTCTGGCCAATAAAATTACCGAGCAAGGGAACAGCCCTGCCTTTATTGTTTTTCCGGAAACAGAAACGCACAGGCAGGATCTGGCCCTTATTGCCGCAGTCCAAAAAGCAGCCCCTGAACTGGCCATCATTAACGGATATGAGAGGGCAAATGCGAAAGGACTATGGAACAAAGAGTACGTGTTTTATGAAGCACATCTAAATATGAAGGGCGCGACCCTTTTTTCCAAAAGCATTGCCGGCCAGATCTGTAACATTTACCAAAGCAGTGGGGGAGGTGAATAATGCTTTTTGTTGAACCTCGTTTTTTCCTGTTTTTTGCCGCCGTTTTTGGGCTTTATTGGGTTTTAAAGGGCAATATGGGCCGCAAAGCTCTGCTGCTGATTGCCAGCTATGGATTTTACGCGGCGTGGGACTGGCGGTTTTTATCCCTAATCCTTATATCCACCGGAATAGATTATTGCGTTGCCCGAAAAATCGAGGCCTCCGATAAGCAAAAAACCCGTAAAAAATGGCTGATGTTAAACCTGGCGAGCAATCTGGGTATTTTGGGATTCTTCAAATATTTTAATTTTTTCACCGACAGTGCCGCCGCGTTAATGGCAACGCTGGGTATGAGCGTAAATTCCACAACATTAAATATTGTCCTACCTGTCGGGATCAGTTTTTACACATTTCAGACCCTCAGCTATACCATTGATGTTTACCGTAAAAACATACGCGCCGAGAAAAATATTCTGGATATAGCTGTTTTTGTGGCTTTCTTTCCGCAGCTTGTTGCAGGCCCGATTGTACGTGCCGCCGATTTCCTGCCCCAGCTGACAAAAAAGCGGGAATGGCATCAGGTCGCAGTAAAAACATGTCTTTTGCTTTTTCTGGTCGGATTCTTTAAAAAGGCGTGTGTTTCTGACAATATTTCCTATTACGTTGATTTGATATTTGCAGCCCCAGAGCAATATTCGCCTTCCGCTCTGGCTATGGGTGTATGCCTGTATGCCGTACAGATTTACTGTGATTTTTCAGGCTATACCGATATGGCCATTGCCGTTGCCGGACTATTGGGGTTTCATCTTCCGAAAAACTTTGCAGCACCTTATCTGGCAAGAAATCTGGTCGATTTCTGGCGGCGCTGGCATATCTCTTTATCTACCTGGCTGCGCGACTATCTCTACATCCCGCTTGGTGGCAATCGCCACGGAACAGCAATGAGATACCGCAATTTAATGCTGACCATGCTTTTAGGGGGGTTATGGCATGGCGCGGCATGGACATTCGTTTTTTGGGGGTTTTTGCATGGAGCCGGGCTGTCTTTTAATCATGCTTTAAAAGAAAAGTTTAATTCATTCAAAGGGTTTCCGGCAGCATTGTCGGTTATATTGACCTTTGCTTTTGTTAATCTGGCCTGGATTTACTTTCGGGCGCCGGATTTTGAAACAGGGTGGCGCTTGACAAGCTCAATACTGACATGGTCATCACAAGGCGTTGATCAGTTACCTCTTATCGCAACCTTGTGCTTTCCTGCCTTGGCCATCATTCACATTTTTTGGCATAAATATGACGGGTTTGAAAAAGTAGTCGTACTGAAGGATACAGCGTTTTACACGGCACTCGGTATAGCAGTAGCTTTTGTACTTGCCTTGCAGCCAACGGGCTACAAGCCATTTATATATTTTCAGTTTTAAGAAGGGTGTCGCTGATTAGGCAGCGTCTGAATCATGGTCTTCATACATATGTGCAACCACATTCGCAGGCATTGAGCGCAGTTCTTTTTTGGCCTTGCGCTGGCGCTTCATCGCATCGGTGAGGTGCTTGCGGAGATGCCCCAATCTGTCAAAATATGGCATGCCTTGATCATATTCAGCTGTAAGTTCTACTGTGAAGAGACCATTTTCCGCTGTCTTGTTATCTATATTCATCTTATAGACATGGTCTTCATCTTCCAGATTTTCCAGCATGCGGAACAGGGCTTTTACCGTTGCGTCATTTAAGCTTTTGTCGGAAAGCCCAGTTTCAGTTCTATATTTCATAATGTACCTCTATTCAAATCAGGACTGAGGTTTTTATCAGTTCCTTGCCCTTACAACGCACCTCTCACAATTTTAGTTCCCATAATTTAAATCGCGAAGAGTCATTTTTCCTGAACTTCCGACAGACACAACCGTTAGTAGGGCAAGATAAAAAGAAAGGATTTAAGATATGTTTACGATAGAGTTACCAAATATTTCCATACCCGCGCTGGGAATGGGGACATGGCAGCTAAAAGGAGATGACTGCACAAAGGCGGTGGAAACTGCGCTGGACATTGGATATCGCCATATAGATACGGCACAGGCCTATGAGAATGAGCTGGATGTTGGAAAAGCGATAAAAAATACATCTGTACCAAGAGATGAATTTTTCCTGACCACTAAAATCTGGACAGACCGTTTTGAGGCAGGTGATTTGGAAAAGTCACTGGATGAATCATTGTCAAAACTTGGCACTGACTATGTTGACCTTGTTCTTTTGCATTGGCCAAATGATGACGTATCAATGAAAGAAACATTGGATGCATTGGAGAAAACATCCCAAAATGGGAAAACACGCTACATAGGGGTTAGTAATTTCACAGTCGACCACATGGATAAGGCCATTAATGAATGCGGCGCAAACATCGTGTGCAATCAGGTGGAATACCATCCGCATCTTTCACAAGATCCGGTTCTGGATTTCATCCGCAAGCGTGAAATGTTTCTAACAGCATATTCTCCCTTGGGTCGTGGCGATATTTTTGACGATAAAACCATGAAGGAAATTGCAGAGACTCACGGCAAAACACCGGGTCAGATTTCTTTAAGATGGCTATTACAGCAAGACCGCGTGGCCGCCATTCCAAAATCAGGCTCAGAAGATCACTTGCAGGAAAATTTCGATATTATGGACTTTCAACTGTCCACGGATGAAATGAAGCGTATCTTCGATCTTCAGAGACCGGATGGCCGCAAGGTCGATCCTGACTTTGCCCCTGATTGGGACACAGGTAAAAAAGCCGCTTAATAAATTATACTATCGATTGAGAAGCGCCGGGTTGTCTTTTAATAGGGGCATCCCGGCTTTTTCGCGCACTATATCCAGCCGCTGGTGTTTCTGTTCCTTATCCTTATAAACGCCATCCCCACCATTATCACTTTCAGCCTGAATTGCTTTCAAGTTATCATCCAGCCTGTCTTCAAAATCAGCATCATATTCAAAAGATGCTATCCCTATGCTGGCGCCAAGCGCGAATTGCCCCTCACGCATAGAAAAGGGCTCCCACAAACCTTGGCGCAAATTGTCTCTTAAATCCGCGTTATCGCCATCCCATTTCATTATAATGGCAAATTCATCGCCACCTACGCGCCCGAAAACCGCTTCCTCCGGCAACTGCTCTTGGATCTTTTCTGCAAAAAATTCCAAGGCGCGGTCTCCAGCTTCATGGCCGCCAGTGTCGTTGATTTCTTTGAAACCATCCAGATCAAGCATGATGTACTTTAAGGATTGGGACGCATCAGGTTTTTGGGTAAGCAAAATATCCCTTGCCTGTTCGTCAAATCGCGCCCGCGCGGGCAAACCCGTTAGAACATCGTAACCAGCCTTATCGAGGGCCTTTTTCAACCTGTCAATTTCGCGTTCCTGTTTTGAAAAAAGGAGGATTAGCCCTTGAAATGCCTTTTTTAACATTTCATGCGGCATGGCCGCGGATTCCGCAAAAATTGCGTTCTTATTCTGCTTATCGGCCAGAAACGCGGAATCGCCCGTAAAGATGCGGTCTGTCAGATTTTTACCATCAAAAACGTCACTAAATACATCGCCTAAATTTTTCACCCTTTAGTCTCCTTCAGCCACATCATGGAGGAAAAAGGTTAAAAAAGCCCTTAAATACTTGACGTAAAAAAACTACAGATGGAACTTGGAAGGAAGATCAAGGAGTATGGTTTTTATGCGCTTATTACTAGAGTATTTCGTATCGCCCAGCTTGGCCTCGATATCTTTATCCTCATAAGATTTCTTTAAATCCCATGTATGATAGACAATATCCTGCGGTAAAAGCTGTTCCAGATACTCCGTCACAAACGGATAAAGCTTTATATCAAAGGAAACCGCTGAGAGATTTTGCAATTTTGCTTGTTCGGACACGCGTTGCGCCTCCGCCTTAAGACCGTTTTCATCCTTCTCCTCAAGCAAATCGTCAATATGGCCGGTCGGCAGGTAATAAGAAATATGAAAGCCGGCATTTGAAAAATCAGCAAATTTTTCACTGCGTGTTGAGCTTTCAACAATAACCCTGTCCTTCAAATCATATGTAGCGTCCAGCTCGGTTAGCCTGGAAAGCGCGCCTTCAAAAGTTTGGTCGCCCAGATTTTTTACATCCAGCCAGATTTTCATGGATTTGCCCGGTAGCTCATACTCCAGCAAGTCTTTCAGAGTCAGGTTGTGTACATCTTCCCGGTCGTGACTGACCTTGAAAACGCCGTCCTGAAAAATCAAATCGGTTTCATACCCGTCCAACCCATATTTGCGAACATCCATGAGCTTACCAAGCGAGTTGATGCGGTGGGGCAGAACGCGGCCATATTCATCTGCATTCCATTTATCGTTCAACCTTGCATATTCATAGACAGGGTTTTCAGCGCTGTTCCATTTGAATTTCCGGTGCACAATATCCAGATTGTTCTTGTCGCCCTCATAAAGAGTGCTGGCAATGTCCTGCTTGGGGTCATAAACATCTGATCGTATGCCAAGGTTACCAAGCACATAATGAAATAACTGTTCATTTGCGTAAGGGGTATCAACATGCTCGCGCAGCGTGTCTAATCTCTCTTTATGACTATCTTTATACTCATCAGAGGCCCAAACCAAAAATGGAATTGACGTCATATCATACGTAAAAATCGATGAATTATGCCCTTTTGCGTTTATAACATCATCTGCGTGGTCGGATAAATAGGTTAGAGTTGCCAGTCGTTTAGCACCAGCCAGCTTATCTATTACCGAAGATACAACGTAATCATTAAAGGTCACACTGTTATCGTAGCAATTAATCTGGCGATTATCGCCCGCAAGCTTCTTACCAAAAATTTCGGGCGTTAAATCATCTTGGAATTTTGCATACTCCGTCGGATAACGCAGACAATAATCGCCGTGGTTTCCCATTAAATGAACAACTATAAACTGATTGTTTTCGGTTGATGCATTAGCCAAAGCCTCTTCTATTCCATCAATAATAACATCATCAAAATCATTGGTTTTCGCATGCTCGCCAATATTGGTATTTTATTTTTTTACGGTATCGGCGCTCAGCGCAATAATTGAAATCGGACTGTCCCAGCTGCCCATCATGACCTGATTTGTCAACCATGCCGTGTCATAACCTGCGGCCTCCGCCATATCTATAATAGTAGGCGAGGCATAATATTTCTGCTCATTTTCTTGTGTGGCCGTGGTTAATGCTAACGTCAGGGTCTGCACTGTGTGAGTATGGCTGGAGAATGCCTTGTCCAGCGCAATCATATTTCCACCCTCCATACGCGCATCAAGCTGCGGTGTTGTGTTACGCGGATAGCCGTAAAGCCCCATATGGTATTTATTAAGTGATTCCCCAATCACCAATATATGGGTTTCACCTTCAGCTGCAGTATCAGCCTGATATGTCCCCTTATTCTCCGAAGAGGTCTTTTGCATTTCCCGGAATTTTTCAAGCTCTTCAGCATATTGCTGTTTATAAACCCAAAACCCGGCGTAAAGGTCAATTGTATCTGGCTGATCAATCACGCGAATTGTGCCCACCAATAAAATTAAGGCGGCAAGTACAAGCTGCCATTTATGGCCGCGCCGGTCAGTCAGTGTATAAAGACACCCGACAAATATAAGAAGCAAAACAACAAACCCAGAAAGCAAAACACCAAAGCCTATGAACTGGGTAATGTATTCAAAAGCCTCATTTACATTTGTGTCCAGCAACGCCAGATAAGCATCCGAATTCAATGGGCTATCAAACAACAGATAGTGCCCCAGATAAATAAAAGGTACGGCAAAAAGAAAAATAAGTATTACCGAATAGGCAGTTTTCAGAAAATGCCGCCAGGGTGCGCGTTTCATATTGGAAAGCAAGAAGCCACCAGACAAAACCGCCAAGCATCCAGCAGAATAAGTAAACAAGGAGACGAAAGGAATCTCGTAAAATGTCAGGCGGTGTGTAAACGCGATGACACAAAACAGGGCAAAGATTTTTAGACCCAAGACAAGGAAACGTCCAAATTTTGATACCACAAGAACGCCCGCCCAGAGAAGGGAGAACAGAGCAGTCTTAAGCAAAGAAACCTGCTGCGCCTCAATAGGAGCCAGCAAGATGAGCGGAACAACAACCAGAGCCAAAATGCCCCAGAGCGCGCCCTTTTTCATCAGGTGAAAAAACTGTTCCCGGGAAAAATTCATCTTGTCCGAAATCAATAGACACGCTTTTTAGGCGGGACAGCCTCGACCTCATCCGTCATTGTATGCAATGTGACGGGGCGGTAACCGATCTTGGTTGCGCCTTTATCATCCACCCAGATAACAGAGTGCTTCATCCACTCATCATCGTTACGTTCAGTGAAGTCTTCGCGGGAGTGCGCGCCGCGGGACTCTTCACGATTGGCAGCACATTCCATAGTGGCAACCGCCTGCGAAAGTAGATTATCCAGCTCAAGTGTTTCAATAAGGTCTGTATTGAAAATCAGTGAACGGTCCTTGATACCCAGATCCTGTTTCTGGTCAAAGCATTCATGGATTTTGTGAACACCCGCAGACAAAGTCTCACCTGTGCGGAAAACGGCTGCATGGTTCTGCATGGTTTTTTGCATCTTTATGCGCAAATCTGCCGTAGATGTTGAACCCTTCGCATTGCGGATATGGTCTAAACGCGCCAACGCGCGGTCGCCCTTATCATCACCGAGAGGTTTATGACCCATACCCGGTGTAATCAGCTCTGCCGCACGGATAGCAGCGGCACGACCAAACACAACCAGATCAAGAAGCGAGTTTGAGCCGAGACGGTTGGCACCGTGTACAGAAACACATCCGGCCTCGCCAATGGCCATAAGACCCGGCACAACATGGTTCGGATCGGTGTCTGTAGGGTTTACAACTTCGGTATGCACATTCGTTGGAATACCGCCCATATTATAATGGACTGTTGGTAATACGGGGATTGGCTCTTTCGTGACATCAACGCCTGAGAAAATGCGGGCCGTTTCAGCAATACCAGGTAAACGCGAATGAATGATTTCAGGGTCCAGATGCTCAAGATGGAGATGGATGTGGTCTTTTTCTGTGCCGACACCGCGGCCTTCGTTAATTTCAACCGTCATTGAACGGGAGACAACATCACGTGAAGCGAGATCCTTTGCCGATGGCGCGTACCGCTCCATAAAGCGTTCACCTTCAGAGTTGGTCAGATATCCCCCCTCTCCGCGCACACCTTCCGTGATTAAACAGCCAGCGCCGTAAATTCCGGTCGGGTGGAACTGAACAAACTCCATATCCTGCAAAGGAATACCAGCGCGTAAAACCATCGCATTACCGTCACCTGTGCAAGTATGTGCAGACGTACAGGAAAAATAAGCACGGCCATATCCGCCGGTTGCAAGGACTGTCATATGCCCGCGAAAACGGTGAATCTTCCCGTCTTCCATGCCCAAAGCCATAACGCCGAGGCATTCACCTTCGTTACTCATAATAAGGTCGAGAACAAAATACTCGATAAAAAATTCAGCTGAATGGCGCAGGCATTCTGAATATAGCGTATGCAGTATAGCGTGGCCTGTGCGGTCAGCCGCTGCACATGTACGTTGCGCCGTACCTTCGCCGAAATGCGTTGTCATACCCCCGAAAGGACGCTGGTAAATTTTACCGGCTTGCGTTCTTGAGAAAGGCACGCCCATATGTTCAAGTTCAAGCACCGCCTTTGGCGCGTTTTTACACATATATTCAATTGCGTCCTGATCACCCAGCCAGTCAGACCCCTTGATGGTGTCATACATATGGAAGCGCCAGTCATCTTCGCCCATATTTCCAAGAGCTGCAGAAATTCCGCCCTGCGCCGCCACAGTGTGGGAGCGTGTCGGGAACACTTTTGTCAAACAGGCTGTTTTCAAACCCTTTTCAGCCATCCCCAAAGTAGCGCGCAGCCCCGAGCCGCCGCCGCCCACTACAAGAACGTCATATTCATGGTCAATAATATCGTAAGATAAGGTCATAATTTCTATCTATCTCTTTTTCCGTGATTAAAGCGCGATTTGTAAAATACTGAAGGCGCAGGCAACTCCAAGAGCTGCAAAAAATAGCTTCTGCCCGATCAGTTTCGCAATTTTGAGGCATTCGCAATGCACATAATCTTCAATAACAACCTGATTACCAAGTACCGCGTGATAAAAGGTGGTAACAATAAACAATATCATCAAGATTGCATTTATTGGTGCTGACAACCATTCTGTAAAGGCGGCATGATCCGCGCCCACAAGATTTACCACCGACCAAAGCGCCCAGAAAACAAGAGGCACAAGGGCAATAGCCGACACACGTTGTGCCATCCAGTGATGCGTGCCGTCACCGGCAGAACCCAACCCGGTTGCACGTGCCATATCTGATTTTTTATCTGTTTTTTCCCATTTCATCTTCATGACAGCCACCCTTCAAGCTTTGGCCACCATGTCAGGGCCGTGAAAATTACGGTTGCAAGAAGAACCGCGATACCGCCGATTTTTGCATTTCTCAGATTAAACAACTTGCCGGTGTCCCAAACCAAGTGCCGAACACCGCTAAACAAGTGAAAATATAAAGCCACAGTCCACCCAAACAGGAAAAGCTGCCCTATCGGGTGTGTCGCATATTCCATGAACTGGTCATATTTTTCAGGACCGGAAGCCGCAGCAACCAAAAGCCATGTGAGCGCGATTAGCCCGATTGACAGGGCAACCCCTGTTGCACGGTGAAGTATGGACATGGCCATATTCAAAGGCCATCCGTAAATACCCAAATGCGGGGAGAGCGGCTTCTCATAAGAGGTGGAGGATGAGTTCATTTCCGAGGACATCGATTTTCCTTATCTAAAAAGAATTTTACCGGGAATATAATAGGTGTTTTGCATTTCCATGCAACCCATGTTTTACAAAAACATCTTTATGCAATCGGCAACAGCCAGCGCACCCAAGCGAAGATTGTCCGTTGTTGTCCAGAAAGAAAATGCCGGATCATCGCGAATATCCTCGCGGATGCGGCTAATGAAAATCTGATCCTCACCTTGTGTTTCGTGCGGCGTGACATATTCAATATCACTATTCAGATCAATGACACCGAAGCGTTTATCGGCGGTTAAGGCCTGCCTGAATTCAGAGGCGGATACATCTTGTTCGAGACTTACATTGACCGTTAAGGATTGGCCCACAAAAACCGGGGCATAGGCGCAATTCACAACTATTTCGACCTCGCGGCCCAGTATTTTCCTTAGATCATTCCTTGTGATCCATTCTTCTTCGGTCTGGCCATCATCCATAAAAGCCCCAACATGCGGAATAAGATTAAAAGCGATCGGCTTTTCAAATTCCTGAGGGCGGACATCTATATTCATGAAGATATTCTTGGTCTGGCTGTAAAGCTCGTCGCGTGCCTTTCCGCTATGGAAGGAGACAGGAAACATGGCCGATACGTTAAGGGTTTTAAGGCTTTTCTCGCTGAGACATCCCAATATCGGAACAAGGTGGAGCGCCGCGCGCGCAGGAAGACGGATCGCCCTGTGCTTTTTAGCGGCTTCGGTTGCGGTATTATCCTTTTTGAGAGGGTTATATAAAGGCACATCAATGTCGGTTTTTAAAACGCCGCTAACATCAATAATGTATGCGCCGCCTTTGCGCCATTTCTCGACATAAGCCGCCCCCTTTTTAACATCGCCTGCAAAAACAACAATATCGCCCTCGCCTATATTGGCCTCAACAATATCGCGCACACGCAAATTTTCGCCGCCTACACTTACGCCGCGCGGGCCTGATAGAACTGTATTATAGGCCCTGATATCCAAGGCGTCAGATAGTCCGGATTCGTCCAATTGTGACAGGACCTCGTGGATTTCAGGCGACACAGGGTCAATGATATGGAGCTTTTTCGTCATAAATATGTCTCAAATTGTTCAATATTTTAACTTTGGATTCTTAATAGCTGTGATACCATAAATTATCATGCCTGGTGACAAAGAATCTGAAAAAAAATCAAATTTTCTCGCAACAGTAAGCCACGAGATGCGTACGCCCATGCAATCCGTCTATGGCTTGCTTGAGCTTATTGAGCTGGAAGAAGTCTCGCCGGCGGTACGGGAAATGACGGAAACTGCGCGCTCATCAGCAAGTTCGCTGTTGGAAATTCTGGATGATATTCTGGATTTTGCAAAAATGGATGCGGAGATGCTGGAATTAGATGATTTTGAGGTTCCTGTCCGTACACTCGTTAGAGGAACACTGGAAGCGCTGACCGTCAAAATTCAGGGCAAGCCCATCGAGTTGGTTGACGACATCAAGGAAGATGTGCCGTTTGTAATCAAAGGCGACCCGAAACGCCTGCGTCAAATCCTTGTAAATTTATGCGGTAATGCTTTCAAATTTACTGCCGAGGGGAAAATTACGGTACGCGTCAGCACGGACTGCAAAAAAGTAAAGCCCGCCAAAGACGGTACAGCGCTGCGTTTTGAAATCATAGATACAGGTATCGGAATGAGCAAGGAGGCGGCAGGCCGTTTGTTCAAACCTTTCTCGCAAGCCGACAGTTCGACATCCCGCAAATACGGAGGCACAGGGCTTGGACTTTCTATTTGCAAAAAGCTTGTTGAATTAATGGATGGAGAAATTGGCGTGACCAGCAGGGAAGGTCAGGGCGCAACATTCTGGTTTGAAATACCGACACGCTCCGTCAGCACTGAGGCCAACACTGTCGATTTTCCAGACCTTAGCGGTGTCACCGTTTTGTCCGTAGAGGATCATCCGCAAGGTGCAAAGGAAATTGTAAACTCTTTAAAATCAATGGGAGCCCATGTCGACAGTGTCGCAACGATCGCAGAGGGGAAAGAATTTGTAAGAAGTAAACCTTACGATGTGGGCATTATTGATCAAGGTTTACCCGATGGTCTGGGGTTGGGCCTTGTTCGCCATATTATGGATGTAAGGCCCTTTATGGGGTTAATCATGTATACAGTCCGCGATGATGCGGGCCTTCAACATTCCCTGCAGTCGCTGGGTGTGGCCTATTTATCAAAACCCGCAAGCCGTGCCGGACTTGGCGAGGCCGTTAAAGATGCTGCGCGGAAAGCCACCAAGTATAAGGCTGAAGGCGCGCAAAAGCTTCTTATTGCCGAGGACACAGAGAGCGTGCGCGACCTGCTCAAGAGGCAACTGGACAAGCTGGGCGTTGCTGCGGATTTTGTTGAAAACGGGACAGAGGCTGTTGAGAAGCTTAAAAGCGGTGATTACGGCATTTTATTTACGGACCTTCATATGCCGGAAATGGATGGATATGCCTTGGTTGAGCATATCAGGCAAAATGAGGAAAAAACAGGCGAAACTCCCCTGCCTGTGATTGTTTTAACCGCAGATGTGCAAATGGCTCAGAGGCAAGTTTATGTTGGGCACGGCTTTAACGAGTGCCTGTTGAAGCCTGTGTCCTTAGGGCATTTTCGCAGGCTTTTAATACGGTGGGGCCTTTTGAATAATAGTGTCGAAAGCCAGAGAAATACAGAGGCAGAGAAAGATTCGGCGCCCGATTTGAATAAGGGTTATGATGCCATTTGCCTGAAAACACTGGAGGCGCAGATGGGAACATTGGATGACAGCGCCATCGAGATGCTGGGCATGTTTGTCGATATGACCTCCCCCCTGATTTCCAAATTAAAAGAAGCCCACGCTAATGATGACAGGCACGCTGTGACCGAGACCGCCCATTCCCTGAAAGGGGCAGCAAGGTCAGCAGCCGCCCTGAAACTGGGTGATATTGCCGCTGATTTGCAGGATTCATCGGAAAAGGGAGAGTACGATCCTGACTTAATAGAAAATCTCGACCATGAATTTGCCCGTGTCAGATCGCATATAGAAAATTTATCTAGGGCGAATAAATAGCTTTACCGCTTATACCCCGCTTTGATAAAACATGTCCCATGATTTTAGAGAAAAAAACAATTGGCGGCTTTAACGTCATAGGTCTTTCCATCCGCACCGATAACGCAGAAGGTAAGGCCGCCGACCATATTAACGCACTCTGGCAAATGTTTTACGAAGAAGATGCGCTTTCAAAAATCACCGGCCGTGTTGATGATACGATTTACGCCGTTTACTCCGATTACGAGGGCGACCACACGAAACCTTACCGCTTTACAATCGGATGCCGCGTAGAAGATGACAGCGCCATTCCCGACAATATGGATTTACGCCATATACCAAAGGCACAATATGCCTGCGCCAAGGCGCGTGGCGAGCAGCCGCGGGCCCTGATTGAGAAATGGCAGGAAATATGGGGAAGCGATTTAAAACGCCGCTTTGAAGTAGATTTTGAAATTTACGGGCCTGATTTTTTCGACCCCGAAAAACGCGAGGTCCCTATTTACCTCTCTTTGAAGGATGATGCATGAAAAGCCGGATAACGAAGCGTTTTGAATACCTGAAAGCAAAGGGCAGAAGCGCCCTGATACCCTTCGTTATGGGCGGCGACCCGGATTACCAGACCTCGCTTGACCTCTTCAAAGCCTTGCCGGATGCAGGGGCAGACCTCATTGAAATCGGAATTCCTTTTGCCGATCCGATGGCGGATGGGCCTGTTATACAGGAGGCGGGCGAGCGCGCGTTAGAGGCCGGCATGACGTTGGAAAAGGTACTCGATATGGTTGCCGATTTTCGCGCCTCAGATCACGACACGCCCATTATCGTTATGGGGTATGCAAATCCAGTTTACCATTTCGGTCTGGAAAAATTCTGTAGCCGCGCCAAAGAGGTCGGCGTAGATGGCATGATTATAGTTGACCTTCCCCCCGAAGAGGCAGGAGATCTGCGAACGCATGCAAAAAAAGCCGGTCTGGATATCATCAGGCTGATTACCACGACCAGCAGCGATACCCGTGCCGATGTTATTTTGGACGGTGCGAGCGGCTTTTTATATTATGTGGCTGTGGCAGGCATTACGGGCACAAAAAGTGCCTCATCAGCCCAGCTGGAGGACCATTTTAAACGCCTGCGCAAAAAAACACGATTGCCCTTGGCTGTCGGTTTCGGTATAAAAACGCCTGATCACGTCAAAGATATGGCACAAATTGCAGATGCAGTGGTCGTGGGATCTGCCATTGTAAAGACGATTGGACAAACCGATACAAAAAATGTGATAAACAAGGTGGTCGAACAGGTTAAAGACCTGTCAGGCGCACTTTAAAAGAAGAAAAGCAGGTATTCGTTATGAACTGGATTTCAAATTACATACGCCCCAAAATCCGCTCTATAGTCGGTGAACAAAAAGATGTTCCGGACAATCTCTGGCAAAAATGCCCTTCTTGCAACGGCATGCTGTTCCATCGTGAGCTCGCGGAAAATCTGAATGTTTGCCATCATTGCGGCGAACACCTGAAAATCGCGGTAGAAGACCGCCTTAACCTTCTTTTTGATGACAAGCAGTGGAAGCGCATCTCCTTGCCATCAGTTCCCGAAGACCCGCTTAAATTTAAAGACAAGAAAAAATATGCTGATCGCCTTAAAGACAGCCGCGCCAAGACAAAAGAAAAAGATGCAATTATTGTGGCTGAGGGTAAAATCGGCGGGTGCAAAACTGTTGTTGCCGCTTTTAATTTCGCCTTTATGGGAGGCTCGATGGGAGCCGCCGTTGGTGAAGGCATTGTAGTGGCCGCCGAAACCGCAGTTAAAAATAATTCCGCACTTATCGTGGTTCCCTCCTCAGGCGGCGCGCGTATGCAGGAAGGGGCGATTTCCCTTATGCAAATGCCACGTACGATTATTGCGACAAAAATGGTCAAGGATGCAGGTCTTCCTTATATTGTTTTGCTGACAAATCCGACAACTGGCGGGGTCAGCGCCTCTTTTGCCATGGTGGGCGATATTCATATTGCCGAGCCCGGCGCCACAATTGGATTTGCCGGAAAACGTGTTATACAAGAAACTATTCGCGAAGAGCTTCCTGATGACTTCCAGACATCCGAGTATTTATTGGAGCATGGCATGGTCGATATGGTTACAAACAGGAAAGATCTCAATGCCACAATCGGTCGTATCCTGGGACTTCTAACCCATAGTAATAGCAAAAACGGCGGTAGAGGTAGCACAACATCCGCAAAAGATGACTCCACCAAAGGCAAAAACTCAGCCCAAACCTCCGGCAAAAATACCGGCGGAACGGTTGCAAGTCTGGATGAAAAGCGTGCCGCAAAAGCGTCAGAAAAACCGATAGCCCGTAAAGGCATCAAGAAAGAGCCTGTTAAACATGCAGGCAAAACCCGCTAAATATACATATCAGTCAGACAGCCCCGAGATTGAAGAAAGACTTTCTTCGATAACTGCGAAGCTGTCCGCGCTCTATCCAAAGCTTATAGATTTATCACTTGAGCGTATCGAGCGTTTCCTGCATGAGCTTGGTGATCCGCATTTGGCCTTGCCCCCAGTTTTCCATGTTGCCGGCACAAATGGCAAAGGCTCGGTTATAGCCATTTTGCGCGCCTGTTTGGAAGCATCTGAAAAATCCGTGCACGCCACAATTTCCCCACATCTCATAGCTTTTAATGAGAGAATTGTTCTGGCTGGAAAAGAGATTAAAACAGATGAACTGCTGGCATTGCTGGATGAATGTGGTGAGGTGAACGCAGGTGCGCCGATCACCTATTTTGAGGTGGCAACTGCCGCAACCTTACTGGCTTTCTCACGCCATAAGGCCGATTTTTGTCTGATAGAAACAGGATTAGGCGGACGGCTGGATGCCACAAATGTTATCCCCTCGCCCGCAGCGTCCATCATCACCTCTATCGGATATGACCATATGGATTTTCTGGGAGAAAGCCTGACAGCGATTGCCACGGAAAAAGCGGGTATCATGAAAAAAGGTTGCCCTTGCGTAGTCGCACCCCAATCTCTTCAGGCTTTGCGCGAAGGTGTGAACGATGTTTTTATCAAAAAGGCCGAGGAGGTTGGCGCGAAACTTTATCTTTACGGAAGGGACTGGTTTTTCGAGGAAACACCCCTTGGCTTCCGCCTTATTCATGGCGACCGGATAGAGGACTACCCCTTCCCCAATCTGACCGGACGTCACCAGATCGAAAATGCGGCCACATCCATTATGGCTTTGCGCGCAGCTGAGCATTGCTTAAAAACAGTCTTTCTTGTTGACGACCTCAAGAAAGGTATTACACAAATCAAGCATCGCGGACGCCTTGAACAAATTGAAGATGAGGCCATTTTAGGAAAACTTCCTGCCGGGTCGGAGCTTTACCTTGATGGTGCGCATAACGAAAATGGCGCGATGGCACTGGCCTTGCAATTAAAGAAATGGCGCAAACAAAATGGCCGACCCATACACTTAATTACAGGCATGCTGAAACGCAAAAACCCGGTTACATTTATGGACTGTCTGGCGCCCCATATTGATAGTGTCACATGTATTCCCGTGCCGGGAGAAGATAGCGGATACGATATAGGCGATTTGGGAAGCCTTCTGAAAAACACCTTCCCCGACTTG